>Ga0180437_10000961_pt1 | contig 51161 bp, 27 predicted proteins | sample SS_ome_4_FD_132410 | JGI IMG/M metagenome (GOLD analysis project Ga0180437, IMG submission 132410) | Hypersaline lake sediment archaeal communities from the Salton Sea, California, USA - SS_3_D_1 metaG | ecosystem: Environmental > Aquatic > Non-marine Saline and Alkaline > Hypersaline >... | reverse complement strand
CGACGCCCGCCTGGTGGCGTACGTGGTTTTCAAAGAAGGCGCGGAAGAAGACGACCTCGCGGCGAGCCTCCGCGCGTTCCTCTTGGAGCGGCTGCCCGACTACATGACGCCGGCGATCTACATTCCGCTGGAAGCTTTGCCGCTTACGCCGAACCGGAAGGTGGACCGCAAAGCCCTGCCGGCCCCGGACGGCGCCCAGCGGAGCGACACGGTAGAGTACGTCGCGCCCCGCAACGCCACGGAGCAGGCCCTGGCGCAAATCTGGTCGGAGGTCCTCTCGGCGCCCAAGGTCGGCGTGCACGACAACTTCTTCGAGTTGGGCGGCCACTCGCTATTGGCCGCGCGGCTGCGGGCTTTGATTCAGACGCAGTTCGGCGTGGGGCTGGCGCTGCCACAGCTCTTCGGGGCGCCTACCATCGCCGAGTTGGCGAAGGTCTTGGAGGGACTGCCGACGGACGCGGCAGACCTGCTCCGCGGCGAACAGATGATGCAGGAGATGTTGTCCGCGGCGACCGGCGAAGCTACCGAGGGCGGCCGATCGCTCGTCGCGCTGGAGACGGTCGGCGCCGGCCCGCCGCTCTTCTGCATCCACGGTTTGGGCGGAGGCGTGGCGCCGTTCCTCTCGCTGGCCGGCCAGTTGACGCCCCGCCGGCCGATCTACGGCCTGCAGGCGCAGGGTCTGCAGGAGGGGCAGCGTCCGCACGAGAGCATCGAAGAAATGGCGGCCCACTACCTCCGAGAAATCCGCGGCGTCCAACCGGCCGGCCCGTACTTCCTGGCCGGTTGGTCGATGGGCGGCCTGATCGCAATGGAAACGGCCCGGCAACTGACGGCGGACGGTCAAACGGTGGGATTGCTGGCGCTCTTCGACACGCACCTGCCGAGCGGCGGCGGCGACTACCAGCCGCCCGACGACGAGGCGCTGTTTGCGTACGTCGCCCCGCTACTGGGCGTCCCCGAGTCGGACCTGAAGCAGCGGCGCGGGGAAGATCCCTGGGCCTTCCTCGCCGAGAAGGCCAACCTCCCGCCGGGCGTCGGCGCCGCCACCATCCGGCGGCTGGCCGAGGTCAGCAAGGCGCAACTGGCCGCTATGGCCCACTACAAGCCCAGCCGACTGGAGCAGCAGGCGATCCTCTTCCGCGCCAAACGCTCCAGGAGAGTGGCGGCCCGGACCTGGAACCGCGTCTGCCCGAGGGTCGTCATCGAGACGGTTCCGGGCGACCACTACAGCATGCTGCGAGAGCCCCACGTGGCCGCCCTGGCCGAGCGATTGAGCGCCTGCCTGGGCAACGGGGACGCTCGCTCGTAGGGCGATTCCCGGCCGTTCGCACGGCTCACGCCGACGCGAGCTTCCGCAGCACCGTATTGAGAATCCCCCCGTGGCGGTAGTATTCCATCTCGACCGGCGTGTCGATGCGGACGACGGCCTCAAACGACCTGGCGCCGGGCGGATCGGCGGTGGGCGAATGGACCGCGACCGCGATCGTCTGTCCCGGTTTGAGATCGTCAGTCAGCGGGATGTCGAAGGTCTCTTCTCCGATTAGCCCGAGCGATTGCCAGGTCTGGCCGTCGGCGAATTGCAGCGGCAGCACGCCCATGCCGACGAGGTTGCTGCGGTGGATGCGTTCGTAGCTGGCGGCAATGACGGCTTTGACGCCCAGCAGGAAGGTGCCCTTGGCGGCCCAGTCGCGGCTGCTTCCCGTGCCGTACTCGGCGCCGGCGAGGACGACGAGCGGCGCGCCGTCGGCCTTGTATTTCTCGGCCGCGTCGTAAATGGCCATGACTTCGCCGGTGGGCAGGTAGCGGGTCACGCCGCCTTCCGTCCCTGGGGCCAACTGGTTGCGGATGCGGATGTTGGCAAACGTGCCGCGGTGCATGACGCGGTCGTTCCCCCGCCGCGAACCGTAACTATTGAAGTCGGCCGGCACCACGCCGCGCTCGATGAGATAACGGCCGGCCGGGCTGTCCTTGGAGATGGCCCCGGCGGGGCTGATGTGGTCGGTCGTCACAGAGTCGCCGAGCAGGGCCAGACAGCGGGCGCCGGTAATCGCCTCGATCGGCTCCGGTTCGGGCTTCAGGTCGATCAGAAACGGCGGCTCCTGGATATAGTCGCTCGCCTCGTCCCAGTCGTACAGGGCCCCGCCGGTGACCTCGATGGCGTTCCATTGTTCGTTCGAATCGAACGCGGCGGCGTAGCGCTTGCGGTACATCTCGGGCCGTAGACACTCCTGGACCACGTCCCGCACTTCTTCAGGCGACGGCCAGACGTCGGCGAGCATGACCGGCCGGCCGGTCTCGTCGTGGCCGAGCGGTTCCCTGGTCAAATCGACGTCGGTTGAACCCGCGATGGCGTACGCGACGACCAGGGGCGGGCTGGCGAGATAGTTGGCCTTGACGAGCGGGTTCACGCGGCCTTCGAAGTTGCGGTTGCCGCTGAGCACCGCGGAGGCCACAAGCTTGCCGTGCGTCACCGCCTCGGCCACCGGCGGCGGCAGCGGGCCGCTGTTGCCGATGCAGGTGGTACAGCCGTAGCCGACCGTTTGAAAGCCGAGCCGATCCAGGGCCTGAGTCAACCCGGCCCTGTCGAGGTAGTCGGTCACCACGCGGCTACCCGGCGCGAGCGAGGTTTTTACATACGGTTTCACGGAAAGCCCCCGCTCGGCCGCCTTCTTGGCCAGCAGCCCCGCGGCGACCATCACCGACGGATTGCTGGTGTTCGTGCAACTGGTGATGGCGGCGATGACGACCGCTCCGTGGCCAAGGTCGGCCGTGTCCCCGTTGATTTTCACGGTGGCGGTTTGCCGCAGGGCCGGCTGGGAAAGCTCGAAACCCCGTTCGCTGGCGGGCCGCGTGAGCGCCGCCCGGAACTGCGATTTCATCGCCGACAGCGGCACGCGGTCTTGCGGCCGCTTCGGCCCGGCCAGGGAAGGAACGACCGTCCCCATGTCCAGCGAAAGCGTTTGCGTGTACGTCGCCGTCGGAGCCTGGGACGTGAAGAACAGTCCTTGCTCTTTGCAGTACGCTTCGACGACGGCCACTTCCTCGTCGGTCCGCCCGGTCAGCCGCAGGTAGTCAAGCGTAAGTTCGTCAACGGGGAAGAAGCCCATCGTGGCGCCGTACTCGGGGGCCATGTTCGCCAGTGTGGCGCGGTCGGCGACCGTCATGTTGGCCATGCCGTGGCCAAAGAACTCGACGAATTTTCCGACCACCTTGGCCGCCCGCAGCATCTCGGTGACGGTAAGGACGAGGTCGGTCGCGGTGGCGGCGGTCGGCAGTTCGCCGGTCAACTCAAAGCCGACGACTTGCGGCATCAGCATGTACAGCGGTTGGCCGAGCATGGCGGCCTCGGCCTCGATCCCGCCCACGCCCCACCCCAGCACGCCCAGGCCGTTGATCATCGTCGTGTGGCTGTCGGTGCCGACGAGGGTGTCGGGAAACGCCAGCGGGCGTCCGTTTTCGTCATCCCGCACGAAAACGCACCTGGCCAGGTACTCGAGATTCACCTGATGCACAATGCCCACGTTCGGCGGCACAACCCGAAAATTCTCGAAGGCGGTTTGCCCCCAGCGGAGGAACTCGTACCGTTCGCGGTTCCGCTCGAATTCCTTCGCCACGTTCTTCATCAGCGCCTGCCGCTCGCCGAAAAAATCGACCTGCACGGAGTGGTCGATCACTAAATCGACGGGAATGAGCGGATTGATCTTCGCCGGATCGCCGCCGAGCCGCCGCATCGCGCTTCGCATCGCCGCCAGATCGACGACCGCCGGCACACCGGTAAAATCTTGCAGCACCACCCGGGCCGGCTTGAACGGGACTTCCACGTTGGCCACCGCATCGGCCCGCCAGGCAACGAGGTTTTTCACATCGTTCTCGGTCACCGCGTGGTTGTCGCAGTTACGGAGGACCGATTCGAGGAGGATGCGAATGCTGTAGGGCAGAGTGGATAGCGTCGTCCGGCCGGCGTCCTCCAACGCAGACAAGCGATACAGACCGACCTGGCGGCCGCCACACGTGAATTCGCCGCGGGCGGAGAAAGGGTCCAGTGGGGGCATAGCTTCCGGGTTGCTTGTCGGTGTAAAAATGGGCGGGAATGTTGAACTTGATGATTTTACCGGCAATCGGGCCGCGGAAAGAGATGGGGTCGAGCGTCGCCCTGACCATTGGTCGTGGATTAGGGCGTTGATGCGAGGACTTGCGCGACTTGTGGCTTTAGCCTCGTTCTGCCCGGCCAATGGCCGGGCTATGGCGCGGCGCGGCGCCGCATTCCGACCTAGACTTGAAGTGCGGACCGCGCCTTTTCCCTCCGCTCTGATTTTCTTCGCCCAAAAGAATTTTCCATGAGCCGCCTCAGTCCACAGGAATTGCTCGCCCAGTTGTCCGGCATTTCGGAGCGCGACGCCGCGGAAATGGCCAACCTGGAAGCCACCGCCCCCGAGGAGCAAAGCGACGACTCCCGGCTCGAAGCGCTGCTCCATCGCGTCAACCATCTTGCCGAAAGCGTAGAAAACGCGGGCGGCGCCCGCGGAAAACGCGGCGCCAGCCCGCTTGCCGAGCACCCGCCGCTGACCAAACCGACCGAGCAGCGGTTCGTGGAGACGAGCCAATACGGAGAGCCGGAGTTCTTGCCGCTCGAACCCCGCAGCTATCTCGAGGCGGAACTGGCCGACGCCGAGGTCGAGGCCCTGATTCTCAAGGCCCTTCTCAATCGCGGGGAGGCCTCCGGGCACCAGTTGGCGGACCAGCTCAAGCTGCCCTTTGCCCAGGTCGAGCCGTTGTTGTTTACGCTCAAGAGCGACCAGTTGGTGGCCCACAAGGGCGCCGCCACGATGAACGACTACGTGTACGTAAACACCGACATCGGAAGGGAGCGGGCCCGCCGCTACGCGGATCACTGCACCTATTACGGCGCCGCGCCGGTTTCGCTGCGGCATTACATCCAGGGCGTGCAGCGGCAATCGATCGAAGGCCAGCGCCCCACCGGACCGCGGCTCAAGAAGTGCTTCGAGGACCTGCTCATTTCCGACAGGATGTTCGCCCGCTTGGGGCCGGCCATCAATTCCGGGCGAGGCCTGTTTCTCTTTGGCGCCCCCGGCAATGGCAAGACGAGCATCGCCGAGCGGGTGACGCGGGCCTTCGGCAAATACATCTGGATTCCCCGCGCCATCGGCGTGGACGGCGAAATCATCCGCCTGTTCGACCCGAGCAATCACGAGGAAGCCCCGCTGCCCCAAAGCGAAGGACTCCTGGAAACGGTCAAAGTCGATAAACGTTGGGTGCGGATCGTGCGGCCCACCATCGTGGTCGGCGGCGAACTGACGATGGACAACTTGGAGGTGACGCTCAACACGTCCACCGGCATCAGCGAAGCCCCGGTACAGCTCAAGAGTAATTGCGGCACGCTGGTGATCGACGACTTCGGCCGGCAGAAGATGAGCACGGATGAGCTGCTGAACCGCTGGATCGTGCCGCTGGAAAAACGCTACGACTATTTGAACCTGGCCAACGGCAAGAAAATCCAGGTTCCGTTCGATCAGCTCATCATCTTCTCGACGAACCTGGAGCCCCGCGACCTGTGCGACGACGCCTTCCTGCGGCGAATTCCCTACAAGATCGAAATCGTCGATCCCGACGAGGCGTCGTTCCGCAGACTCTTCGAAATCATGGCGCCCAAGCTGGGGCTGAAGCACAACGCCGCGGCGGTCGATTATCTCATCAATACGCACTACAAGCCCGTCAACCGCCCGTTCCGCTGCTGCCAGCCGCGGGATCTGCTGATGCAGGTCCGCAACTATTGCCGCTACCACGAAGAACCGATGGAACTTTCGCCGGAGCGGCTCGATTTCGCGGTCGAGAACTACTTCGCGGTGATGTGAGTATCTGAAGCGTGTCGCTACTTACCGAGGCAGACGACACTGCCATCCACGAGGCTTGCGTAGACTTTGCCGGCGGCGGCCGCAAGACCATCCTTGATGACGCGTGCGGGCAGAAGAAGCTCGCCTTGCGCGCCGCCGTCACGGGTGTCGTAGAGCATAATGCAAGACTTCGCCTCTTCCCCGGGTTGGTAGAGGGAAACGCAGATGCGATTGCCCGCGACGATCATTGCGTCCGTGGCGCCGTATCGCGGGCCATGCGCCTTCCACCGGGGCGCCTCGGGCAGGCGGCCGTCGGCCGCCAGGTCCACGCAAATCAACCCGCCGCCGTAGTCACGGCTCTTACGGGCATTGAGCGCGAAGAGTGATTTGCCGGCGAGGCAAATCTTGGTGGCGTTCAGATCGCCATAGTTCACCCCGGCGCCATCGTGCCGGCCCACGCCGTGCATTCTCCGGCTCAGCAAACCGTTGCAGCTTGCCGACCAAATCCACGTCGCTTCGACGACTTCCCGGAGCTCGCTTTGCGACGCCACGGAGTACCGCATCGCCCGGGCCTGCACCACCTGGTGATCGATATCGACCAGTTCGCCCGAGGCGTAGTCTTTCTCAAGCGGCGTGATCCACAGGCACGCCTGCCGCCCGTTGTGAACCAGCAAGTCGTTGGTGCGGCGATTACGAGTATGTTTCGATTCCATGTTCGGCGGGGGCGTGCGATCCGGATCGGTCCAGACATGGGATCCCCAGAGGATGTGGCCGTCGTGCGGTCGCAGCTTCCAGACGTAGATTCCGCCATCGAGGGCCGATTGTCGCCCTGCGGTAACGAGCACGGCGCCGTCATCCATCATCACGGAGCCGTGGACCGGCCACGGGGACTCGAACTGGCTTTGCGAGCCGATCCATTTCTCGCGACGCCCCGCGAGGAATTTCCAGACGAGGGCGCCGTCGGAGGCCCGAAGGCAGTAGACCCAGCCGTCCCGGCAGCCAAACAGGCAGAGCGACTCATCCCGGGCGGAATAGATCGTGGGGGGCGAGTCGATGCGGGCGCCCGCGGTGAAGGTCCAAGAGCATTCGCCCGTTGCTGCGTCGATGGCATGGAGTTGATGCGCGTCGGGCGCCGCCACAAAGACCCTTCCCGCGGCGATCGTCGGGGCGGTCAGCAAGCCGACGATGCGCTCATTCTCTTGCCAGTCGCGGACGATCGCGGCTTTCGGCCAGGATGCGACTTTGGTTCGCCATACCGTCTGCGCTTCGTCTGGCGCCGCGTCCGCCGCAGACGCGCCTCGCCGCGGGTTGGCCAGGTACATCGGCCATTCGTCGGCTTTCGGCCAGGCGACGCCCGTGGGTTCCGCCGCAGCCGTAACGTGGCCCGCCACGAGTCGCTCGGCGTTCGACGTCGGCTCCCCCAGCGGCTCCGGCGAGAGCGCCATATATCCATTGAGGTATTCCGCGCAAAGGCACCCGAGCGGCGAGTTGTAGAGCAGCCCGTACGCCGGGAAGCTGCCCACGTCACAAATGGCCCGGCTCTGCCCGCGAGTAACGCGATCTCCGTCGTCGGAAATAAACGTCAGGCCGTAAAAGGTATAGCCGGGCACGCACTTGAGGTCGGCGCAGGAATTATCGCTTTGCCCCCACCCATAGCGCTTGGTGAAATTTCCCGTGGCAAATTCCACGCCGAAGCCGGTTTGCTGGCCGACAATGACTTCATCGTCGCGAGAGAGCACGATCGTATAGTGGCCGCGGGCGTCGTGTGGGTCGTCATCGGTGGACCAGACGACGGCGCCTTCGCTCGCGGAGAACCGCGTCACGGTGTGGGCGCCGCCGTAGCCTTTGGCGTCGGCCGGAAACGTTGGCACGATGACGCTGTCTTTATGGAAAATCATGCGAAACATGCCGCGACCGTCGAGGGCGTCGCTTTCCCAAACCGGTTTGCCCGTCGCCGCGTCGAGGGCGATGATCTTGCCGAGCGGCGTGACGTGCGAGGCCCGATGTTTGCCCAGGGGCTTGCCGGCGAGCGCAAGAAAAACCTTGCCGCCGCCCACGACCGCCCAGCCGATGGGCGCGTTCGGCGATCCCGACCACTTCCAGATACGCTTCCCGGTCTGGGCGTCGGAAAGGTATGCCTCGTGCGCAAAGGTCTGCAACACGGCGCCATCGAACACCCGCACCACGAAATGAATTTTGGAAATCGGATCCTTCCACTTGTCCCAACCGGTTACCATCGGCAGCGGTGGCCCGTCTTCAAAGCGGACAAGCGTCTTCCCCGTGGCGGCGTCGAGCGCTTCGAGCGGTTCCCCCTGTTCGGGAAAACAATAAACGCGGTCGCCGTCAGCCGTCAGCGCAAAACGCGGCGGCTGATCTCCCCCGCCAGGAACGCCGTCGATCGACCGCTTCCACAACAACGCGCCGTTGAATGCGTCGCGGGCCACGACGTCGTTTGCTTCGGCGCCTTTGAACTTCCAGACGCGGTCCGGATCGTAGTCGATGTTGATGTAGAACACACGACCGTTAGCGATACGCAGCCCGACCTTGTTCCCGGCGGCGTCGGTCGTCGTTGTGCCGGCCAACCAGCGGAGGGCATTGGTGGGCCCAACCCGCTGGTCGCGGCTTACGGGGTTTCCCGCCTCGCTGTAATCCCATTGCGGCCATTCGTCCACGTCGTCCGGCACGGGCTTGGTCGTGCGCCGCCACTCGCCGGCAATGCGCGTAAGCAGCGTCCCGCGCGGGGCGACGACACGGACCAATTCCTCTGTCGTCGGCGCACTGCTTCCCAAGACGTCCAGGTCGGCGACGACCAGATTGGCGATGTTGCCGGCGTGAGGCAACGACTCGAAGGACGCCACCCGCTCGATCGAGATCAAGCCGTTCAGCTTCGCAGAAGCGATCCGACGAATGGCCGTTTGCCGGGACTCGTCGCTAAGGGCAAGCCCTTGGACAACGGTTCGGCCATGCCTGGCAATCCGAATCTCTCGTTCGCCGTCGGTGGTTCCAACGCAGATGCAAAGCCCGGGCGGCGGCTCGACGGCAGGGATAGCGGCGCCGTCCGCGGCGGCGAGACGACCAACAAGCAGCGAAAACATACAAACGCACGCCGCCACGCGACGCCCCCGCAACAAGGTATTCGCAATGTCCGCGGCGCCGCCGGGCCTGTGGAAGACGATCATCGGTTGCCTGCTCGTGTGTAGGGGAAAGCGAGATTGCTGACGGTAAAAGACACTACTTCGCCGGCACGACGCGGAACGTCCTTGTCACCGGCGGCGCCGTGTTCACCTGCGGTTCGGTTCGCTTGCCGATCTGGTGGGCGGTGACGCTGCACTCGGCCGGCAGCTTCGCCCCGGACGGAACCGCAACGTGCAGTTTGCCATCCTTGAGTATCACCGGCCCGTAATCGACGCGGAAAAACACGGGCAAGCCGGACAAGGCTTTGGCCATCAGTTCCACGGGCCCGGAACTGGCCGCGATATCGCCGATCCCAGTGAAGTCGATCGTCTGATCCTTCCCCTTGAGCCTGGGCATGTCGATCGATCCCCAGCGGATCGTCGAGCGGAAGCCGTGGCCGCCGGGATGGAACGCCGCGATCGGCACACTGGCGACTTCCTTGAGAAGTCGAAACGTGTCCGGGCCGACTTGCTCGACGGGCATGTCGCCTTTGCAGCGGTATATGATGTCGCCCTCGGGGGCCTTTTTCAGCGGCATGTCGCCGACGGCGCCGCCGTACTTCTCGGGCATCGCATCGAGCCGCTGGGCCTTGGCGCGGAAGGTCCAGCCGTCGCCGCTGTCGAGCCACTCCATTTCCGGGTTGGACAAACATTGATGCCGCGCCAGGCCCTCGTGCATCTCGGCCGTGGCGGCGGCCATGGTCGAGTTGTAGTGCCACATGGCGGTTGCCTTGTCGCCCTCATATTCGTCAAACGGCGCCGCCTTAGCCTGTTCCCGCGGATGCAGCTCGATATTCGGATCGCTCAGCCAGCCATCTTCGGCCCGGATCGGCAGAACCTCCACCGGCTTATTGCCTGGCGGCAGCGTGCGGGGGAGACGGGCAGCGGCCGTGGCCCGAATGAACTTGGCGGCGTACTCCGCAAGTTCCGGGGCTCCATGAAAATGGTCGGCTCCGGCGTGGACCACCTGCGACATCAGGTGTTGACGGCTCTTCTCCAAGAACTTCTCGATATCCTTACGCACGAAAATCCACTGCGTTTGCCGGCCGTATTGTTCGCGGATGCCTCCCTCCGGCCCGTACGTTTCGAACTGGCCGTTGATGGCGACCAGCGGAATCCCCTCCAGCGACCCCTTCGGCGGCAGGATGTTTGCCTGGTGGAAGTTGCCGCTCTTCAGGTGAATCACGCCGGCGACCCGCCCGGGCTTCCAGTACGCCACGTTGCGGGCAAAGATGCCGGCCGTGGAATGCCCGGCGGTAATCCACGGCACGCGGTCGATCTCCGGGTGGCCGGAAACCTTGGCGAGTTTTTCGAGGCTTTTTAATAACAGGTCACCGTCTTGGTTTCCCTCTTTCCAATACTCGAACGTGCCAGAGAGGTGCGGGTTGAAAAAGACAATGCCAATGCCGTTGTCGGCGCACGCGGCGCGGATGCGCGGATCTACCGCGAACTCGCCCTCGATGCTGACCTGCCCCATCAGCAAAATGCCGCGGAGCGTCTGCGTATTCGGCGGCAGCCACAGGTGGGCGCCCACCGTGCGGACGCGGCCCTTGTTATCTTTGGACTTGGAAAAACCAACGCGGTAATGCCACATGGCGGAAGGGACATCCTCCCAGGTCACGAGCATCAGATACCCGTCCGAGGCGCCGCCGAATTCGGGCGACATCGCGTCCTTCACCACGGTCTGCCCGGTATGGACCCGGCCAACCACCAGCATCTTCGAGTCCGAGATCGGCGCCACCTCGAAGGGAACCAGCCCCGGAACCGCCGTGCTGAACTCCAACTCCAGGTTGGGCCGATAAACCCGCAAAAAGCCCGACGGTTCGGTTCCCGTGTCGTGCTGGGTCCAGGCGTCGGGAGTATGGTCGAGTTTGAAGTTGTAACGGCCGGCGGCGAGCACGAAACCATCGGCCAGCGGCGCCATGTCCTTGACCCATGCGGGCCCGGCCGAGCCGTCCATGTTGCTGGCCATCTTGGCGCCGGCCAGACGTGCGAGTGTCTTCGGGTCGAACCGGGATAGCACGCCCCAGTGATGCACCACGTTCGCGATGTGCGGCATGAAGCCCTTCATCTTCTCGGCCGGTTGGCTGTGATCGGCCTTGGGGCTTAAGCCAATCGGCGAGTTGCCGCCGTCGGCTTTCAGGGACGCCAGCAGGTTTTCGGCGCCGTCGGGACGGATGGAGATGACGGCGGTGTCGGCGACCATGCCCCCCATGCGATTGCCGCCGCCGGACATCGGGTCGTATTCATAGGCGGTCTTGACGAGCCGGCCGTCGTTCGGATCGAGCTGCCAGATGTACGGCGCCCACCAGGGCTCGTTGCTGGTGGCCGACGCCGACCAGCCGCAGAGAAAGATGTTGTCTTTCTCGTCGGTCCGCAGCCGGTGCGTGCGGGGATTGCCGTAATGACCGTGAGGCCATCCGTTCTTGACTCGCTGAGCCACCTTTTGATCGACGTGCGGCGTGTAAACGGACTGCTTCCAAGAACGCTCGGCCAGTTCCGGCGAAAGACGGCTGACGTAATCGCAGGTGTCGTAAAACGGCAGACTGCCCAGCAGGTTAGGATGCTTTTCCGCCAGCTTGCGGTCTTCGTCCGTAAGCCGCCGCAGGTAACCGCCGTCGTGGCAAACCACCACGTCGCCGGCGGAAAGGACGGCGATAGCGGTCGGTTGCCAGAAGAACTCCTGCAAGCGCGGGCGGCCCTTACCCATGTATCGTGGCTTGTCCCAGACCTGCATCCACCCTTCGAGATACGTGCCCGCGAGGATTTTGGTGAGGTCCTTATCGACGAGCAGAACAAACGGGGCGCCGTAGCGGCCGAGCCCCGGCCGCCCGCCGATCGGGTCGGCATCCTTGTCGAAGATGCCGTTCTCGGCGAGCATCTTGCCTTCTTCGATGAGTTGGACGTCCTCCTTGAGTGGATATTCACGGACGAGGCCCGACGTGTTAGCCAGTAGTTCTTCGAGGGCGGCGGAGGCGTAGCCGGAGACGTACACGCCCTTCTGCTCCACGGCGACCGACGTGAGTGTGACCACGCCCTTTTCGAATTGAAGACAACGTTCGGCCGATTTCGCATCCGGTGAGAGCCGCGCGACGAAACCGGCGCCGCAGCGCGGATCGGCCGGCGCCCTGCCGACGGTGACCGTCGGCACATCCTTCCCGAACGCCTGCCCGGTCTCGGCGGTGTTCCCGACGATGTAAAGGTCGCCATCCCTCTCCGCTGCGGCGCCCTGCACGTCATCGGCGCCCGGTCCACCCAGAAACGTGGCGGTTTGCAGGCGCAGGCGGGTCTCGGCGGATGCGATGGCAATGAGAAACAGAAAGGCGAACGCGACGGCCAACGGTAGACGGGCGGGACACATGGCGGGCTCCACGGGAGGCAACGGGCGGGAAATACAATTTGAGAGGCGTTTCGCCTCGGCAATTTGGCGATCAAAACATCGAGGCGAACTCGCTACCGTACCCGCCGATGGGCAACCCAGGGGCAGGGCTAAGGCGCCGCGGATGATCCGACCAGGGCCTTCTCGAACGCCTTGGCAATTCGCCGATGCCCCTCGGCCGAGGCATGGGCCCCGTCGGTGGTGTGTCCCGGCTCGGTGAAGACCGGGTACAGATCGACGAAATCGTAGCCCTGCTCGGCGGCGAGTGTCTCGTACGCCTTGCCGATCTCCCTTAGTCGCGGCAGAGATCGCGTGCCAAAAACCTCGCCCAGCTTATCCGAAAACTGCTGGGGAAACATTGTCGGGGGCGCCGCCAGAATGATCCGCGCGCCGGGGAACCGCCGCTTGAGGTTGTCGGCCAGTGTCTTCATGTTGGCCGCCGCGGCCGCCACGGTTTCATCGGTGTGGCCCGTCTGCCATAAGTCGTTCGAGCCGAGTTGCAGCACGGCCGCATCCATTTTCAGCGGCAGCGTGGGAATGATCTCGCCCCAACGCTGAACGTAGTTCTTTGTCGACCAGCCGCCGCGGCCCTGGTTGATGAAGCGCATGTCCGGGTGGCGCTGAGCGAGGAGACTGACGAAATTCACCTTCCGCTGCGTCGTCGCTCCTTCCGTGATCGAGTCGCCGAGAAAAACGACCGTCGGCCGCGAATCCTGCGGCAATTGGTAGACGCGGATTTGGCTGACCAGCACTCCCGTTTCCGCCGGCATCAGCCGCACGGGAATCTCGCCCGCTTCGGCCACCCGGAAATGGACCACGGGGAATGCCACAAACCTGCCAAGCTCAGCCGGGTACAGCCGCGCGGGACGAAGCTTGCCCACCTGCAACATAACGGAATCTTGATCGCGGGCGTCGGCCCGGGCGATGAGTTCAAATGCGTACTCGCCAGCGAAAAGTTCGGTGTCGGTTTCCAGGCGGCTGTGGCCGGAAGTGATGCCAACCGCCTTGACGCCGCCGATCTCCACGACTTTCGCCGCGGTGATCTCCATCTCCGTGCAATGGATAACGCGGACGATGGTCGCCTCGTCGGCGGGCGCCGGGCTCGAAAACCAACAGGCGGTCAGTGCGGCGACCGCCGTGAGGCGACAGAAAAGGAGATTCATGTGACTGGGTCTCGTCGGCGGGTGGTGGGGCGGGAGCGAGCAATGGTATTCTATTTTGCCAGAACCATTGGCGAAAGCCTGTTTACTTTCCAACAGCCATACCAACGATGACGGAAATCCGTTGGGGTATCATTGGCGGTGGCGACGTCTGCGAGCGAAAGGGCGGGCCACCCCTGTACGGCGTGCCTGGCTCTCGGCTGATCGGCGTGACCCGCCGCGACCGGGCGAAAGGCGAAGACTACGCCCGGCGCCACGGGCCGTGCCACTACTACGACTCGTACGAAGCGTTGTTGGAAGACCGCGAAATCAACGCCATCTACATCGCCACGCCGCCGGAATTGCATGTGGAAAACACCGTTGCCGCGGCCGCGGCGGGCAAGCATGTCCTCTGTGAAAAGCCGATGGCGATGGACGCCCGCAAGTGCCGCCGCATGGTGGGCGCCTGCCGCGACGCCGGGGTGGTCCTCGCCGTGGCGTTCTATCGCCGCTGTTATCCGAGCGTGCTGCGCGCCAAGGAACTGATCGAACGCGGCTCGCCCGGGCCGCTGCAAACGATCCACATCAACGACCAGTTCCCGCCAAGCCACCGGTTGGATTTGATCCACTTCTTCGCGGGAGATATCGCGACGATTTGCTTGGACGAGCGGCCGCTGGTCGCCGGCAGCCATGCGGAACACGGGGCATACTTCACGGCGATTTCACGAAGCGGCGTAACGGCGGAGATGAACGTCGGTTGGCATGAGACGGGCGAACCCGAGACCATCGAATGTATTTGCAGCGATGGTGAGATCATCATTGACGACTTGAAAGGGGGCAGCCTGGTCGTTCACACCGGCGGCCGGGCGACGCGCGAGACCTTCCCCCCGCTGCCGGCCACGCACTGGGGGATCGTCCAGAACTTCGTCGGGCATTTTCGCGACGGCCGCCCCCTGGCCTGCGACGGCGAAGAAGGCCGCAAGTCGAGCGTGATCCTTGACTTTGTCTCCGCCACGCCGCACGATGGCCGTGAAGTAGAAATCGATTACGAATACCCTCCGGAAATGGAACGCCTGAAAGCAGAATGCCTTCGGCTGCTGGAGTGACTATCCCCAACTTCCAACCCGCATTCCTATGGCCACCATCGCATTTTGCCAGCACCGCTTGGGCCGCACCGACGGCGTTTCCCTCGAAGTCGATAAGTGGCGGCGGGTCCTGGAAGAAATGGGCCACGCCGTTTATTACATCGCCGGCAACGACGACGTGCCGGGCGGCCATTCCATCCCCGAACTATATCCGTTTCATCCCCTGACGGCCCGGATCATCCGCAACGCGACTCGCACGCTGGAGGACTACGACTCTTCGGCCGACCTCCTCGCCGATATCGAAACGCAGCGGCGGATTGTCAAGGAGAAGATGCTCGAGATGCTGATGGATCTCAAGGTCGATCTTTTGATTCCCAACAACCTGCAATCGGTCGGCTACAACATCCCGGGTATCCTGGCGCTGCACGAAATTCTCGAAGAGACGGGCATCAAGGCCATCTGCCACTCGCACGATTTCTGGTGGGAGGACAGCGGCGAGGTGGATCCGACGTGCCACGAGATTCGTGAAATTTACGAGAAGTATTGCCCGCCGGCGCTGCCCAACGTCCGGCACGTCGTCATCAACCGCATCGCCCAGCAAGAGCTGAAACAGCGGCGGGGGCTCGACTCGCGGGTCGTCCCCAACGTCTTCGATTTCGACCGGCCGCCGTGGAAAATCGATGATTACAATCGCGACTTCCGGGAAACGATTGGCGTGGGGCCGGGCGACATCGTTTTTTTGCAGGCGACTCGCATCCTGGATCGTAAAGCCGTCGAACTGGCAATCGACGTCGTGGCGGAACTGCAACGGCCGGAAAACAGGGCGGCGTTGGCCGGTCCGCTCTTCGACGGCCGCACGTTCTCGACCGACGACAAGATCGTGCTGGTTTGCGCCGGTTACGTCGAAGGCATTGGCCTCTCCGACCGCTACCACGCCAGCCTCGTCGCCAAGGCGGAAGACCTGGGCGTGGATGTGCGGTGGGTCGGCGACGTGGTGAAGCACAGCCGCGGCGCCGAAGACGGCAAGAAGATCTACTCGCTGTGGGACAGCTACTGCCACGCCGACTTCGTCACGTATCCCAGCGTGTGGGAAGGGTGGGGCAACCAGTTTATCGAAGCGATTTTCGCAAAGCTGCCGGTGGTGATCTTCGAATACCCGGTTTACGTGAGTGACCTGAAATCCGTCGGATTCGACGTCGTGTCGCTGGGCGACACGATCGCTGGCCGTGATGAGCACGGGCTGGTGACGGTCGACAAAGCCCGCCTGGAATCGGCGGCTGCAATCGTGATCCGCCTGCTGAAGGACGATACCGCCCGCGAAGCCGCCACGCAGCGCAATTTTCAACTGGCCGCGGGGCACTTCTCGCTGCAAACGCTAAAACGGATCGTTGAAGAGTTGTTGGCAGCGCAGGGAATTTGAAACGCAGGTCGGCGCAAATTTGGATTTGCCACGGAGGCACGGAATATTTATTGGGACGTCCCTTTCCTGTCACCGTGACCTCCGTGCCTTTGTGGTTCCTGCTAAGCCGAGGGTAATTGATGAATCCGCCGATTGCCTTCCAGCTTCTCGGGTTGCATCCGATCGATGCGATCGTGATTGCGGTCTACCTGCTGGGCGTGACGTCCGTCGGGTTTTTCGTCGCCCGGCATGTGAAGGACCTTGGCGGTTTCGTCATGCCGCGGTGGTTCGGCAAGTCCTTCATGCTGATGCACTCGTTCGGCACCGGCACGCACTCCGACCAGGCAGTGGGCGTGGCGTCAAAGACGTACTCCGCGGGCCTCTCCGGCATCTGGTACCAGTGGCTGTGGCTTTTTTCCACACCGTTTTACTGGATCATCGCCCCGATCATGCGGCGGTTTCGGGCCTATACCACCGCTGACGTGTTTGAGGCGCGGTTCGACCGCAGCGTGGCGGGGCTGTTCGCCGGTGTTTGTCTAATTCACCAGTCGTACACCATGGGCCTGATTCTGCTCGGCTCGGGCAAGATCATCGAGGCGACCACCGGCAGCGCTGTCCGGGCGGACGTCGCCATCTACATGATGACCGTGCTGTTCATGGTCTACGGCATCGCCGGCGGGCTGGCGGCGGCGATCATTACGGACTTTGTCCAGGGCATCCTGACCGTTATCTTCTCGTTTATTCTGCTGCCATTCATCTTGCATGCGGTGGGCGGCATCGAGGGGATGCACAACTCGCCGGCGCTTGATGACCAGATGCTCAGCCTCGTCGCGCCGGGAGAAATCGGCGTTTTTTACATTGTGATGATCTCGCTCAACGCCCTGGTCAGCATCGTGGCCATCCCTGTCACGATGAGCGCCTGCGGCGCCGGACGGACGGAGCTGGACGGGCAGATCGGCTTCACCTTCGGCACGTTTCTCAAGCGCATCTGCACCGTCGCCTGGTGCATGACGGGCCTGGCCGCGGTCGTGTACTTTGCCGGCCAGGCGGGAAGAGAGGAGATCGACCCCGATCAGATCTATGGCCTTGTCGCCAACGACTTTTTGCCGCGGATTGCCCCGGGACTGCTGGGCCTTTTCCTCGCGTCGCTCTTGGCCGCGGTGATGAGTTCGTGCGACTCGATGATGATTGCCATCTCGGCCCTGTTCACCTCGAACGTGTATCGGCCGATGGTTCCCAACCGGTCTAAAGGCCATTACGTGTGGGTGGCGCGGGTTGCGGCGGCGGTGGTGGTGACCGGGGGCGTCGTCTTCGCTCTGACCATGGAAAACGTGCAGGTGGGCATGGAGGTGTTGTGGAAGCTGCTGGCGATGATGGGCATCGCGTTCTGGCTGGGGTTGTGCTGGCGGCGGACGACGGTCGTCGGCGCCTGGGCCGCGACGCTGGGCGCCTTTGCCGCCTGGGGGCTGACGAACTGGCCGGCGTTTATCCAAGCAGTAGCGGAAACTCCCTACACTCAGTTCCTGCAATTAACGTGGGGCGAAGGCGACGACCTGCAAATCTACCTGCCGTGGCAGATGTTGTTCTATCTGACCAGCGGTTTGGCCGCGGGCGTCTTCGCCAGTCTGGTAACGTGGCCGGTGGCCGAAGAAAAACTCGAACGCTTCTACGCCCTCATCCGCACACCAGTGACGCCGGGCGAACAGGTCGATCAACCGTGTACGTTGCCACCCGCCACCGAAGTCCCGCCCAAGCGATTGCTCCTGCCTGGGACCGGGCTGGAGATACTCCGGCCCGGCGTGCGGTCTATCGGCGGCTTTCTCTTCGCCTGCGCCTTGGTGGTGGGCATCATTGTGTTTGTGGCGGTATATGTGGCGAAATAGGAGATCGTGATGCTTGCGGCGGTGGTGATCGGCGGGTGGGGGCATTGGCGCGAGCCGCTGGACGAGCTTGGTGATGCAGAATTGGTAACGATCGAAGGCATTGCGCCCGGGTATGCGGGAGAGGACGTGAGCGGCCCGCTGTCGCATCCATTTCTCGTCGGCGTCCGGCGGTATGGCGACTACCTGGAAATGCTACGCGAGGTGAAGCCGGAATTGGCGATTGTCGGCACGCGGTTGGATTTGATCGCCGAGGTGGGGATGGCGGCCGCTTCCCGGCGGTGTCATTTGATCTGTGAAAAACCCCTGGGGCTAAGCCGCGAGCGGCTGGGGGTGTTTCGGCAAGCCGTGGCCGACGCCGGTGTGCGGCTGATGCCGATGCATTCGATGCGCAACCTGCCGGCGTTTCTTGCTGCGAAGGAAGCCTACGCCACAGGCCGCATCGGCGAGGCGGTCATCGTCAATGTCCGCAAATCGTACAAATGGGGCGTGCGTCCCGCGTGGTTTGGCGACCGCGCCGTGTACGGGGGCACGATCCCGTGGATCGGCGTGCATGCGCTCGACATGATCCACATGATCACGCGTGATCATGCGGCGAGAATCTCCGCCGTGCATGGCAACGCGACCCGGCCCGATTTTCCCGAATGCGAGGATTTCGCGCTGATGATGGGCGAGTTGACCGGGGGCGGACGCTTTACGGCCAGCATCGATTTCTTACGGCCCCATGCGGCGCCTACGCACGGCGATGACTGGATTCGGCTCGTGGGAACCAGCGGCGTGATCGAGGCCAACGGCAGCTCGGGTTGGGCGAAACTGGCGTCGGCGGAGGGCGAACCGGCCGACCTGCCGCTGCCGCCGCCGGGCGCCATCTTTCGACAATTCGTCGAATCGTTGACGGGGTTCGCCGAATCGCCCCTGGCGGTGGACGACGCCTTTCGACTGAGCGACGCGGCGCTGGTCGCGCGAGCGTCGGCGGATCATGGCGGGGAGTGGATACAGTGCCTCTGTGGTTCCTTTCCCTAGCAGGCGGGCGATGGCTCGACGGGCGCCGGGGCGCCGGTTTGTTCGCTGCGCGCCAGGGCGGCGAGGATGCGAACGCCGGCGACAATCGCTTCGGGCGGCGTCGGATTCGACACCCCCCGGCCGCGGATGACGGCGGCGAGCTGGTCCCAGTGGTACCAACCGCTGCACGCGCCGGCGGGCAGCGTCACGCGCTCTTCACCGCGTGGCGTTCGGAGCGTGAGCGTCACTTGCTCGATCGTGTCGGCCACGGCGCTGACGCGGGTCACCGTGCCCCGCTCGAAATTGAAGACGGTCGTCTGCCGGTACGCGGCGCCATCGTCCACGCAAAACGATGCAAAGACGCTGGCGATGGCGCCGCCGGCGAACTCAATCACCGCCTGGGCATTGTCGGGCGTGGGCCGCCCGGTCCGCAGTCGCCCGTGAGAGACGAAGACCCGCTCGGCGGCGCCGCACAGCCGAACCAGGTCGTTGATCGCGTACACGCCCAGGCGAAAGATCGGCGCCGTGGGGCAGCGGGCCGGGTCGTCGTACCAGCTTCCGTCGGCCTGCTCGTGGTAGCTGCACCACGTTTCGCTGCGGGCGGCGACCAGGCGGCCGAGATCGCGCTCGTTCTGCCAGGCGAGGATTTGCGAGAGGTCAGCTTCGAGCATTGGACCCGGCGAGTTGAGATGCACGGCCAGGCCGAGTGACTGCGCTTCCACCAGCACGTCCGCCGCCGCCTCGGGATCGAGTTCAAACGGTTTGGTCGTCAGGACGTGCTTGCCGGCGCGGAGGATTTGCCGCACGAGATCGGCCCGGCCGGCCGGCCCGGTGAACAAAGCGACCACCGGAATCGCAGGATCGGCCAGCAGACGGTCCAGCGAAGGAACCGCCGGGACGTGGCACTTCTCGGCCGCGTCCCTGGCCTTCGTTGGATCCGCGTCGCAGACGGCGGCGAGTTCGAAATGCCTGGCGCCGGGACCGGCAAGCAGTTGGCGCTCGATGACGACCCGGCCAAAACCGAGACCGACGACCGCGATGGGCAGCCGATCGCTCATCCCTGCGGCGCCTCCGTCGCGGCCTTCACCTTGGGGACGTCTCGCAGCGTCTTGGCCAGGGCGACGATTTCATCGATCAGCTTCTCGCCGTCCCCGGCCTGAAAGCCCGGCCGGGTGGCGCCCGCTTCATATCCGCCGGCCTTCAGCGCTTCGGCGGTGGGGCAGTAGAGTTCCCACCCGCCCGCGAGCGTGGCCAACAGGACAGGTCCGCCCAACCGTCTCCGCAGGTCCACGGCCAATTCGCCGAACAGTTCCACCGGCGCCCCAACCACGCAGGTGTCGCCGAGCCGCCACACGGTCAAGTCGAGTTCCGTCTTGCTGATGGAGACCGCCTTGGTCACGCAAATAAGCAATGGCTGGTCCTTTTCGAAGGTGATCGGCCGCACGCCCTCCGCCAACAGCGATACGAACGACGCCGCGGCCCGGGCGACTTTTTCCACACCAGCGGGATTCTCTTGCGTGGCGATCCACGGTTGGCTGTGGCCACAGGCGCCAAGGGTAAACAGGGCGTGCGTGTTCGCCTCTTCTGCGGCGAGCATTTCACACGCGCGGCCGGGATAATCTGCGCTGATTACGCGGCTGGTTTTGCCGAGCGTTACGGGGTGGGCGCCAAGGCTCCACAGCAGGTAACGCCGCGGGCCGTTGGCTTGCGTAAGCGCCAGCAGCGTGCAGGTCGGATCGGCGGCCGTTGTCGGCGTGCGATGGTCGAACTCCTGCGGACCGAAGCACATCTTCACGCCGTCGTCCGTCATCACGCGGCGGTCATACGCGATGCCCAGCGGCGCCTCGCGAACCGCGGCGGTGACGGGAAACGTAAGCCCTTCCGCCCGCCGGCAGGCATTGATCACCTTGGGCGTGATGGATTGAAAATACTCGGCCGAGGGATACGGCCCGGAGTGCGTGTGCGTGGCCGCCAGCAAAACGTTTTCCGGCGGCGCCGCCAACTCCTTGCAGAGATGTTCCCGCATCTTGCGGGCAACGTCGGTCGGCAGCACGCACAGGTCGAAGCTTACCAGGTATGCGGCCTGATCGTTCGCCTTGAGGCAGCAGGCCCGAACGAAAAGCGGATCATTCACGCCGTCATTGCCGCGGCCACGATGGGCCAGACCGTAGCCCATCAAGTCGGCGGACCTGTCGGGGGTGATCTCGGCCTTGGCGAAGCCGGCCCGAAGGGACGCGAGGGATTGCCCCCGCGCCGACGATTCCCCCGATAGCCACACGGCAAAGGCCGCAAGGAAGACGATGCAAGCCCGTGGAAAGGGAACCACGGATGGGCACGAACAGACCCAGCGCGGCCTTCGGCCGCAACCAAGAGAAACCACAGTTGAACGCAGATGAACGCAGATTTTCTTCAGAAGACGTATCTCCCTTCTCAGTGAAACCGCGGTAACCTCGAACGTTGTACGTCGTGCTCGTCGCGCCGTGTTCATCCGTGGTTCTTCATGAATCGAAGGGCACAGGCGTGAACGTCGCCGCCACGGCGCCGCTTTCCGGCCGGTGGGGTTGGCCGCCGCCGATGTACGCGCGGTGTTCGCCCGGGGCGATGACCGGCCTCCCTTCTTGATCGTAAATCACCAGCCGCTCGAGCGGGAGGGGAAAACGGACATCTGCGCCCTTACCGGGCTCAAGCCGCACGCGCGTAAACCCGACGAGGGAACGCTTCGGGCAAAGCGGCCCCGCCATTTCCGCCGCCGAAGCTGGCCGCTCGAGGTAGCACTGGGCCACTTCGTCGCTGGCCCGCTGGCCCACATTGGTCACCGTCGCGATGGCCGCCCCATCCTCAACGCGCGCGGCGCTGTATTCAAATGTTGTGTACGTGAGCCCGTAGCCGAACGGGTAAAGCGGCTCGGCCTCGCTGTAACGATAGGTGCGGCCGAGCATGCTGTAGTCCCGCATCGGCGGAAGGTCGGCCAGCGACTTGGGAAAGGTGATCGGTAGCCGCCCGGCGGGGCTGTCATCGCCGAAGACCGCGTCGGCGATCGCCGCTCCTCCCTGCTCACCGGGATACCACGCGAACAGGATTGCCCGCACGTGCTCTTGCGCCCAGGATAAGTCGATGGGGCTCCCCCCCATCACCACCAGCACGACCGGCTTGCCGCTGGCGAGGAGGAACTCGAGAAGCTCTTGCTGACGGCCGGGGAGCGCCAGGCGGTTGCGGTCGCCGCCGCCGTCGGAAAGGGCGACCTCTCCCTCTTCCCCTTCCAATTCCGTCGTATTGCCGAGCACGGCGATCACCGCGTCGGTGTCCTTCGCCAGATGCCAGTTGATTTGCGTCTTCTGCACCGGCTCGTCGTGGTACAGATCGCAGCCCTTCACGCAATGGACGGAAGAACCCACCGATAGTTTTTCCAGAATTCCGTCAAACGGCGTCACCATGTTGGGCGCAAAGCCGTTGTAATTGGCCAGCAGCGCGTCCACGTTTTGGGCGTTCGGGCCGACGACGAGCACGCGATTGAGTTCCTTGGGCAGCGGAAGCAGTCCGTCATTCTTGAGCAGCACGAGCGATTGCCGGGCCATCTCGCGGGCCAGCTCGATATGCCCGGGGCAGTTGACGACTTCCGGCGGGATCGACGCGTGAGAAACTTCCTCTGGCGGATCGAACATCCCTAGCCGCATCCGGGCGGTGAAGAGCCGCTTGACGCACACGTCCACCTCGGCCTCGCTCACCAGCCCCTGCTTTACGGCCGTCAGCAGTTCTTCGTAGCTGCACCCGCAGTTAAGGTCGCAGCCGTGTTTTACACCCAAAGCGGCCGATTCGGCGGCGCTCTTCGTTATTTTGTGATGCTCATGAAGATCCCGCAGTGCCCAGCAGTCGGAAACGACGTAACCTTCAAAGCCCCAGTCTTGCCGCAGGATCTTCGTCAGCAGCGTGGGGCTGGCGCAGCAGGGTTCGCCGTTGACGCGGTTGTAGGCGCCCATGATCGAGGCCGCCTTCGCCTCGCGGACCGTCGCCTCGAAGGCCGGCAGGTAGGTGTCATTCATCACCTGGCGGGAGACCACGGCGTCGAACACGTGCCGTTCGCTCTCGGGCCCGCTGTGCACGGCGTAATGCTTGGGCGTGGCGACGAGCTTGAGATGTTTGGGGTCGTCCCCTTGCAGCCCCCGGACGAAGGCTACGCCCATCCGCGCGGTCAAAAACGGGTCTTCGCCGTACGTCTCTTGCCCCCGCCCCCAGCGTGGATCGCGAAAGAGGTTGATGTTGGGCGACCAGTACGTGAGTCCGAAGTACTGGCCGTGGTAGCCCTGCTTGAGCGCCTGATGATGCTTGGCTCGGGCCTCGTCCGAGATCGCCGTGGCGACGCGGAACAGCAGTTCGTCGTTAAAACTCGCCGCCATGCCGATGGCTTGGGGGAAGACGGTCGCTTTGCCGGCGCGGGCCACGCCGTGCAGGCATTCGTTCCACCAGTTGTAGGCGGGAATGCCGAGCCGCTCGACGGCCGGGGCCTCGTGCAACATCTGCCCGCACTTCTCGGCAAGCGACATTTGGCTGACGAGGCAATCAACGCGCTGATCCAGCGGCAGGCGGGTATCGAGGTAGCGGCGGTCCACTTCACTCATCGCGGATCATTCTTCCTTGTCTTCAGGTTTCGTGGCGGGCGGCGGGAGGTCTTCGCCGTGCTCGGGCACGGTCGTCCAGACGGTCAAGCCCGTGAGGTCCTTCTTCTGCGGGAAAGGCAAACTGGCGAGGAAGCCGACGACGAGTGAGGTGAAGATCGCCACCGGCACGTACAAGAACGCGTTAATGAACGTGAACGGTAGCAGCAGCATCAATATCAGGCTCGCAAGCAACCCTGTCAGCACGCCAAAGGTGTTCGCTCGCCTGGTGAGCAAGCCCAGGAGAATGACGCCCGGCATACCGCCGCCCAGGATGCCGGCCAGTTTCGAAAACACCTTGAAGAGCGACGGCAGGTCCTGGGCCGCCATCCACAAACCGATGAGCGTGGCCAGCACGCCGACGACCACCGTCGAGATCCGGCCGATCCAGAGCTGTTCGCGCTCGGAAGCGCTCGGCTTCAGCGGCTTATAAAAGTCCTTGACGATCAGGGCGGACGACGTGTTGGTGGCGCTGTCGAGCGTGGACATGCTCGCCGCGAAGAGGGCGGCCACAATGGCCCCGGCGACCCCCGTGGGAAGTTGCTGCACGATGTACAGTGGGAAGATTGCGTCGTTCCGCAGCGTCGGCGCCACCAGTTCCGGCTGGGCGTGGTAGAACGCAAACAGCGTGGTTCCCAGGCCATAAAACAGAAGCGCCCCCGGCACCCCGAGAAACGCAAAGAGCATCACCGACTTGCGGGCGTCGGCGGAGGTCCTGGTGGCGAAGACCCGCTGCATCGTCGGTTGTTCAGAGATGGCGACGAACCCGCGGAACGAACCCTCGATCAGGAACACCCAGAACACGGCCAGCGTCAGGTCGGGGGAGAAGTCGAAGACCTCGAACTTGCCGTGGGCGGCGCTGACTTCCACGTATCCGCCCAACCCGCCGGGCGTGGCCGCGATCATGGCGATCAGGCACGCCACGGCCCCGCCGACCATCACGATCGTTTGCAGCACGTCGGTCCAGATGACCGCCTTGATGCCCCCGAAGAGCGTGTAGAACGTCGCCACAATGCCCATCAGGACAATGCTGAACGAGACGTTCACGCCGGTCACTTGCGCCAGCGCCAAAGCCGGCAGAAACAGAATCACGCTCATCCGTCCGCCGATAAGAAACGCCAACTGCGCCAGGCTGCTGGCCCATTGCACGATGCGGGAAAACCGCTGGTAGAGATACTCGTACATGGTGGTGACTTCGAGCCGTCGCAAAAGGCCCACCACGGGCCACACCACCGCCGTAATGCTGACCGCCTGCAATATCGGTGTGATGAGGTAGACGAGGTTTTCCATGTACGACAGGGCCGGCAGGGCCATGAAGCTGATCGCGCTGGTGCCGGTGGCGTACGCGCTGACCGCGACGGCCCAGAAGGGAATCCTCCGCCCGCCCACAAAAAAGTCGGCGGTGTCTTCCTGCCTGGAGTAGCGGTAGGCGATGTAAATGAGTACGACGACGTAGATGGCGATGGCCGTGTAATCGAGCGGGCCGAACCGTTTCTGCGTGTCCTTCACGGTGAACACGCCCGCCGGACCGCCGTCTTCCGACGCGGCGACGCCGCCCACGGCCAGCACGTCCCGCACGCCCTGCAAGACTAGCGTGGGGGATACGAACGGCGATTCGACGCTCTCCGGCCGACGCAAATCCGGAAAGCGGACCCAGCGATTCAGTGCGATGTTGTAGGTGTATGCGGCGGGCGGCGCGGCGGGCCTGGCCGTCAGGGCGTCGGCGAGGCTGGACGCGGGCGCGACGTCCCCCTGCCCCACGACAAAGATTTGGGACTGGCCGATGGAAACGGCGCTGGTCATCCCCAACATGCCGGGGGCGGGGTTCCGGCGCTGCCAAAGCAGCTCCTTCTCCTTCGGTAGCACGGCCCACATTTGATCGACCGGCGCCAAGGCCGCGTCCTCGGCCGGCGCCCAACCGCCCGACACGTAAAAATAGTTGGTGTATTGCGTGACGACCGCCGGGGCGACGAGTTCTCGCCCCGCCTGCTCTTCGAACTTCAACTCCCTTTCCGGGTCGGCCAGGGCCGCGACGTCCACGACGTACGTGACCTTGCTGAACTGGAGCGGCTGGACGCTGGTGGCCCCGCCGACCACGTAAATCTTGTTCTTCAGTTCCACCGCTCCGGCAAACGCCAGCGGCATGGGCAATTCGCCGACCTTCTGCTGATGGAACTTCCTCTTGCCGCCGTCGTAGGTCAGCTTGACGATGTCCGCGGTCGGCCGGCCGTTGGCGCCGATCCCGCCGAACGTATACAACGCCCGGTCGAGCCCACCGAGACTGAGGTTATGCAGGAATCGCTTCGTAAGGCTGTTGCCGGCGTCGGCTTCCACAAACGCGGCGAACGCGATGGGCCGCTCCAAAGGAATCTCCTGCCACGAGCGATTCTTCTGCCCGATTTCCTTGCCGTCCTTGCCGGCGCTTTTGGTCGTCTCCTCGACGAAGACCCACGCCGAGGTGGGGCCTTCGAGCGCGTCCCATCCCTGCTCGATGCTCGCGGGCGCCACGCCGCCGAGGAGCGTGATGACGGTCGAAAGCCCCTTCTCTTTGTGGCTGGGGCCGGACCTGGTGGGGACGGCGCCGATCCGATTGGTCGGAATGGCCGGCCACTCCGCAAGCTGCAGCATACCGGGGGGATACTCGCGGGCCACGGCGTCGGGCCGCTCGGCGCCGGAGGCAAACGCGAACCCGGCGCCGCACGCCGGCAAGAGAATCGCAAAAAATGCCGTCAGGCCGATTTTCGACATCGTCGTTCCCCGAGTTCCTTTTTGGTGGTTGGGCTTTTCCGCATGGAGGGGGTCGGGAGTCTTTTTCGGTCGTCGATGAACTATAGGGTTGCCGGTTCGGCCGAAAAAGACTCCCGCCCCCTTTCGCTGTGGCTTGGCCTCGCTAGGCGGGAAGCATCGCGACTACGCGGTGCTTGCTACCCGCCGCCTGCGGCGGGATCAGGTTGTCGGATTGAGCCTCGTTGTCGAGCGAGACCTCCAGCCGCTTCACGCGTTTGCTCCGGCGAAGGCAAATCTCGAACTGGGCGCCGCGCCATTTCCGCCAGACGACAACGCTCCTCCACGATTTCGGAATCTGCGGATCGATCCGCAGGCCGTCGAGTTCTCCCCGCACGCCGAGCAGCCGGCTGATTACGGTTCGATAGTACCATGCCACCGTGCCGGTGTTGGCGGCATGGCTGCTGCGACCGGCGGAGGCCCCGGCGCCGGTTCCCCGATAATAATTGGGAATGTAAAGCGGAAGTTGGCCGCAGCGCTCGACGGTATTTTCGCCGCCGCCTGGCAACAGATTCCGCAGCAGCCGAAAACCTTCTTCGGCATAGCCCGCGGAAAACAGCGCATGCGCATAGAACGTGACCGCGTGGCAATAGACGCTGCCGTTCTCGCCTGTGCCCGGCGGCTTCTGCGTGAGCTTTCCGATTTCCGGCCGCATGCCTTGAAATGGCGGATGGAGCGTCATCGGCCCGGCGGTGGTCATCAGGTGTTGGTCGACGGCGGCGACGCACTGTTTCAAACGCTCGCCGGCGGCGGCCCCGCAAAGGATGGCCCAGCTTTGGGAGTTGAGATAGATCCGGCCCTCTTTGTCGGTGCGAACGCCAAACCAGCGGCCGGCGTCCGTTGTGCCGCGGGCATACCACTTGCCGTCCCAGGCGTATTCGTTGATCGCCTGGCGAAGTTCATCCGCCTTGCCGGAGTAATGGCGGGCGCGATGCGTGTCGCCCTGGAACTCCGCCACTTCCGCCCAGCAATCGAATGAATAGGCCAACGCCTCGCTCAACCAGATCGATTCACCCTTGTCATCCTTGCCCGCCATGTTCAGTGGGTCGTTCCAATCGCCCTGGCCCAGCAGCGACAGCCCGCAGTCGGAACGGTCGGCCAGCGACCACTCGAGCGCGCGGCAAACATGGTCGTAGACGGACACCGCCTCGTCGCTGCGTGGCGGCAATTCCGTAGACGCGTTGCGGGCGACCGGGTCACTCGGTTCCGCCTGCTTCGCCGTGAACGGCGCGGTTTCGTCGAGAAACCCGAAGTCCCCCGTTTCCGCCAGATAAAAATGAACCGCAATGGCGGCCCAGATGTTGGTGTCGCGGTGGGGAATTTTCCCGATCGGCATCATGTCCACGTCCGGATGCATCGGCATTCCGTGCGGCAGCCAGCCGTCGGGCCGCTGGTGAGCGAAGGCCCTCAGCAGCAATTCGCGGCCGTCCGCCGGGTTCGTGTAAACGGTTCCCGAGGCGTCCTGAATCACGTTGCGGCCCTGCGGGCAGAACGTATGCCGCATCGTCTTGCCGATCATCGCGGCCCGCCGCGGCAACCAGTGATTGACGAAGTGGTTGAGTTCCTCGTCCGGCGTTTCGATGCGAACCGTCGGCTCATGCTTGCGGACCATGGCCACGGCCGAATTCAGGGCCCGGTCGTTGGCCGGTTCCCTAAGGTATTTTTGAATAAGTCGCTTGATCTCGGCGTGATCGTGCGCCGGCCCGAAAAGCAGACCGACCCGCCGTGACTTGCCCGTGGCCAGCGTCCAAAAATACTGCCACGCGGCCACGCTGGGTTCGTGAATCGTCTCGCCGCGACCCAGCCGCCTTTGCCGCAGCGCCGCGGGATCGTGCCAGCCGCGGCCACCAAGGAAGTCGCCCTGGTTGACCTCGTACGCGTTCGGCTTCGGCGTGGCGGCGCCAAACACCATATTTTTCCGTCTGCTCAGCGGCTCGTAATCCTGCCAGCGCACATAGTACGGAAAATACTCGTGCACAATCGCCGAGAGCCTTTCGACGTGCGCCGCCCGGTGCGCCAGCAAACCGACGCTGCCGATGGGAAAGCAGGGGATGAATGAAAGCTTCCGCGGCCGGGCGCCGCGATTGGTGACGCTCGCCGTCCAAACCTCCACCGGGTCTTCCCACGGAGTGGTCAATCGCAGAACGACCTCGATCTCATCCGTGTCCACCCGCCACGCGATGTCGCCCAAGCCCACCGAGAACTCGAACGCATCCGGCTCGCGTTGCACGGGATCGTACGGCGCCGACCAGAATTCGCCCGTCTCCTCGTCCCGCACGTAAAACGCCCGCAGGGTCTCGGCGTACTCTGTTGCATTGGGCTGCAAGAAGGTTGCGGCGACGCCCCCGCGGTGGCTCACCTTCAGGTATGACGACGCGCTGAACAGATCGGCGTCGGCGGTTTCGATCCAGTGGGGATCGGTCACGACATACCGGGCCCCGTTGTCAACAAATCCGCCGGGAGATGGCGTGCTGCGATGAGCCATGTGCAGAGTCGAATGCAAAGAGACAACGCCACCGGCGCCTGCGGGTTGGGGTTGAACTATGTGGCCGCGGCGGCTTGCCGCGCCCGGTTGATGAACACCTGGTGGCAGCCGATCGCCGCGTCGAGCGTCGCCTCGGTTCCGTCTCCCTCCGCAAGCGTGCGTTGGGTGTAGGTTCCGTCGGCGTGCATGTCCCACGCGCTGCGGTGGTCGCTCAAATAGATGTCGAGCATCGACCAGAGCCGCTCCTTGATCGCGCGGTCTTCAACCGGCGTAATCGCCTCGACGCGGTTGTCGAGGTTGCGGTGCATCCAGTCGGCCGAACCGATGAAAAACTCGCCGTCCGCCGGATGCTCCTGGCTGTTGCGGAAGTGGTAAATGCGCGAGTGCTCGAGGAACCGCCCGATGACTGAAGTGATCCGGATGTTCTCGCTGTAACCGGGCACACCCGGCCGCAACACGCAGAAACCGCGGACAACCAGATCGATGGGCACGCCCGCCTGGCTGGCTTCGCACAAGGCCTGGCAGACATCGCGGTCTTCAAGCTGGTTCATTTTGGCCACGATCGCTGCGGGGCGGGCGGCCTCATGATGCTTCTGCTCGCGGCGAATCATCTCGATGAACCGCTTCTTCATTGTCACCGGCGCCACCAGCAGCTTGCGGTAATTCTGCCGCAGGCTGCGGCCCGTGAGATAGTTGAAGAGTTCCACCATGTCCTGCGTGATCGCTGTGCGGCACGTGAACAGGCCGAGATCGTCGTAGACCCGGGCCGTTTTGGTGTGGTAATTGCCGGTGCCGATATGGGCGTAGCACACCACGCCGTCGCTCTCGCGGCGGACGATCAGCATCGTCTTGGTGTGTGTTTTCAGCCCCGGCACGCCGTAGACGACATGCACGCCCGCCTTCTCCAGCGTTTGGGCGAGCTGCACGTTTTCCTGCTCGTCGAAGCGGGCCTTCAGTTCGACCAGGCACACCACCTGCTTGCCGTCCTCGGCCGCGCGGATCAAGAGCGGGGTAAACGGGCTGTCGGCGCCGGTACGGTAAAGCGTGAGCTTGATCGCCAGCACGTCGGGGTCGTCCACCGCCCGCTCGACCAAATGGCGGACGCTCGCGTCAAAGCTCTCGTACGGATGATGCACGAGAAAGTCGCCCTGCCGTATCACGCGGAAAATATCGTTCTCCTCGTCGGCCAACGGCGGCGGCGTGATCGAAAAGAATGGCTCGTAACGCAGAGAGGGAATCTGGAGCGAGGCAATCGGCCCCAGGCAAGTGTAATCGAGCAGAGCCGGCATCTCGAAAATGTCGTCGTCCGTCAGCCGCAACTCGCGCTTCAGCAGTTTGAGGAGGTGCGGATCCGGTTCGGGCGCGTGCTCCAACCGCACCACATGTTCCAGCCGCCGCTTGCGGAGCGATTGTTCGATGACCTCGAGCAGGTCGTCGTTGTCGTGCTGATTGTTGTCCACCTCGGCGTTGCGAGTGACGCGAAAGACGGTCACGTGATCGATCAGCATGTCGGGGAAGAGCACGTCGAGATGCCGGCGGATCAGTTCCTTCAGGCTGACGAACCGGTAGCTGTCGGCGAACTCCTCGGTCTCCAGCCGAATCCACTGCGGCAACACCGCCGGCGCCTTGACGCGGGCGTAGCTCCGTTCTTCGCTTTGCGGGTAGCGGAGCGTCACACCCAGGGAAATCGAGAGATTCGAGAGAAACGGAAACGGGTGGCTGGCGTCCATCGCCAGCGGCGTAAGGACGGGATACACCTCCTGGCGAAAAATTCGCTCCGCGACGAGGCGTTCATCCGCCGTCAGTTCTTCCCAGCCAAGCAGGTGGATGCCGTTGGCCTTTAGCTCCGGAACGATCTCGTTGCGGTAGCAATCGGCCTGAACCGCGAACATCTCCTGTATCCGTTCGCGAATGGCCGAGAGCAACTGCGCGGGCGTGCCTTCTTCCGGCCGCAGCCCCTGCACGCCGGAAAGCCGCTGCTCGCGCAGCCCCGACACCCGCTTCATAATGAATTCGTCGAGATTGGACGTGAAAATCGAAAGGAAGAAAACACGCTCCAACAGCGGCGTGCGAGGGTCCTGGGCCTCGTGCAGCACCCGGCGGTTGAACTCCAGCCAGCTCAGGTCGCGATTGAGAAACCGCGGGACGGCCGCCTCGCGGCCGGCCGGTTCCCCGGACCGGGGATAAACGGCCCGCGCAGCGGAGACGAGCGGGTCGGCAAGGGTAGTTTCCGAATGGGGCATGGTTACAGGCGCCTGCGAGCCGGACGGAATGGGGATGGAAGCCCCTCAATTCACGATTATCAGGAAAATCCATCCCCACGACAACGCTGGGCCGGTTCTTGTGACGGCGGGCAATCTGCCTAGAATGTAAGGAAAGATCGTGGAACCGTGTTCCCGGACGCGACTTCCGGCATCAAAACGCATGATGGCACAACCGCAAACCACAACGCCGATTGACGAAAAGGTTGCCGAACTGCTCGACGAATTCGAGGCGATGGTCGATTGGGAGGACCGTTACCAATTGATCATCGAAATCGGGGACGACCTGGCGCCGCTGCCCGACGAGTATCATACGCCGCAATACAAGGTCGAGGGTTGCGTGAGCCAGGTGTGGCTGAAACACTCGCTTCAGACGGACAACGGGTCGGCGCCCATCGTCCATTTTTCCGCGGATAGCGACTCCCACCTGGTCCGCGGGTTGGTGGCGATGCTGGTCGAGTTATTCTCGGGACGGCCCGCCTCCGAGATTCTCGCCTTCGACATCGAGGGGTTTTTCGGGCGATTGCGGCTACAGGAGCACCTGAGCCGGTCGCGGAGCAACGGATTGCGGGCGATGATCCGGCGGATTCACGCAATTTGCGAAGCCGCCCTGCGATGAGACGACCATTTTGCCGGCCAGGCGGCCCTTCCCCAATTGTTGTGACACATCCAGGGAATGCGGTATGGGCGCAGGCCGCCGGAATGCGCGAACAAAAACACAGCGCGAAGCGGATCGCCACCGGGATCATTCCAAGCTGACCGATTCAGCCACATACGCACCCAAGGCAGATACTCAATGACTTACGCGGCAAACCTCATCGCGAGTCCCGTCGTCCGCAACGGCGCCGGCAAACCGCTCTTTGACGTCCAATCCAGCGCCGACCATCGCGGCGTGGCGATCGACCGGGTCGGCGTGAAACAACTGAAGTACCCGGTGACGATCGAACGGCAGGACGGGTCGCTGGCAAACTCCGTCGCCACGATCAACATGTACGTGAGTCTGCCGCACCAGGTCCGCGGCACGCACATGAGCCGGTTCTTGGAGACGCTCAAGGCCCAAGCCGGCCCGCTGAGCCCCCCCCGAATTCTCGCCATTCTGACCGAGATGCGGGAACGGCTCACGGCCGACGACGCATATCTGGAGGTCGATTTCGATTACTTTATCGAGAAGCCGGCCCCCGTTACCGGGGCCACGGCGCCCATGGTGTACCAGGCGATGGTCCGGGCCTTCTCCGGCGCTGGTGACGACTTGAAACTGGGCGTGCGAGTGCCGGCCACCAGCCTGTGCCCGTGCTCGAAAGCAATTTCACGCTACGGCGCCCACAACCAACGGTGCGAGATCGAGGCATGGGTTCGTTCCGACGGGGCGGTGTGGTTCGACGACCTGATCGGCTTTTGCGAGCAGGCGGCGTCGGCGCCGCTGTTCAGCGTGCTCAAGCGGCCCGATGAGAAGCACGTCACCGAGCAGGCCTACGAAAATCCCAAGTTCGTCGAGGACATCGTCCGCGACCTCGCCGTGATTCTGCGGGACGACCCCCGGGTCGATTGGTTCTCGGTCAGTAGCGAGAACTTCGAGTCCATTCACGCCCATAACGCCTACGCTTCCATCGAATGGGACAAGCAAGCGGAGCCCGAAGCGTAAGCGAGGGAATCAGAGCCCGAGGAAGCGTGAGCGAGGGAACGAGACCGCTCCGACGAGCGAGTTGACCATGCCCCTGAACATTATGCGCCGCATCAAGTTCTGCGCCGGCCATCGCCTGATGAACCACGGCGGCAAGTGCGAGCACCTGCACGGGCACAACTACGTGGCGGAGTTCTACATCGAGGGCGAACGGGTGGACGACGTCGGGCGGGTGATCGACTTCTCCGAAATCAAACTCCTTTTCAAGGGCTGGCTCGACGAGCACTGGGACCACGGCTTCGTGCTGAACGAAAACGACGAGAACGGCCTTGCCGCCGTCCGCCTGGCCCGGCCGCTGAAGCTTTACACGTTGCCGTACAATCCGACTTCCGAGAATCTCGCCACGTACTTGCTGCACGAAGTGGCGCCGAAGCTGCTCGAAGGCAGGCCCGTGCGGTGCGTGCGGGTCGCGGTGTGGGAGAGCGATGAATCGCGGGCGGAGGTGTCGCTGTAGCAATGCGTCCCTTGCTAACGCTGCGGGCTCTGCGTGATCAGCGCGAAGTCGCCGATCGGGCGACCCACGCGGCGGAGATCGTCGTGGCTGATGGCGATCTCGCGGGCGTGGGCTTTCTCCTCGTCGGTCAGTTCCACTTCGCCGCTCTCGGAGAAGATCACGATCCGCTGCCGGCTGCTCGGGAGCCGTTCCGCCACGCGGTCGGCGGTTCCCAGGCCGTAGGCGACGTGCCCGGCCCCGCACAACACCACGACGGGGCCTTCCGCGTCGTTGAGCCGCTTGCGGGCGGCGACGATTTTCTCTGCCATGTGTTCATCCCGCGCGATTTGGGCTTCGACCATGGCCCGCAGATTCTTGTCATTGGCGGCGACGTGCACGCCCAGCAGTATCTCGAGCAGCGTTTGATAGGTGTCGTCTTGCAGCCGCATCCTTTCGGGCAACTGCCGCCGCTGCTCATCGGAAAGTCTGTCCACGCCGCCTTTGCGGAAGACCGCCTTGATGACCGGGCCCGGCGCGTTGGCGGCGAGGATCGGCCGGCGGGCTTTGATGGCCGCTTCGAGGGAAGGGCGATACTGCCGATAGTTCCGCCACCGCTGTGGCCACTCTGTTTTCTTGGCGAATTCCTCAAAGGAGATGGCGCCGGCGGCGTAGTCGTCCACGATCTCCTGCTGCGGCGTCTCGAGATGTTCGACCGCGAGAGCGGCCAGCTTTCCCCGCTCGGCCAAATCGCCGATAATCCTCGCCTGCCAGCGGTGATGCCGCCGGACCCCGTGCCGCTCGCCCAGGAAGACCACGTCCACATCCGCGAGGTCTGCGAGCATTTCCTCGTAGTCCACCGGCTCGGCGGCGTACAGGTCAACCCAGAGTTCTGTGCGGTTATCGTCCTCATGGATCGCCTCGGCGGCCGAAGACGGGACGACGGAAAAAGCCAAAAGGAACGCCGCCACGAAATTGGCCGCGAGCCGGCGAGTCATGATGTCGCTCATCGCATTGCTACGCCAAGGCGAATGGTGCTTTGAAGTGTTGGTGGTGGAGTTTATGCAGCACATCCCAGGAAGACAAGTCACGACGCCGCTTGCCGCAACCCAAGGAAGAACCACGGATGGACACGGATGGACAGTCGTTGAGATGTCATCAACCGTGTGTTTGCCGTGGCGCATCGCTTTACTCGGCCTGGCGCTCGCCGGTTCCGCCGGATTTGCGGACGAGCCTCGCGGCGTTGTCGGTCCGTTCGTGGCGGCGGCGCCGATGGAACTGGGCGACGCGACGCCACTGGCGGCCGTCGGGATGCAGCCGGAGACGGCGGTCGCCATTTCTCGCAATGGGCGAAGGTTGGCGGTCGGCACGCATTTCGGCGAGATCAGGCTATACGAAATCGGCCAGTCCCCGCGCGGTCCACGGGTCACACTGCGGTGGCGTCGCCGCATGGCGGAATGTCTGATCAAGCAGGTTGCGTTTTCGCCCGACGGCCGGTGGCTCTATTACGCGGAACAGGGGGTGGACGGGTTTCTCTACGGCGCGTCCTTGCAGGCAGAGACGGTTGGCGGCGAAGAGGAGTGGCGCTACCGCCTCGCAAACGACCTTCAGCCCGGCCCGGCGCCGGCCCAGGACGATCCCTTCGGCCTGTTTCAAACACCCGGCTGGTACGGGTTGTCCGTGCTGGACAACGGCGACCTGGTCGCATTAGGCGTGCATGCCTGGGGGGACTATCGCGACACGTCCACCATGCGGCGGCGGTCGCGGATTTACCGGTTTGCGTCCGGGGGAGAGATCCGGTGGGCCTTTCCCGCCAGCGCCGCCGCTCCGGTCTCCCTTGTGGACATGGCGGTCGATCCCGCCGGGCGACACGTGGTCGCGCTGGTCAGCGTCGCCGGGGATCAATCCCCCGAAGAGCGGTGGCTCAAGCCGGGCTGCGTGGTCGCCTTGGACGGCGCCACGGGAAAGCGACTGGGCGATTGCCAGCTCGAACCGCTTCGTCCGTACTACCCGCACGTAATGTTCTGGCAGTCACTGTCGATTTCGGCCGATGGCCACGCGGCCGCGGTGGGGCTGGATGACGGCCGCGGGGCTCTCGTCGACTTGCCGTCGCTGAAATCGCCTCGGTACGTGCGGCTGGGCGATCCGATCCGGTTGGGCGGTGTCGCGGTGAGCGCGCGCGTGACGTCTTCGCATTTCGTTTCGGGCAAAGTGGCCCTTTTTCAAACCGGGCCGTCCAACATCGCGGCGGCCGAGTCGGCGTCACGGGCGGTGGCGCCGCCGGGGCCGCATCCCTTCGCCCGCTATCTTCACGCGGTGGCGGCCGATTCCGGGCAGGTCGTGTGGCGCTACCGCAACGGGTTTGAACTGAAGGGCTTCGCCGCCAGCGGCGACGGCCGGTGGCTGCTCTGCCCGTGCCTCCGCGAGGCGAGTGATGAAGAGGGCGTCCCCATCGGCGGCGCCGTCCTTTACCACCAGAACACCACAGGCCCCGGCCGACCGCCGGACGTGGTCGGGTTCTATTCGCTGGCCGGCGTCCCTTACCACCGGGCGGCGATGGCGAAGAACGCCGCAGCGGCGGCGGTCATCGAAACCCCGTTTCGGCACGCCGAGTCGGGACGAACGGTCGGCGGCTACCGATTGCACGTGTTGGCGACCGCCGTCGAATCGAAGGAGGAGCCGTAGCGCCCACCGCCGTCCGCCATCTCAGGAAACCAGCGCCGGTTCTCCCGGGACGGGCATGGAAAATCCCGCCCTGCCTTGCTAACCTTGAGCGATTCTGCCCGCGCGGCGGTGTTTCAGGCAAGCGCGCCTCGAAGACTGGGAAAGGTGGTGTGCGTTGGATAAAGCGGAACGAACCGGTGGGCTGGGCCTTCAGGGGGACGCCCTGCGGATCGGCGTGGACATCGGCGGCAATGACATCAAGTTCGGGGCGACCAACATCACCGCCGATCCATTGCTGCCGGATCAGCTCGTCAAACGCCCCAGCCTGACGGCCGACGGCCCGCAGAAGACCGCCGAACAGATCATCGACGGCGTGGCGGCGGTGCTCGAGAAGCTCCGATCCGACTGGGCAATGGTGCTCGACGTGTCGGTCACGGTGCCCTGCCCCTGTTCGGCCGAGGGCGTGATTCTCGACGTGACCAACCTTGGCGCGTCCGAGACGAAACATCTGTGGAAGGTGGCGTTCGGCGATATCTTGGGCGAGCGACTCAACGAGGTCGCGGGACGCGACATTCCGGTTTTCGCCTGCAACGACGCCAACGCGGCAGGCCAGGACGATGATTTCACCCGGTACGGGCACGACGACTCCCCGCGGACGAGTATCTTTATCACTACGGGCACCGGCCTGGGCGGTTGTGTGCTGATCAACGGAACGGTTTTCTTTGGCGCCGGGCAGGCGGGGGAACTCGGCCACGTGAAGGCCGCCATTCCCGAGCAATACGCCGAGCGGTTTGCGGCCGACGAATATCCGCCGTGCGGCTGCGGGGCAAGGCAATGCGTCGAGGCGAGGGCTTCGCTTACCGCCCTGACGCGGCGGGTGCAATGGGCCCTGTCGGATACGGGCCTTGCAGTCGTCGAAAGACAACTGGCCGCCCGAAGGGAATCGCTTGATGCAAACGTGGTGAGACAGCTTCGCAAGTATCTGACGGAGAGCCCCCGGAAGGCGGCGTACCAGGTGCGGACGTATGCCGATGGCCACGGGGACGCCCTGTGCCGCTGGCTGCTGGAGGACTGGGCGATCATGATCGGGGCCCTGTTCGCCAGCGTAGCCCCCGTGGTGCATCCCAACCTGTGCGTTATCGGCGGCGGCATGACCGAGGTGTCGGAAGCGATGAAGGACTGGTTCATCGCGATCGTCCGCCGCGTGTTTGATGAGGTGAATCAGCAAGCGTGCTTCAACCGGGCGTCGAACAAGAACGAGATCGTCTGGAGCGTCAGCCAGGATCAGGGCTGGCGGGGAGCGATTTTGATGGCAATGCGGGCCCACGGCGTTTAACCCCGAGCCGCAGGCGAGCGAGTCGTTTAACTCCGAACCGCAGGCGAGGGATTTGGACAGGATTTACAGGATGAACACCTGACACCATAACACCTCCTCAACGGCTCCATCGCCTGCGGCTCGGGGCTAAACGATCACATTCATCGGCGCATTATGCAAATCACTCGCCTCCTCGCGGCCAATCGCAGCGAAATCGCCATTCGCATCTTCCGCAGCGTCCATGAGCTGGGCATCCGCACCGTTGCAATGTACGCCCCCGAGGACCGCTACTCGCTCCACCGCTTCAAGGCCGACGAGGCGTACCAGGTCGGCGTCCCCGGCAAGCCGATTCAGGCCTATCTCGATATCGACGCGATCATCAAGCTGGCCAAGAAGAACGACATCGACGCCATCCATCCCGGCTACGGTTTTCTGAGCGAAAACTCCGATTTCGCCCAGGCCTGCGCCGACGCTGGCATGGTGTTTGTCGGTCCGCGGGTGGAAACGCTCACGGCCTTGGGCGACAAGATTTCGGCCCGCAAGATCGCGCAGGCGGCGGGCGTGCCGGTGCTGGGTGGCAGCGGCGCCGCGATCGGCGACGTCGCCGCCGGCAAGAAAGAGGCGAAGAAACTGGGCTTCCCCGTGATACTCAAGGCGGCTTATGGTGGTGGTGGGCGGGGCATGCGGATCGTCCGCGACGCCGCCGGTTTTGCAGCCGCCTTCGAACAGGCCACGCGCGAAGCCCACACGGCCTTCGGAAACCCCGAGGTCTTCGTCGAGAAATTCGTCGAGCGGGCCCGCCACATCGAGGTCCAACTGCTTGGGGACCAGCACGGCAATCTGCTGCACCTGTACGAGCGCGATTGCTCGGTCCAGCGGCGGCATCAGAAGGTGGTGGAGATCGCCCCGGCGCCCAATCTCGATGGCGAGTTGCGGCGGCGGATGTGCGAGGCGGCGATTACCATCGGCCGGCAGGTCCATTACGAGAACGCGGGGACCGTCGAGTTTCTCGTCGATCTCGACAGCGATCAGTACTATTTCATCGAGGTGAATCCGCGAATTCAGGTGGAACACACGGTAACCGAGGAGACGACGCAGATCGACATCGTCAAGGCCCAGGTGCTTATCGCCCAGGGGACGCCGCTGTCCGATCCGCAGATCGGCTTGCCGGACCAGGCCGCCGTGACCTGCTCGGCGTACGCGATCCAGTGTCGCGTCACCACGGAGGACCCGGCCAACAAGTTCATGCCCGATTACGGCCGCATTTCCGCGTACCGCAGCGTCGGCGGAATGGGTGTCCGTCTCGACGGCGGGACGGCGTTTACCGGGGCCGTCGTATTTCCCTTCTACGATTCGCTGCTTGTCAAGGTCACCACGCGGGCCCGGCGGTTTGACGGGGCCGCGGCGAGGATGGAGCGGGCCCTGCAGGAGTTCCGCATCCGCGGCGTGAAATCGAACATCCCCTTTCTCATCAAACTCATTACGCATCCCACGTTCGTCGCGGGGGAATGCACGACCCGCTTTATCGACGAGACGCCCGAGTTGTTCAATTTTCCCAAGCGAAAGGATCGAGCCACAAAGCTGCTTTCTTACATTGGCGACGTGATCGTCAACGGCAACCCGTTGGTGAAGGGCCACGCGGTGGCGACGCGGCGGGCGGCGCCACCGCTGCCCGCTGTGGACGAGACCGCCTCGCCCCCGGCCGGCATGCGGCAGCGGCTCCAATCGCTGGGGCCCGCGGGGTTGAGTCAATGGATTGTCCAGCAGAAGCCACTTTTGATGACCGACACCACCTTCCGGGACGCCCATCAATCGCTCTTGGCCACCCGCCTCCGGACGTACGACATGCTGGCGATTACCGAGGCCTACGCCCAGCATTGCCCGGAGCTGTTCTCGCTGGAAATGTGGGGCGGCGCCACGTTCGACACGGCGATGCGGTTCCTCAAGGAATCGCCGTGGGGGCGACTCGCCCAGATGCGGCAGCGGGTTCCCAACATTCTTTTCCAGATGCTGCTGCGGGCCTCGAACGCGGTGGGCTACACCAACTACCCCGACAACGTCGTGCGTCAGTTCGTGCGGTTGGCGGCGGAGGCGGGGATCGACGTCTTCCGCGTCTTCGACGCCCTAAACGGCGTGGAGAATATGCGGATCGCCATGGACGCCGTGCTCGAAAGCGGCACCGTTTGCGAAGCCGCCATTTGCTACACCGGCGACCTCCTCGACCCGCAACGTCCGAAGTACCATCTGGAGTACTACGTCGAAATGGCGAAGGAGTTGGAGCAGGCCGGGGCCCACATCATCGCCATCAAGGACATGGCCGGGCTATGCAAGCCGCAGGCCGCCCGTACCCTCATCGAGGCGCTGAAGGACGCGGTGGGCGTGCCCATCCACTTCCACACGCACGACACCGCGGGGGTGCAGGCCGCGTCGATCATCGCCGGCAGCGAAGTCGGGCTGGATATCGCCGACGCGGCGATGGCCCCGATGTCGGGCGGAACGTCCCAGCCCAACCTCAACACGGTGGTCGAGGCCCTTCGCTTCTCGGGCCGTGATACCGGTCTTTCCGCCCACCGGCTCGACGCCATCGCCGAGTACTGGAGGGCGGCTCGCGAGTTCTACGCGCCGTTCGAAAGCCCCACCCTTCCCGCCGGGGCCGACCTTTACCGGCACGAGATGCCCGGCGGGCAATACACCAATCTATTCCATCAAGCGAAGGCCCTGGGCCTGGCCGACCGCTGGGCGGAAGTCTGCCGGGTGTACGCCGACGTGAATCAATTGTTCGGCGACATCGTCAAGGTGACGCCCACGTCCAAGGCGGTCGGCGACATGGCCCTGTTCCTCATCGCCAACGAAATGTCGGTGGACGACGTTCTCGGCGCCAAAAAAGAGGTGGCCTATCCGCAGTCGGTCATCGACTTGCTTTCCGGCCGGATGGGGATGCCGCCCGACGGCTTTCCCGAGGCGGTTGTCCGGCGGGTTCTTAAGGAGGAGAAGCCGCTAAAGGGACGGCCCGGCGCGACGCTCCCGGGGGCTGATTTCACGGCCACCGCGGCGACACTGGCAAAGACGCAAGCGACCGAACCGTCCTCGCATGACGTGATTTCGAGTCTGCTCTATTCGAAGGTGTATGCCGAATACGCCGCCCACCGCGATACCTTCAGCGACACCAGCGTGCTTCCCACGCCTGTATTCCTCTTCGGAATGCCGCCGCGGGAGGAGATTGCGGTTGAGATCGAGCGGGGCAAGACGCTGATTATCAAATTCCTGGCCGTCGGTGAACCGCGGGAGGACGGACACCGGACCGTCTTTTTCGAACTCAACGGCCAGCCACGGGAGGTGGAAGTCGTGGACCGTTCGCTGGAGGACGCCACCGCCGCCCGCCCCAAGGCCGATCCGGCGAACAAGGCCCACGTCGGCTCGACCATGCCGGGGATGGTCGTCAACGTCGCGGTCAACCCGGGAGACAAAGTAGTCAAGGGCCAGAAGCTGGTGGTGCTCGAGGCGATGAAAATGCAGTCCACGCTCACCGCCGAGCGGAACGGCGTCATCGCCGCCGTAGAAGTCACCGCCGGCGTTCAGGTCGGCGTGGGCGATCTTCTGATGGTGTTCGAGTCATGAGCGACGCCTGGCGGCGGACGGAGCCGAGCGATCTGGCGGCGCTTGAGGCGGCCGGCCTTCTCGCCGCGTGGGAACATCACGAAATCTTGGCATCGACGAACGACCGCGCCCTAAAATACTGCGCATGCGGGATCGGGCGGACGCCGCTGCTTGTTTTTGCCAACGCGCAAACGGCCGGACGCGGACGCGGACAAAATGCATGGCTGTCCGAGCCGGGGGCCCTTACGTTTTCTTTGGTCTTGAGCGACCGCGATGTCGGGTTGTCCGCCGACCGACTTCCGCGATTGTCGCTGCTCACGGCGATCGCCGTGGCCGAGGCGCTCGAAGAACTCGAACCGCGGTACGACTTCCTGTTGAAATGGCCCAACGACGTATTCGTCGAAGGACGCAAGGTGGCGGGCATTCTGCTCGAGCGATCCACCGCGGCAGTGAATCTGACCGTGGTCGGCGTGGGCGTGAACGTGAACAACCCGCTGGGCAGCGGGCCGCCGAGCATCCGGGAAACCGCGATCGCCCTGTGCGACTTGGGCGGCCGGCGGCGCGCCTTGGCGGACGCGCTGGCGGCCATCCTCCGCCGCCTTCAAGATACGCTGCGTCGCGGCGCTGACGCCGATGGTCTCGTCACCCGGTGGCGTCCCCGCTGCCTGCTCGCGGACAGATGGGTAGCCGTCGCGGGCAGTGACCGCCGCATTGAAGGACGCTGCCGCGGCATCGACGATCGGGGCGCCCTTGTGATTGAAACCGCCAACGGCGCCGTGAGCGTCAACACGGGCACGATCGAGCGTTATGAACCGTGACGCGGGCCGATTACAACAGATTCCAGTCGCGAAGCCGCCGCTTGATGTAGTCGATTTGTTGCCGCTGCGTCTGCGGCGGCTGAGCGGGATCGTAGAGAAACCGCTTCACGGAAATGCGGTGAATGCCCCGGATGGCCCAGGCCCGCACCTTGGGGTCCGGGTCGTCCAGCGCGGCGACCAGCGTGGGCAACGCCTCCCGCCGCTGCGGGGACGACCATCGCGCCAACCCCTGTGCGGCCCCGGCCCGCACCACCGGGTCATTCCCCTGCGCCAGGTATGGCGTGATGGTTTGAGGATCGGCCGACGGATTGGCGCCGAGCGCCACCGCCGCGTTGGCACGCGCTTCGGCGTCGGCGCCGCCGCGCAGAATCTCCGCGAGATGCTGGTCGCCTTCCGTGGTCCCGGATTGCCCGAGGGCCGAGATGGCCGCGGCGGAGACCCGCTCGTGCGAGTTCTCGGCGAGGGCATTGAGCCGCTTGACATCGGCCCGCGCGCCCCGCTGCCGCTGGGCCTCGATTTCTGCGAGCAGCTCGTCCACGTCGCCCTCGCCCTGCCCCCCCTTGGACGACCCGCACCCGGCCGGACCGGCGGCCAGCAAGCCCAGGAACACGAGCAGGAGACCATATCGTGACATGCGTTTCATCATCGGGCTCGCTTCACGTCACCGCCGCGGGTACCAAAGGTCCGGGTTGATCGAGGGGGCCAATTCCGTCATCGACGCCTTGCGGACGCTGCCGTCCACATACAGCACGTTGGCCAGGTCGCGGTGCCGCGGAGCGAACCATTCATTGAAAAAATCGGCCTCCACGTTCACCACCAGCTTGTTGTATTCGGTAATCAACACTTGGTGGGCGGCGCTGCGGGTGGAAATTTTATTGCTCATCCCGTAGCTGGCCGACCCGGCGCCGATGGTCATGGGAGACCGCGGATCAATCCAGTTGGCGCCGCCCTTGTCTCTCGTGCGCGTCCCCGTCAATTGAATCAGGACTTCATCTTCCAGCCAGTTCACGTTCGTTCCGATGTCGTCGTCGCTGGGGGCCTGGCACACCCAGTGATCGCTGTACGCCTCCTGGCTCTTCAGGCCGTACACGATGTAGGGACCGGTGATGTCGATCCAGCAGGCCGCGTCGTTGTCGATGCAAATGAGCAGCTTGCCCGGTCCAACGCCACCCGGCACCTGTGATTCCGCCCATGTCCCGTTGCCTGGTGGCGTGCCCCGATACCAGGTTCCGTCCAGATTGTAGTGAATCTGGGAATCCGGAATATCGTTCGGGCGGCCCTCGAGCATCGCTGAGATGGGCGAGAAATCCATGGCGTTCATATTGCCGCCGTTGGCCTGGGCGATGTACACGCCCTCGAGATCTCCGCCGTCCGTTCCATCGTCGAGATCGTTCACGCACACCAGCAGCGACGACTTATTCTCGGCATACTCTAGCAGCGTGCCGCTCCACCCCCCGTGCAATCCGCCGACGCCGTCGTTGCCCTGGAAATTGCGATGGGTGGCGAATGCGATGCCGAGCTGGTGAAGGTTGTTGGCGCAGTGGGCGGCCCGGCCGCTTTCCCGCGCATTTTGCACCGCCGGCAGCAGCAGCGCGATCAGCACCGCGATGATGGTAATCACGACCAATAGTTCGATCAGCGTGAAACCCGACCGGTAACGAGCCACGGAACGAACCCTCGAAGGAGAGGCGCCAAGGTAGACACGACCATGATAAGTGTACGACGAAGTGGCCGGGCAAGTCAACCAAGCCAAATCCGGTCCGCGGCGCCCGGCGGGAGAATCGAGGGCCCGCCGTGGCGGCCGGTCATTCCGGCGGATACTGCCTCGCCGACAGCTCCTTGATGAGATTGAGCAATTTCGTCCGCTCGGCGTGTTCCGGCTCCAAGTCAAGCGTCATCCGAAACTGCTGGACCGCCTCGTCGAATTTCTGGGCTTCCTGGTAGCCGTAGCCCAGCTTCAGGTGCAGCGAGGCGTTCTCGGGGCTTTCGTTTACGGCCAGCGCCAGATACTCCGTGTACTTTTCGATGGCGCCGGCCTGGTTGTGCCGGTCGGCCACCTTCAGATACGCGTCCAGCAGCGCCGTTTGGTACGACTCGGGGTCCAGCTCAATCGCCTTTTTCAGGTGATCGAGGAACTCGTCGTACTTGCCGACGCCGAACGCGCTCTCGGCAAAGTAGAACTGGTACAAGGCCCGGTCCTCTTTCGCTTCCTTTTGGATGTCCTCGTCCAATTCCTGGTAGAACTCGTAGGCTTGCTCGTAACGGCGGGCGTTGAGGTAGGTATTGGCTCGCAACATGCGGATGTCCACCCGCTCGCCCAGTCCGCCGTCCATCGCCTTGGCCACCTGGTAGACGGCCGACTTGGGCGGCGAGACGCGGAAGGTGTCCTTCTCACCGGGAACGGCTTCGATCAGATACCAGTGGTCGCTCAGGGCGCCGGCCTCGCCCGCGGCGATCACCGCCACGGAGACGGCCCCGAAATAGTTGCGGAGGTTAAAGTACGCCGACGCCAGCTTGAAATGGAGCGACGGGCTCGACAACCCCAGGTTGAGGGCCCGCTCGTAAGAATCAACCGCCAGGGCAAAGCGGTTGTCGGCAAGATAGATGTTGGCCAGTTGGTAATGGTCGACCGCGCTTTCGTCGTTGAGCCGGATCGCCTCGCGATAATAGCCACGGGCGGCGTCGTAGTGATCGAGGTTGTACTCGGCCTCCGCCAGCATGTGATAGGTGGGATAGTCGTGGCGGAACTTGAGCAAAGGTTTGAGGACCTTGACGATGTCGGACCACCGCTCCTGGGTGTAGTAGATTTCCGCGAGCAGTTGGCCCGCCTCCACGTGGTCGAGCGAGGCCGCCACGATTTCCTTGAGAAGGTTTTCAGACTCCTGCCCTTGTCCGGCGTAACGATACGCCCGAGCCAGGTGCAGGCGGTAGGCGGTGTGGCGGTTGTCCTTGTCGGCGGCGACGGCCTTGGTAAGCAGTTCGATGGCCTTCTCGTACTCGCCGCGGAAGAGGGCGCTGCGGCCGTCCTCGTAGAGGTCCTGGGCCGTGGGTTCCTTTTCGACGGATTCTGCAACTTCCTGGCATAAGCTGCTTGCGGCGAAGCCAAGTAGCGCTGCGCAGGAGATGGTTCCGATTGCGGCATGGAGAAATCGTTTGTGCATCGGTAAGGTTCCTGGGATAGCTGATGCGTGTAACCCCGAGCCGTAGGCGACGGGGCGCAACACGCGACGCCTTCGGCTTGCGGTTAAACGAGGGCAAGGCGACGATTCCCTCACTTACGCTTCGGGTTTCCATTTACAGCCGGTACGTTTTGATCCAGATGATTTGTTCCTTGGCGCGTTCCACCTGGGCGCCGGTCGGGTACTTGTTCACGTAGTTCGTGTACCAGTCCATCGCGTCGACCCAGCGGTCGAGCTTTTCGTAGTTCTCGGCCACCGCGATCATGGCGTCGCCGGCGCGGCTGCTGCTGCGGTAGCTGCGGAGGAACTCCTGGTAGGCGGCGATCGCCTCGCTGTGCTTGTCTTTCCGTTCGTAGTACTCGGCGATCTTCCAGCTCGAGTTCTCGGCGACCGAGGTGCCGCCGAACTGCTTGACGATCTCCTGCCAGACGGCCATCGCCTCGTCTTCATCCTTGAGTTGGGTGTCGTAGATTTCCGCCATCCGCAACAGGGCGTCGTCGGCTTTGTCGCCGGAGACCAGCCTGGCCGCCCGCTCATACACGTCCACGGCCCTGCGGAGGGCCGCATTGATCTTGTCCTGGCGGTCGGCAAGCTGCTCGGCCGTGAGCGTCTCGGCCTGTTGCCTGGCCAGGTTCGCGATCACCTCGACCGCCGCCTGGTCGTATTGCTTGTTGCGGGCCGCAAAGCTGGCCACCTCTTTGTCCGCTTCTTCGAACTTGCCGGCCTTCTTCAGGTCAGAAAGGAGGGCCTGGCCGCGTTCCCGATTCAGCCGCCGGGCCGATTGGGAAAGCTGGTACGCCTGCCGCTGGGCCTCGACGTTGGCGATCTCCGCCGATTCACTGCGGGTAACGGCCGAGTACTTCTCCGCCTCTTGCTCGTAACTGCGGCCGACCGCGAACAAGGCGTCGTCCGCAAGCGGGCTGTTGGGGTACTTCTCGGCCACGGCCAACAGGGCCTCGCGGGCCGCTTCGGTGCTGCCTCGCTCCAAGTAAAGCGAGCCGACCTGGTACAGGGCGTCGTCGGCAAGGTGCTCGTCCGGCCACCGCTTCGCCACCTTGCGGTACTCGTTGATCGCCTTCACCGGGTTATGGAGCTGCAAGCGGACGATGGCGCCGATTTGATACTGGGCGTCGAAGGACTTGGGCTGGTTCTTCTCGTCGACCACGCGCTGATAGCGGGCCAGGTTCTTCAGGACGTCGATTCGGCGCTGGGCCTCGGCCACGCGGCCCTCGTCCGCGTAATCCTTGACGAAGTCGCGGTAGGCCGCCATTGCCGCGTCCCACTCGCTGAGGTTGATTTTGCACTCGGCGATCGACCAGCGGGCTTCCCGCTTCCAGTCGCCGTTTTGATATTCGTCGATGACCCGTTCGTAGGCGGTGATGGCGTCTTCCCAGGCTTCGTTCGTCTGGTGGATGTCGCCGATGGCGGCAAGGGCCTGGCCCGCCTGCGGGTGCTGCGGGAAGGCGTTCGTAAACGTCTCGAGCACGTGCAGGGCCTCGATCCACCGCTTTTCTCCCTTGAGATTCAGGGCGATTTGATACACCGTGTTCTGGATGTTCGCGTCGGTCGCGCCGGTAGCGAAGTAAAGCTCGACGTACGTCTCCACCGCCCGCAGCGGCTGCCCCAACTGCGTTTGATACGTAACGGCGGTTTGCATCGCCGCCTGACGGGCAAGGCCGTCGAGCGGGTAATGGATCGTGAGGCTGGTCCACACCGAGATCGCCTCATCGTAGAAGCCTCGCGATACCAGTTCCTGCGAGATCTCCCACAACAACTGCGGAACCGACGAGATGTTCGGGTGGTCGTGATATTGCTTCGCGACCTCCAGCAGTTCTTCCGCGCTGCGAACAAACTGTCCGCGGGCCAGGGTCGGGCTCAAGGCTGCCACCGCGCGGGCCTGGCTGAGATAACTGGTCGCGATGTCCCATTGGGCCTGACGCTGAATCGCATCGTTCTCCGTGAACTCCGTCACGATCCGTTGCAGTTCCTCGCGGGCCGCCGTAAACCGTTCACCAAGTTCCGCGAGGTGTTCCTGCTTGGACTTCCCCCCGGTGAGGCCCGCGGCGGCCCAGGCAAGCAGGTCGCGGGCGACCTCCGCCCGCAACTGCGGATAGCTGCGGTCCTGCGGATGGTCCTCGAGGAAGCGTTTGGCCAGGGCGGCGGCCCGCCGCCACCGCAATATCTCCCGCCAGTGATGGATCAGCACCAGGATTTCACCGCGGGCCTGAGTGGCCGTGGGCGTAAGCGGGTACTCCTGCATGATGGCGCTTAAGGCGGAATAGGCTTCGCCGATAAACTTCTCGCGGCGCTCGAGTTCCGCCTTCGAGAGAATCACGCCGGGCGAGTCTTTCTGCTGCAAGTCGCGGTTGACGAAGCGGATTTGCTGCTCGCGGAGATGGGCCACCCGGCTGGCCATGTCCGCCTGCCGCCGCTGCACCGCCGCCAAGAGCGTCGCCTCGCGGCGGGCGCCGGCCTCATCCTGCGAAGCCGGGTCACCAAGAAAGCCGTTGGCCACCTGTTGCGCGGATTCCCCGGCTCGCCCCGACTGACCGCCAGGTAGCGCTTGACCGGGACCGGCGGCGCGGCCATCCGTCATGGACAAAGATGGGGCCGCCGGTTCCTCCGGCGACGTTGGCTTTGGCGTGGCGGCGGGCCGGGCCAGGGCGATCGCGTCGGCCGCCATGATGTCGTTGTCCCCACCTTCCTCGTCGACGGCGTAGTCGCCGCCGTACCCGTGATGACCGCTGAAGTTCCGTCCATCCAATCGCGAAAAATCCAACGCCAGCATCGTCTCTGCTTCCTCGCGGCGCCGCGTCGTGTCTTGCGAAAGCGTCCGCAATAGTTCCAGGGCATGGTCGGGCATCACCTGCCCCACCGTGCACACGGCGCGGGCAAAGGCGATTCGCTCGGGCGACTTGAGCGGGACCTCGATCTCGGCAAGACCCGCGAAGACGGAATCGGCCACCGGCCACGCGCCCACTTCGGCGTAGGCCAGCGCGATTTGCTGTGTTTTGGAGATCGCGGAACCCACCAGCGGGCCGTCGGCGTAGTCGGTGATCACGTGGCGATAGGCGGCGACCGCCGCCGCGTATTCGTCGCTGAGTCTGTCGGGCGGCGGGGCGTCGCTCGGCAAATCCTCGCGGGCCTCGGATAGCGCCTTTTCCGCCGCGGCCTTCTGCGCATCGGCTAAGGCCAACGCGGCGCGTTCCGCCACGTGCGGCTGGGAATCCTCCCGCCGCAGCAACGGTTTGAGTCCCGCGGCGAACCTCTCGACGTCGCCGTAAACGGCGACCGCGATATCGTACCGGCCCCGCGACTCGAATCGCCGGGCGACGCCGAACAACTCCGACACCGCGGCGCCGGTCAGGCGGCTTTTCGGCCGCCGGGTGATGAACTCCTGGAGCGCATCGCGGGCGGCCTGAAACGCCGCCGACAGCTCCAACCGCGTTAGGCCGTTGTGCTCGGCGAGCGTTCGGCGAAGCTCGCGGTCCGCAAGCGAAAGTTGGTGGCGAATGAGTTCCAATTCCGCCAACGCATCGACCTGCTCGATTGCGGGCTCGCCCTTGACCAGCATCGCCGCCGCCACCGCGTCGTCATCATTGAGGCGGCGGTAATGGTCGATGACGGCCGCCCGCACGGCCCGGGCCTCGCCAACCACGGCGGCGTCTTCCGGCAGTCCCCGTTGCTGGTTGTAGCATTCCACCAGGGCCTTTTTCATCAGCGGATCCAGCTCCTCGGCCGGCTTGATGCCGGCGGCGATCAGCCGGGCGTGCCGCTGGGCCACTTGCGTCACCCACAGCCGGGCGATTTTCAGCCGCACGAGTGGTCGCTTCGGCGCCGGCAGGGCTTCGGCAATGCCATCCCATGTGTTTTCAACGAGTTCGTACCGTCTACTGTTGAGCCACGGGGCGAGGACGCGTTCGACCTGGGCAATGACGGTGTCCGCCTGGGAAGGCCGTTGTTGGGCGAGCGTTTTGAGATGCGCAATGGCGGCCTCGGCCGGTTCGCTTAGCACGTCGTTGGCCTCTTCGCGGCCGGCAGAGGCGTTCTCTTGGAACTGCGCCACGGCGTCGGCCCGCAGCAACTCCACCAGCCGCATCAACGTGCCGGGCCAGGTGTCATCGGTCGGACCAGTGGCGTCGAGCAGCCGCTGCTGCAAGCCGGCCGCCATGCCCCGCGCCGACGGCTGCGTGACCGTCGTACATTCGTCAATCACCGCCACCAGGATCTTGCGGGTGGCGGCCGAAGCGGCCGGATCTCCTTCGCCGACGACTGGCAAGGCCAGTTCAAACGCCCAGCTCAGCGGCGCCTTGGGCTGCGTCACGTAAGCGGGCCAGGGAACCTTCGCCGCTACGGCGAGCGCGCGGCTGCCAAGATCGGCCTGCAACTGCCAGCCGCTGGGAAGTTTCCACGGGCTGCCCGCCGGAAACTCGTCGCGATATTGCGCGAGCGTCTTGAGAACGTCCTGGACGTTGGCGGGCAGCGGGCCCGGCTCGAGCGTGCCTTGATCCGCTTGCCGCGTGAGGGCGTAGACGGCGCGTTCCAACTTGAAGATCGCCAGCTTCGGCAGGACCAGCCCCAGGCAGAACTTGGAAACGGACTCCTGCGCCAGCAGCTTTTCGGCCCCGGCGACAGCCGCCGCGTGCGCATTCCGCTTCAGATAATGATTCTCGAGAAAATCGACGATCTTTTCCGCCAGCGTATGCGCTACGGCAGGCTGTTCGATCTCCGCGAGCATCTTGCCGGCAAGCTCGATGGCGGCGGTTACCTCGTCCGCCAGCGGCGTCTCGTCTTCCGGGGCGCCCAGCGCCACCGCCTCGGAAAGGTATTGGTCGAGCAACCGCTTGCGGGCTTCATCGACTTGCGGATGCTCACCGTGGGCCTTTACCCACGCGGCGTACGCCGCCGATGTCGGGTCGAGCGCAATCTTTTTCAGCTCCGAAGCGGCCTTTTGCTCGGTCAGGCGATGCCCCGCATCCCGCAGCGCCAACCGCCCTTCCGGCGAGAGGGCGAACTCGCCCATCGCGGCGAAGGCGGCCGCCGTGGCGCCAAACGCCTCGCGGGCCGCGTAGCGGTTTTCCATCATTTGGATCAGCGACTTCATAAACGCCGGCGAGCCCGGATCGCCTTCCGTCACGGCGAACAACTGCTTCGCCGCCGCCAGCGCTGTTTGGTCGGAGTCGGTCAGCGGGCTGTCGGCCGAAATCCCCGTGGCCGCATCCTGCCGGGCAAAGAGTTTTGTGATGCCCTCCTGCGCCCAGCCCCTGGCCTTGCCGGCCCAGGGCCCGCCGGGATGCTCTTGCAGCCACGCGGCCAGCGGGGCGAGGGCGGTGGGGTCGAGGTCCAACTCCCGCTTGCGCAAGACCAACGCAGCGATGGCGCCTTCCTGCGTATCGGCGTTTTCCTTAAAGATGGCTTGCAGCGTCTCGACCGCGGCGGCGTCGCTGGCGTCCGACGAAACCGTCGCCACCGCGAGCAGCGCCCTTGGCCGCAGGGCCTGGGCCGCGTCCGCGTGTTCCGCCGCAAGTCGCGTGAGCGATTCGATCGCACGGTCCGGCGCGTTCTCGAGTAGATGGAGTTCCGCCTCCAGGACCCGAAACGCCGCCTCTTGCTCGTCCGTAAGAGGCGATTGCCGGCTCAGCAGGCCTAGTTCCCGCAGGGCCGCGTCCACCAGGCCACGCGACATCAAGTCGCCGGCGGTGGCCAGCCGGGTTTCGGCCAATTTCCGCTGATCGGTGAGCGTTTCCACCATCCTTTTCGCGTATTCGTGCCCGGGAGCGAGCTGAAGAACCTTCCGCCACGCGGCGATCGCCTCTTCGATCTCGCCCAGTTGGTAGTGCGACTTGCCCAAGAGCAAAAAGATGTCCGGGTTCTTCGCGTCGGTTTGAACCGCGGTCTTGAGCAAGTCGCGGGCCTGCTCGAAATTCTCTTCCGCAAAGGCGGCGCGAGCTTGTTCATACGCCCGCTCGGCCTCCGTCTGGGCGAACGCCGGCGTCGCCGCCAGAAAACATCCGCACAACACCGCAGCGAACAGGCAAACGCGGCACAGAAGGCGCATCAGAAATCTCCGCAGGCTTGTGGACCATTTGCGCGGCGGCGTATTCAACGGTGAACCCGCCGGCGCCGCGCGTTCACGGGAAGGATCGGATACCAATAAGACGCGAACGAGGCGGAAAAAGTTCCCCACCTGCCCCTTTTTGTCCGGTTCTTTTCGCGCGTCGCTGTCCGGCGCTGCCGCGTTGGTACCCGGTTCCAACCTGGGGCTAACGCCCTCTCAGCCGCGGGGCGCTAGCCCCCGGTTCTTCAGCCGCAGGGCGCTAGCCCCCGGTTCTTCAGCCGCAGGGCGCTAGCCCCCGGTTCTTCAGCCGCAGGGCGCTAGCCCCCGG
>Ga0180437_10000960_pt1 | contig 51175 bp, 38 predicted proteins | sample SS_ome_4_FD_132410 | JGI IMG/M metagenome (GOLD analysis project Ga0180437, IMG submission 132410) | Hypersaline lake sediment archaeal communities from the Salton Sea, California, USA - SS_3_D_1 metaG | ecosystem: Environmental > Aquatic > Non-marine Saline and Alkaline > Hypersaline >... | reverse complement strand
GATACAAACGCTGGCAAACCCTAAGCCTGGGAGCCATAGCCGCAAGTTTCTTTCTTTTCTGGGCGGCCACCTTTTTGGTCCTGAAACTAACTCCCCAGACCGCTCCCAGCGACGTGTCCGGTCGGCTCTGGACGTTTCCCTTGGGAGCCATATATCTCTGCTTTTTTGTCTGGATCGGGGCCCTGGGCGCCGCACTCAAACCCAATATCAAGAGCACCATCTACCGACTCTTCCCCCCCCATCAACAAGCCAAGGCCCTGGCTGTGACCACCGCGGCCGTGATCTTAGGGGGATTGATCGGGGCCTGGACGGCCGGGCGGGTGGCACCGGCCGTGATGAGGTATTTCGGCGTGCGGTACGAATTGGCCCGTGACAGCCTCATCCTGATGATGGGACTCCTGATGCTGCTGTGTATCCCGGCCGTCAGGCTGATAGCCCGGGTAAACAGGGAGTCGGACCGAGCCTATTCTCCCACCCCAGCCGTCGACGACCCGGACACCGCCGCGCCGGCCCTGGACCGTTTGACACTGCGGAACGGGATTCGGATCGTGATGGGCGAATCCAAGCTGAAACGGATGGCTTCGCTGATTGTCGCCACCGGAGTCGCGGAAAGCATTATTCTCTATCTTTTCTACTGGCTGGTTTCTGAGCAGGTGCCCGCTACGGCCGGCCGAACCTTGTTTTTCTCCGATTTTTATATCTGGTTAAACGCCTGGACGCTGGTTTTTCTGGTGTTCGGAAGCAACCGTCTGATCAACCGTTTCGGCCTTTTTTTAGCCCTGGCCGCCCTGCCGTTCGCACTCTTCCTGGGAACGGCCTACCTGCTGTACCACTCGGCGGTGGCCGCGATGTACGTAGTGAGGATAATCTATTCCTCATTCGAACAGTCTCTCTACGGGCAGGGATTGGATCGTATGATGCTGGATATCGACCCGAGCCAGGAGCCCATAGCGCGGCCCCTCCTGCACGGACTTGCCATCCGCGTGGGCCGGGGCGGAGGCGCGCTTCTGGTCCTGCTTCTGGCCCTGGGGGCGGGCATCTCCTTCTCCCATCTGACCATCGTCTTGATGATCCTCCTGTTGATTTGGCTGGGTATTGCCCTCTCACTCAAGGGTTACTTGCATCGCTCATCGCCCATGGCCCCTCCCCTGCATCAACTGCGGGCCACTGAATAGACGCTGCGCCGTCCTTTCTGCTCAAATCCTCCGGGTCATCCAACACGGAAATGAAAATGCGGCTCCAGGGCTCAGAAATAATTGACGCGTGTTATATAATTCTGTAGTCTAAATAAAGCAGTTGGCAACAGCAACGCTTGAGCGGACAGCAGCTCCATGCGGATAATAAAAGCGACCAAGACAGTCTCGATCCTTCTGGCCGTTTGGCTCGTGCTGATCACCTTTACTGTCCATCCCGTTGCGGCACAGCAGGCCCCCACTCAGAAAGATGCGGGCAGCGGTGAGGACAGCGAGCCGGTCTACCCCGAGAAGGTGCGTTCCAGGGCCGCGTGGGAATATGTCGTCAATCTCCCCGGTTATATCCTCTATCTCCCCTTTTGGCTGGTCTACTCGGCCGTCATGCCGGTGATCGGATTAGCGGACACCAGCAATATCCTCCCCCGGATCAAGGATTTTTTGGTCTCGGATGACGGAAAAAGGATGGCATTCCCCATGTATGAGTCTCAATACGGCCTGGGCATGGTCTACTCTCAGAGGGGCCTGTTCACGCCTCAGTGCGAGCTTCAAATAGGCGGTATGATGGGTTTGTGGTGGAGGCGGTATTTTTCCGTGGAAGTGAAGCGCTTCGCTTTAGGCGGTCCGGTCCATGCCGGAATCGGTGGTCACTATATGCTCTGGACGGATGCCGCCTTCTTCGGCATCGGCAATGATACCCAAAAGAGCGACCGTACCAACTTCGCCCACCGTCAGCCCTCAATGTGGGCTTCCGTGGGATTGGATTTGGGAAAAAGGCTGAGTGGAGATTTCGCGGTTCGCTTCGAGCGAAATGCCATCTCTGAGGGACGAAATCCCAATTTTGGATCCACCACCGATTGGCTTCGGGATCGAGGCGAGACACTCCCCGGACTGGAAGGCCGCGCGGAATACCTGGCAATGGACCTTAAACTGGAACATTTTTCCCTCATTCAGGGGGAGCGCTCGGCCGGCGGCTGGGCCTTGCGCGGTGGAGCGAGCCTGTATGACCAGCTTAACGGCGACGCCTATAATTTCTATAAGGGTTACTTGGATGTGACCCGCTATATCCATCTCTTCTACGGCCGCACCCTGGCATTACGAGCCGCCTTTGAGGTCTCGCGGCCTTACAAGGACGGCGAAGTCCCCTTTTACTATCTCAGCCGCCTCGGCCGCAGAGAGACCATCCGGGGTTACACGCGGGATCGATACCATGACCGGGATTCGGCCCTCTATTCGGTGGAATATCGATATCCCCTGATCAAACGGCCTTCCGGCAATCCCAGCATGAACGCCATCCTCTTTGTGGACTGGGGAAAGGTTTCACCCAACCTCTTTAATGATCCCTTTTTCAAGGGATACCATACCAGTTACGGCGGTGGATTCCGAATTTTCGACCGAAAAAACCTGAATCTGAGTTTTTTGGTCGCGAAAAGCAGAGACGGTTACCGTGTCTACCTGCTGTTCAATCAGTGAGACGATGAAAGATTTTGCCAGGATCCTTTCGTTCTGTCTGGCGGCGCTGACGGGCCTGTCGGGCTGCGCAGGATACTCCCGGTATCAACCCCCTCGGATTCTGCCCGACGACCGCAGGGACATCGCGGAACCGAGAATTAACGCCGCTACCGTCGCCCAGAATATATTCGAGTACGAGGTGGTCCTGCCCACGGCCTCCCTGTTCGATTTTTCCCGTCACATCCGTTCGTTGGCCGGAAAGAAGCGCCAGGCACTCAATGTGGATGCTTGGGGTGAGGTGCAGGACTCCAGCTGGTTCACCAACCGGAATGCCAAACACCCTTTGCCGCTGGAGGAAATCGCGCGCGGCCCCGACACCGGGACCGGTCCCGAGATCCAAGGTCCGTGGGATATCTTCTCTGCTAAAGTCGAGGGTTTTACCCCGGGATTCAACATCATTGACGCCCGCGGCGAGCGTTATGTCATCAAGTTCGATCCATTCGGCTATCGGGAGCTGACTTCCGGCGCGGAGATCGTCGTCGGCAAGATATTTCATGCCGCCGGATACAACGTGCCGGAGAACTACATCGTGACCTTCGACCCGGCGATCCTCAAGATGAAAGGGACGTGTCTCTTGATAAACGAGAAGGGCGTCCGCTGCGAGATGACGGTGGATGACTTCGACCGCATCATGCAGAAGGTGGAACCGCTCCCGGACGGGCGGGTTCGCGCATTGGCCAGCAAGTTTCTAAGCGGAGAGAAAATCCTGGGGGGATTCCGGTATCATGGCCGGCGGAGCGACGATCCCAACGACATCATCGATCACGAGTACCGCCGCGAGCTTCGGGGCCTGTATGTGCTGTGCGCCTGGTTGAAGCATTTAGACATCAAAGACGCCAACTCCATGGATGTGTATGTAGAGGAAGACGAGAGAAAATTCATCCGCCACTACATGATGGATTTCGGCTCCACCCTGGGTGCCACCGCCACAGGTCCGGTGCCGGCTTTCCGGGGACATGAAACCGATTTTGACCTGGGGGCCGCCTTTGGAAATCTTTTCACCCTGGGCTTGGATGTCAAAAACTGGGAAACCGAGCCGAGCGTGGAATTTCCCTCCATCGGCCGCTTCAGCGCCATCGGATTCGAGCCTGGGGCGACCGACATGAACTACGATAATCCCGCCTTCGCCCTCCTCACCAACCTGGACGGCTATTGGGGCGCCAAGCTGGTCATGTCCTTTACCGATGAGCAGCTTGAGGTCTTGGTACGGGAGGGACGTTACTCCGATCCTGCGGCGGAAAAGTACCTTCTGGAGGTGCTCAAGGAGCGGCGCGACATGACCGGCCGCTACTGGTTCTCCCGCGTCAACTGCCTGGACCATTTTTCGGTCGCCGATGTCACGGAGACATTGCAGGAGCTGCGCTTCAGTGATCTGGGCATAAGAAGCAACCTATGGTCGAGCCGGCAAACCCGCTACCGCTGTGATCTCCGTATCAACGGCAACCTAGTCAGGGCGGACTTCAATCTTCCCGAAGGCCAAGTCATCCCCCTCCACATCCTGCTGGATGCCGCACAACGAAGCGCAAAAGTGAAGAAGCCTTTCACCGCCCGGGATCAATGGGAGATTGCGCTCACCATATCCCGCGATTCCGGAATGAATTGGGGGAAATGGGTCAAGGTCTATCTCCGGAGGGATTCCGAGAGCGGAAGGTTCGTCCTCTTGGGCCTGCGCCGTCAAGATTAGGTATGCCGACCGTCCTGACGGGGAAGCGGCGATTATCTCTTCAGCCGTTCAGTAGGCGCTCAGCCTCCCCCATGACATGGCGGAAATACAGATCCACATCCTCAGGTTGGAGCTCGTGGTGGGCCAGGACCAGCCGGATACAGACCTCCCCATCCAGGCGGGCGTAATTGACCAAACATTTTCCGCTCTTAGCCAGACGCTCGCGCAGATCCAGATTGAAGCGGTTGAGATCCCGGCCGTGCGAGGGGCGGTGGCGAAAACAAACCGTGATGGAGGATCTAGGGGCCATGAGCTCGAGTTCCGGTGTTATACGGACGATTTCTTCGGCCTGCTCGGCCAGGCTGAAAAAACGCTCGATGCGTTCGGCATATCCCCGATCTCCATAGTATTTCCAAGACAGCCAGAGCTTGAGCGCATCCACCCTCCGACCGCACTGGAGGGATTTTGGTCCCAGATCATGCGCGCCGAATCCTTCTTCGTGAAATATATAGTCGGTTCCTGCTACGGAATTGGTGTCCAGCAACCGTCCCGGTTTCCGGAGCAGGAAGACCGAGCAGATAAGCGGAAGCCCCATCAACTTATGGGCATTCCACACGAACGAATCCGCGGTTTCCAGCCCCTTGAGGAGTCCGCGGTGGCGAGGGCTTAGCAAGGCGCTTCCGCCCAAAGATCCATCCACATGAAGCCAGAGGCCGTGGCGGCGGGCTATCGGGGAGATGCGGTCCAGGGGATCGTACGCGCCCTTGACGGTGGTGCCGGCCGTGGCGCCCACAAAGAAAGGCTCCTCTCCCGCTTTACGGCTCGCCAGGATCGCCCGCTCCAGCTCTTCCGCCCTCATGCGGCCGGTCCGGTCGCAGGCCACCTTGACGACATGGTCCATCCCGATCCCCAGGATGTTGGCGGCCTTTTCGAAAGAATAATGGGCTTCCTCGGAGACAAAGGCCGCAAGGCGGGTCGAGCCGGAATAACCGTTCCGCTTCATCTCCGGCTCCGCTAGGTTGCGGGCTATCATCATGGCTTGCAGATTGCCGTTGCTCCCCCCGGTAAGGAACAGGCCTTCAGGTTCTGGAAAACCCGCTAAATTGCCCATCTTATTGATGAGCTCTTGTTCCATTATCGTAGCCACCGGAGCCACTTCATAGGTGTACATGGAGGTGTTGGTCAGGCTGGCGATCACGTCACCCAAAAATCCGGGGAGGCTGAACCCGGACCACAGCTGATTGAAAAACTGTGTGTGTCCGGTACCCACCGCATGCTCCAGATACTCATCGATGATTCGGTACAATTCGTCCAGGCTGCACCCATTTACGGGCAGCTCCAGATCCAGCCGCGAACGCAGCTCAGCGGGGGGTAAAAACCCGGTCACGGGTGTTTCCGGTGAGCGAATCCGTTCGAGGTATGCGTTGATCCTGCGCAGCAGCCTCTCATCCAATCGAAGCTCTTTGTCCGTCACGGCACTTTTCCTTTGCGGGGACATCATGTTCTCTATTTTCTCAGGTGAAAGATTACAGGTCAACATCCTTGCCCAGTGCACACTGCAGCGCATGGAATCGGTTTCATGACGATGATGAGAATCCCCGCATCTATCTGACGAACGGACATACCGGTATGACAGCGCGCCGTTTTAAGGTTCTCGAAGCCCAACTGATCCCGGCTGCTATTCGACCGGTCAAAGCAATGGCGCTGTCACCTTCCAGCCCGGTTTGACAAAGAGCGGTTCGGTCCCTACTATGGATAGGCCCCAAAAAAATGCGATCATTGTTCAAATCCCTGCTTCCGCCCGGCCTGCGATTCAAGCTGCGGATCGCCTGGATCAGGGCGCGGGACATCCTGACCGGCACACGCTTCCGCTTTGCAAAGAATTCCCCCCGGAAAATGGGCCGAGGTCGGAATTTTTCAGAGCACATCACCATATCCCAACGCATCAACATCAGCCAGTGGGCCGAGAACAAGAAGCACAACCTCAAGCTCGCCGTCGCCACCTTTCAGGATTTGCCCATCCGGCCGGGAGAGATATTCTCCTTCTGGTTCTGCGTGGGTCGCCCAACGGAAAAAGCGGGTTATAAGGTGGGGATCAATATCATACAGGGCAAGCTGGACTTCGACGTGGGCGGGGGATTATGTCAGCTCTCCGGCCTGCTTTATCATCTCGCTCTATCGGCTGGATTAGAGATCCTTGAACGCCATCCGCATTCCGTTGACCTGTATACCGACGAAACCCGCTACACCCCGCTGGGCGCGGATGCCACCACCGCCTTCGGGTACAAAGACCTCCGGCTCAGGAATTCCCTAAACATTCCGGTATGCTTCCGGATACACATCGAGCACCAATCCCTGGTCGGATCCCTGTGTGCCCCTCAGCCCCTGCAGGCTCGAGAAGTCATATTTCGGAAACAAGTTCTAGGACGCACCGAAGTGGTCGAAACTCTCCGCAAGACCGCCGAGGGAGACTATCAGCTGCTCTGTACCCAGACCTACGCAATATCCGATCACGATCAGGTCATCTGAGGGTCGCTGCTCGAGGACCAAAACCAGTGCCATGGGAATCCCTCGGCGCTCGCATAAGGGGCCGTCCAGGCAAACCAGGGATAAAAAGTCATTTCCGGGAGCAGGACCAGATCGCTCTCATGTTTCCGCACATGCCGAACCAATATATCCCAGTCCCGGACAAATCCCCGGTCCCTGTTGCTCAGCTCACAAATCGTAACCTTCATGGGCCAGCAAAAATTTTTGCACGCAGTACTCGATCAGCCGCGCTGACTGACGATAGGCCGCCGGCGGGCGCCCGAAGGGATCGTCGATATCCCACAGCATGAGCCTGTCATCCGCTTCCGGATATCGGGCCTTGAGGGTCTCGTACACGTAGGCGTCGAGCGCGATGATCCAATCGAATTCCTCCAGGAAGAGATCGAAAATACTCCGGGTTCTATGTGGGGAGATGTCTACGCCGAAGAATTCCTGCATGACGGCCACGGCTTCCGGCTGGGCGCCCTCGAAGGCGGGGGATACTCCCGCGCTTTGCACCATGACTTCCGGACCGAGCAGCTTGCGGGTCAAGCCTTCCGCCATGGGAGAGCGACAGGTATTGCCGTAGCATACAAATAAGAATAACTGGCCGGGTTTCCATGGGATCTTGTGCGCCATGAGCCATAGTCTAGTGCTTTGCAGCCTGGAAATCAATCATCTCCGGGGCCGGCCCCAGGGGCATCGCCGAACGAACATGCCGATTCGTACCGGATCTTTCCGCGCGCTCAACCACCACGGTTATCACGGCAAGGAGGACATCGTCTCGCATGGATTCCTGGGGATGAACTAAGGGCGCGTCATCTGGTCATGGCGCCCGGGTGGCATCGAGACGCTGGCGGGCATCACGAACTTCCGAAATCCCCGGATCGGCGTTCTCCCACAGCTTTAAAAACTTCTCATATATGGTGACGGCGCTGTCACTCAGCCCATACTCCTCGCGGATCTTGCCCAGCTTATAATAGATCTTGGCATAAAGATCACTGTAACCCAGCCGACCGGAAGTCAGGTCCCGTACATTCTCGAATTCTTCCAAGGCTTTTATGGGATTTTCAGCCGTATAGAAGGCTTCCGCCAGGGCATCTCTGAAAAGCGCGTGATCGTTCAAGTACCGGTCCGGATCCCCCTGAGCCGGCAACAGGTCTACAGCAGCGGCAAAATGTTCAACCGCACCTTTGGGATTCTTGCGGGCCATCTCGATCCTACCCATGAGGTGAGAATAATAGCGCATCCGGTCGCTGACCGGTCCTTTCTGACAAAGCCCGCGGAGCCGATCGGCGGTACGCTGGGCATCACGGATGCGGTTCATGGCCAAATAACAAAGTCCCCGATAGTGCAGGGCGTCGCGGGGATAGTCCATGGTCTCACCCTGGACGGCGATGCTCCAAGCGGCATCGCACTGTTCCATGGCCAGAGACGGCTGGTTTATTTCCAGCCGTATCCTGGCGACATCCAAGTGCAGGCGGTATTTCCAGGCCATCTCCTGTTGTTCCTCCGCCAGGCGCAGCGCGGTCAGCAGATGGTTCAGTGCCTGTTTGAACCTGCCTTCCAACAGGCATAAATCGGCTAGCCTTTTGTAACCCCAAAGTCGGGCTAGAGGTTCAGGATCGCGGAGAAGCATGTTGTACTCATCGTACGCGGTCTTCAGATCCTGCCGAATCAAATTGAAATCGCCGTTCATTCGGGAAAGCTTGTAGGTGGATTTGAGCCTTTGTCCCCGCCTGATGTGCTCCGCCGCCATAGCATATTCGCCTTTCAACACAAAGATCCAGCCCAGTTGGAGTTGGACCTCTTCACTGTCGTAGGTCGATTTCGTATAATTCATCAAGACTTCGGCGGCCGCATCATAGTCCCGCCTCAACACATGCACTCGGGAAATGCCTAAGGACGCCTCTAGAGCCGCGGCCGGATGATTTTGAGCCTGCCGGAAGCAGGAAAGGGCCTTATCCCCTTCCCCCAAACGGCTATAAAGAGTGCCGAGATTGGTTTTAGCCTTGAGGTCGTCGGGATAGAGCTCAAGGAGGCGGGAGTAGATGTCGACCGCAATGTCGTAGGTCTTTTCCGAGCGGCGGTAGAATTCACCCTGCATATGCATACGCTCGCGTTCGGGGAGACGGTCCACCAGCCGCTGGGCGGCTTGACATTGCTTCCAGCTCTGGTAGTGATATCCCAAAGCGGAATAGGAAAAGGCGAGCTCAAGGTAGGCACGGCTGAACTCGGGATCCTCTTCCAGGGCCCGCTCAAAGGCATCGATACTCCGACGGAATTCTTTCTGACTCTGAAACAATTTTCCCGTAGTGAAGTGGGCGAACGCCGCGGGCGAATGGGTGGCGAAATCCGTAAAATCCCGATCGATGACCTGGGAACCAGCCTGTTCGGAGAGGGGAAGAGCGTCAATGATATGACGGGTCATTTTATCGACCTGGGAGAGGATGTCCGTAAGGCCGCGGCATGAAAAATCATGGGAGGCGGCACTGCGTTCTTTCGCGCCAGCCTTGACCTGCATATTGATGTCCAGTCCGATATCGGAGGAGGCGATACGGCCGATGACCAGGAAATTTGCGCCGCTGCGCGAAATGATTCTTTTAAGATCGGTCTCGGAGTAGCCTCTAACCGCCGGCTCCAGAAGATCCATATCCCGCAGCACGGATAACAAGGGATCGCTGGGCACGACGGTCAGGTCGGAGGCCTGGCTCAGATCGGATTCGAGCGCAAAGCTGAGAGCCTTTCCCCAAATGTCATATGCGGTGTCGCCGGTAGCATTGGCAAAAGGCAGCACCGCAACCTGAGGATGTCGGGAAGGCGCGAGCAAGGGCTGGCGGATGTCTTGCGGGCCCGGTTTCACGATCATGAACGTGGCCACTATTCCCAGGATTGTCAGGCAAATGGCAATGAGAAACGGAGCGGTCCGGCGTCTCGAACGGACTCGCACGGCCACTCTTTTCGCCCCTCCGGAAATGGGCGGGGGCTGGTCATCCGGATCTCCGAATTGCATGGGGATCATCTGGGGATCCGCCCGATCGACAGAAGGCGGAGGTGACATTGGAGGGATAGGCACCGGTTGCACATCGGACTCGGTATCTGCCGGCGCAAGCGTTTGGTCTTCAACAGGGGTTGGCATCGATACGGCCGGCATCGATACGGCCGCTGTCTCGGATCCCTCTTCCATGGATTCTTCTTTTGGAGGAGAGGGCTGCTGTACCGGCCTGACCCGGCTCTCGGGCATCGGCTCAGGAGACTGGGCGGCATCTTCCGTCGACTCTTCCGCCTGGATCGATGTTTTTTCCAGAGAATCCGATGCTTTACTTAGGCCGCCAGACGGCTCTGCCACGGTACCCGCCGCCCGTTGGGCCTTGGCGGACTCCTCTGGGGCTTTGGCAGGCTCCTCGTGTGTTTTAGCGATTTCACCCGGGATTTTGGCTGGTTCTTGCTGAAACTTGACCGGTTTTTCTTGGGCTTTGGCGGATTCCTCGTGTGTTTCAGCGGATGACTTCGGGTCAGTGCCGGAGGATTTGGCGGTTGGGCCAGCGGATTTTGTGGCTGGTCCGGCGCGTTTTGTGGATTTTCCGGCGGGCCCGGTATTTCTTTTACCGGATTTCGCGGATTTCTTACCGGGCTTGCCGGTTTTCCCGGTTGATTTGACTCTTCGAGCCGGTGATTTTTTCTTTTTTGTTTGCGATTTAACGCCCTCGTCCCCGGATACTTCCGTCACCTGGTTGGCTTTCGCCTGCGGTGCGGAAATTTTTTCCCCCGGCGATCGAGCTCCCTTCGAGTCGGCATCCGCCTTGGCTCCCCCGGAAGCATTCGCCGCCTCCGGAGTCGATGGAGCATGGTTGTTGCGGACAAAATGCAGTGGCTTGCCGCAGTTCGAGCAGAACGCGCTCGCCCCAAAATTATCGAACTTGCAATTCGGGCATCTCATGGTCCGGACATCTCCCATAAATCGTAAGCCCAGTATACGCGGACTCATGCGGCTGGGAATCGCCTTTAGGGATGAAATCAGGGGGTGATATTTATTAAGGCGAAAACCCAGGAAACAATTCCCTTCGGGTTTCGTATCAGCTATTATATACGCTCTGGAAAGGAATGTGATGGCGAAGAATACTACCGAAAACGGTCTCGAACGCAAGCTGGGGATCTTTCCGCTCACCAATATCGTCATCGCCAACATGATCGGCGCAGGGATATTCACCTCTTCCGGCCTTCTGATGCAGGATTTGAAGAATCCCGTGCTGATGATCGCGCTCTGGTTAGTGGCCGGTATAATCGCATTGTGCGGCGCCCTCTGTTACGGTGAAGTGGGTGCTGCTATCCCCAAGGCCGGAGGTGAATATACGTTCCTTTCGCGCCTCTTCAGTCCGGTATTGGGATTTATGAGCGGATGGCTCTCTTTTTTTGCCGGATTTTCCGCTCCCATCGCCTTCTCCGCTATGGGATACAGCGAGTACCTGACGCGGGCTTTTCCCGGTCTCCTGGGGATCGGGCTGGTGGACGCCCAAGTGGAGGCTTATGTCTTAAAGAAGCTGTACGCCCTCGCGGTGATCGCCGTCTTCACCTTGATCCACATGCGGGGGATCGTCTTCGGAGCGCGGGTCCAAAACATTCTCACCATCATGAAAGTCGGCCTTATCATAGGCCTCATCCTTTTCGGCTTTGCCTCCGGAAAGGGAGACACCGCCCATTTCCAGGACAGCCAGTTTGATTTCGGATTCTCGGGATGGAAGGTCATCGGCCTTTCCTTGATGTGGATCATGTTCGCCTACAGCGGGTGGAATGCGGCCGCATATATCGGATCCGAGATAAAAGATCCCGCCAAGAACCTGCCCCGATCACTAATCATCGGGACCGGGATTGTGATCCTTCTTTACGTGGTGTTTAATATATTTTTCGTTTATGCCGTCCCTCCGGCGGAAATGGAAGGCGTGGTCTCGATCGCCGGGCTGGCGGCCGGCCGGATATTCGGGAATTCCTTTGAAGTCGTGGTTTCTATCCTGATTTCCTTTGCGCTCTTCTCCTCCCTGAGCGCGTTCATCATCCTCGGCCCCCGGGTTTATTTCTCCATGGCCAAGGACGGATATTTTTTCCGCTTTGCCGCCCGGATCCACCCGGTCCATAAGGTTCCCGACCGATCCATTCTCCTCCAGGGTGCCATAGCGTCACTGCTGGTTATGATGGGCACTTTCGAACAGATCCTGACCTATATGGGTTTTTCTCTGGGCATCTTTCCGATCCTGGTCGTATTCGGCGTGTTCAAGCTGAGACGCGCGAACGTCGGTTCCTACCGAATGCCGGGATATCCCATCGCTCCCTTCGTCTATATCATCTTCGGATTGGGAATCCTGACCCTCGCATTTCTACAAAGCCCCTTGATCTCCGGCATCGCATTGGGCACCACGGCCATGGGAATACCCGCCTACTTTATCTTTAAAAAAAGGTACAAAAATCATGCAATCTCGCGTTAGGCGCTTGAGTGGAGCGATGGCAGTTCTTGGACTGGGAGTCGGGATTCTCCTGGGAACCACACCCGCCGGTCAGGAAAGCGAAAGCATCGACCGCAAGGTCCGGGCATTCTTGGAAACCCACAAATATCAGTGGCGCTACGAAAACATCGCCGCGGAAGACGGCAAGGTGCTGTTCGACTTGATTCTTGCCAACCGATACGTCCGAGCACTGGAGATCGGAACCTCGACCGGACACTCCGCCATCTGGATGGCTTGGGCTTTGAGTAAGACCGGGGGCCGCCTGATAACCGTGGAGATCGACGATTATCGCTACCACAAGGCGCTGGAGAATTTCAAACGGGCGGGCTTGAGCGAGTATATCGATGCCCGATTGGCAGATGCCCATGAATTGGTGGATCAGCTGGAGGGCCCCTTCGATTTTGTCTTTATCGACGCCGATAAGAACTGGTACACCAACTATGTCAAGGCGATTCTCCCTAAACTGGAGAACGGAGGCTGCATCACGGCCCGTAATGTCCGCAATCTTCTCTATATGCGGGGAATTCGAGAATTCCTGGATTATGTCCGAAGCAGGCAGGAGCTGGAGACTACGGTCGACGAGACCTCAAGCACGGGGATCGCGATCAGCTATAAACGCAAATCCATCAAAAACCGGCCCCGCTGAAGAGCATGACAAGAGATTGATCCGTCAGGATTATGTTCAGTGCCGTGCATAACATTCAAGCCAAGACTCCGATCGAAGAACATGACCGCGATGATAGGCCGTCAAAGAGCCATACGGTCACTCCTAGTCCGGAGCTTTTATCTTTTGAATGACCTTGCCGGTCTGTTTATCCTTCAGGATCAACTTCGTCTGGCCATCGGGCATTTTCTCTTTTTTTATCAGGAAAAACTGTTGATCGTAATCCACATCGACTTTCTCAGCCCTTGTTTTTTCCCGGCCTCTCCAAATCTCCAGCACCACCGGCTCCCAATGTTTTGACTTCACGGAACGATAGCAGGCGTCCATGATCGCATTGACTATGTAGCCGTCGTAAAAATTCTCACCGGGTTCCCTGGCGCTGTCCATGGCATCCAACATATCGGTAAACATGTGAACATAACCCAGCGCATGCGGTTCGTCGCCCACCGGAAAGATCCAGCCTGTCTCGTGTTCGGCCTTTTCGGCGACATACCCACCGCGTCCTTTAGAGGTATACATCTCAAAACCTGTGCGCAGGAAATGATCCAACCAGATCGTCCCCTCGGTTCCAGACACCTCATCCCGCAGGTCCATACCTCCCCGGAAGGTCCAGCTCACTTCAAACTGTCCGATCGCCCCATTTTCGTATCTCACCAGCCCGATCGCATGATCTTCCGCTCCGATCGGGTGCACCTGCGTATCTGCCCAGCACACGACTTCCATTGGCCTGATTTCCTTGCCTATAAAGTTTCTCCCGATCTCTATACAGTGGCACCCCATGTCTATGATCACACCCCCCCCGGATCGATTTGGATCCCAGAACCAATCGCTGTGAGGCCCGGGATGGGTTTCCCGTGACCGGGTCCATAAGACCTTACCCAGGGCGCCATTTTTTACCGACTCAATAGATTTGAGGGTTTTGGGAGTATACACCAGATCCTCCAAATAACCATGGAATACACCAGCCTGTTCAACCTCGAGGAGCATGGCCTTAGCCTCGGAAGCATTTCGCCCCAGGGGTTTGGTGCACAGCACAGCCTTGCCCGCCGCAGCCGCCAGGGACACCGCATCCTGATGCAGGTGGTTCGGTAGGCCGATCACCACCACATCCGTTTCAGGGTCTTTGACGGCGGCCTCCATATCGGTGAACGACCGGGGTACATTCCAGTCTTGGGCGAATTTCTTGGCCCTTTCTTCAGTCCGCGAATAAACGGCCCGGACCCTGTCTCGACCTCGCTGCCCGTGAAGCGTCTGCGTATAGAACATCCCTATGAGGCCGGTACCCAGCATGGTGAACCTGTGCATGCTCTCCCTCCTCTCACTCGGAATACGGCTCCTTTTTTCCATTGACCAATTTGATCTAGGCTTTTCCTTTTATATATCGGAAGCGATGCATAATCGGCATGGATAGGATATTATCACATTACGACATTTTCACCTGATTTTTCCAAAAAATCTGTCATTAGACGGCAAAGGTCGATCAACTTGAGGGAAGAAGAAAGAAAAACTGCCGTTTATCACCGGAAAAGCTGTTCGTGCCATGGGGATTAATAGGACGACGGGACCGATCCCAATTGCTAGCTGGCCTCGGTTGGGACCACCCGCAGATCCAGGCGCTCTTTGCCGCGGATGACGGCCAGCGCCGCTGCTTTTCCCACCGGCCATTCAGCCAGATGATGGAACAGGTCGTCGATGCTGGCGATGGCATGGCCTTCGAAAGTGATGATGATGTCCCGCTCTCTCAGGCCCGCCGCATAAGCCGGGCCATTGGGATCCATGGACACGATCTCGACGGAGCGATCCCCCCCAAGCTTATGGAAGCGTACGATTCGGCGGTCCAGCAGCCGGCTCTGACCCACGATCCCCAGATAGCTGCGCCGGACCCGACCTTGTGTCATGAGCTGGGTCACCACCCACCGAGCCATGGGGGAGGGAATGGCAAACCCAATCCCTTGAGCCATGGCGATTATGGCGGTGTTGATCCCGACCACATGCCCGCGCGAATCGAGCAGCGGGCCGCCGGAGTTTCCCGGATTCAAAGGCGCGGTGTGTTGGATGATATTCTCGATCAAGCGCCCCTCCTGGCTGCGCAAACTCCGCCCCAGGGCGCTGACCACGCCCGTAGATACCGTGTTCTGGAATCCGAAGGGATTGCCCACGGCGATCACCAATTGTCCGACTTTCAGCACGGGGCGCTCACTCAGGCGGGCATAAGGCAATGCCGTCGCATCCACCCGGATCACGGCGATATCGGTGGAGACGTCCATCCCCACCAACTGTGCCGGGAATCGGTCTCCATTGATCAGGCTTACACTCAAGCGCTCGGCCGCTGATACCACGTGGCTGTTGGTGACGATGTATCCGTCCGGCGTGATCATAAAGCCGGATCCGGCCCCGGTGGGTTCCTCTCCGTAGCCCCGAGATCTGCGGTCGATGGCCACGCTGACGACCGAGGGGCCTACGGCCTCGATCACGGCGATCACGGCCCGTGAATAGGCATCCCAGAAGATCGACATCCGACGTCTTCTTCTTGGGAAGCTCACAAGGACGCTGTCGGGAATCTCGATGATCCGTGACCGGTTCGCCTTCCAGCCATCGCAGGGAAGAAGACCTATCGTCGCTCATGTTTCATCCCCCCTCAAGGGCCCTCCCGCCGTTTGATGACGACGAGCGTGATGTCGTCGCTTTGCGGTGAATTTCCCGTGTGCTGAGCCACTGCACCCAGTATCTCGGTTTGGATGGCCCGCGCGGTTCCTGAGGCGTGCCTGCGCACCACGCCGGCCAATCTCTCTTCCCCGAACTGGTTTTCCGAAACGGCCCCCGACGATGTGTCCGCAGCCTCGCTGATTCCGTCCGTAAACAAGACCAGAACATCCCCCGGATCCAAGAAGACCGTCTGCCGGGCATAGCTCTGATGGGAGAGAAAGCCCAGCAGCAACCCGCCTGTCTCCAAGCGCTCCAGGTCTCCGCCGCTCCTTAGGAGCAGCGGCGGATTATGCCCCGCATTGGTGCTGGTGAACGAGGAGGTGTTTCGATCCAGAATTCCGTAAAAAAAGGTGGCGAACATGTTGGCATCGGTGGATTCCACCAGCAGATCATTGATACGGGCCGTCACCTCCGCCACATCGCCCATCCGAATGAGCTGGGCATGCAGGCTGGCCTGCAGGTTGGCCATCAGCAGCGCGGCGGGGATTCCTTTGCCCGATACATCGGCAATGGCGATTCCCAACCTACCCTCTCCCATATCCAAAAAATCGAAATAGTCGCCCCCGACCTGTTGACTGGGCAGACTGGTCCCGACGATCTCGAATCCCGGGACCTCGGGCATGGTGTGGGGCAGCAGCCTTTCCTGGATCTTGCGGGCGGTCTCCAGCTCGCTCTCCAACCTTTCGCGCAGGACGGCCTCCTCACGGCCTCTTTTGACCGCGGCCGCCATCTGGTTGAACGAGGCGGCTAGATCGCCCAGCTCATCTTCATTCGGAATCTCGATGCGCGTATCCAGGTCGCCTTGGGCGATCCGGCGGGTTCCACGGTGCAGCGCGCGCACCGCGGACGTGATGCCCGATGCTATGCGCACCCCAAAAAGGAGCGCGAACATCTCCAAGACCAGCAGCATGACGGACAAGATCAGCAGTATCATGAGCACCATCTGGCTCAAGGGATTGTGACCGGCGGCCAGCTCGCCGGCAATGTCCGCCAGAGAACCTTCCAGAAATATCAGCACAATGTCCTTTTCGAACCGCCCGGAGGAGTAGGTCAGCAGATCCATGCTGGATACACCGAAGTACAGGCTCTGCTGCCAGATCGAGCCCTCTGCGGATTCGCCTTGGCGTGCGGGATCCCGGGGCCGCAGCCGGCCGTATATGCCGGCCGGCCGATCCTCGGATCGGACAGACAAGGTGCGGATCTGCTCCCCTTCCCCTGTTCCCACGGTCAAGGTGTCGGAAAAAGAAATCCTGATATCGCTGTGCAGGATACGCGCCAGACGATTCATAACGGCCTCGCCCAGCTTCCCCCCGCTCACGGTGGTGCCGCCCGGCGCGGCGGTGCCGGATTTGGAGACGAGCCAAACGTCTTGCTCGATTCGGAAATAGGCCCCGGCTTGATCGGCATCCCAGGCGGCGAATGCAAAGTCGGTGCCGAGGAGGGCCTCGCTGAACGATTCCAGCTCAGCCGGAGCCTCCCCTCTGATAGTCACGAATCCCTGTCCCAGCGTATAGGTGAACGAATCCGGGAAGAGCCCATGGACGAAATTTTCATCGTGAGCCGCCCGCTCCGCCCAATCCCTCAGAATGTTGGAGGCCCGGATGGCCCGGCTTTCACCCAACGTGCCGTAGAGCGTCAGAAGCCCCATCACCATGATCAGGAGAACGGGAACCAGGACCAGCAAGACGGCGCTGACCGCCAGCTTGGAGCGCAGCCGCATGAAATGCAGGCGGATCCGGAAGAACAGATGAAACAGGCTCAAGAACCAAAACATCTGGAGTGAACTCACACCGTAGGCCAGGAGGTTGTTTCCCAGCGTCAAGGCCGTAGGCAAGGGCTGTCCTTCCGACGCGGCTTCAGCATCCGAGACATGGACCCTGACCACTGGTTCCCGGGAAGAAACAAACCCGAAAATCAGCAGCAAGCCCAGCAAAACCGTCATTAGGAAAAGCGCCATCTGCCTGCGGGACGTCAGATGGGAGTAGGGCCGGTACTTGCGAAAGAGGAGAAAAATTCCGGAGAAGAAGGCGCCGGCGACCCACATGGCCGACTCCGATGGGAAGCTGAACAGCAAGGAGGTCCCGACCAGGAGCCATATCAGCCAGAAGACCTTCCCGCCGGCGTCTAGCAGCAGCATGCGCACCGTTGCGGCCCAGGTAATCAGGGCCAAGAATCCGGTGAATAGTGCGGGAAATGAGCGCTCATGGCCAAGCAGGCGGTGCGCCGCGACAACCGCCAGACACCCGGCCGCGATCAGCAGCAGCCAACGCCACACCCGGTTGTTCAAGGGAGATGCAGAAGGTTGGATTCGACCGGACAGAGCAAACACCGAAAGCGATGACCTATTGTCCCTTTCTTCCCCTTTGACATCTCCGGCATCCCGATCCCGGGTTCCTCTGCCGGTGAATCTAGCCCATATCGCCATGGCGGGCCTATCATACCACGAGATATGGAAACACAAAACCCCGTTCGGAAGAGAGATCAAGAAAAGGCGATGGTCGATCCAAAGGAAAGCTATGTCGGAGCTAATGAGGGATATGATAGCTGTGTAGGGGGGCGGCAGGCCGTCTCCTTGTCAGCCTAGCCGTCCCACCACCCTGGCCGGGAGCATAAACAGGGACTTGATAAAGGCGAACAAGGCTGTGACCGTAATGCCTATCAGACGGAAGGGCAGCATCAGCAGCCAGATGAGGGGATAAAGGACCAAGAGCAGCAGGGCCAGGGGCCAGCACAGGACCAGCAGGATGAACCAGAGTAAAATTTTCATGAGCGTCTCTCCTCTACTGTCATAAACGCATCACAGGCCTGAAAGGTTCTCGGTCCCTCGATCCTGCACGGCGCGTTATCGGAGATATCGGCTGATGAAACTTGTCTTTGCACTCCCACCTATGCTTACAATATAGGACGGATCATCCGTTAGGGATATTCCAGAGGGAGCAAGATGAACAAGGCATATGGTTGTCAAGAAGACAAGATCGGTCATTACACCTGCCTGAGAACACAGGAATCCATCGCCGTCGACGGTCGCCTGGTAGAATCATGCTGGGGAAAGGCTCCCCGCTCCCCGCGTTTTGTGGACATGGTGACCGGGGCGCCTGGTTTCTGGGATACCCGGATGGCGGCACTGTGGGACGACGACAACCTGTACGTCGCATTTTGGATCGAGGAGCCCGACGTGCGCGCCGGCTTTGCTGAGCGGGATTCTCCCGTTTATTTGGAGAACGATGTCGAGCTCTTTATCGGAGGGGAAGACTGCTATTATGAGTTTCAGATAAACGCCCGAGGTACCGTTTACGAGGTCTTCTATATCTGGCAGGATGCCTACCGCCGGGGGAGCCGGTTCGATGCCCCGGAGTTCGATCTCCTCACCCGGTCGGTGGATGTGCTGGGTGGATTCCAGGATGGGCTGCGATACCGGCGCCACCCGCGGGGGAGGCGGTGGGCGTTTATGGATTGGGATCTACCCGGGATGCAGGCGGCGGTCCAGGTCGAGGGCACCCTGAACGACGGCTCGGACGTGGACCAGGGATGGACGGTGGAGCTGGCCATTCCTTGGGCGGGCATGAAGACCCTGGCCGGCAGGCGGTCTCTTCCCCCCAGGTACGGCGATGTCTGGCGCATGGATTTTTCCCGCTTCGAAGCCCTGGATTACAATGGGATCAAGGCTCAACGCTCGGCGGCGTGGGCGTTCAATCCGCACGGGGTCTATGACTCACACATTCCGGAGTGTTTCACATATGTTCATTTTACTGACCGCGTGGTTGAGATCGAGATCTAGGTCCTCGGGAGATCGAATCCATGATCAGATTTAGATCAGGAGTGGCCCATGGCGATACGGATATCCCGGCGGCGGCGGAAATCGTTTTACATCGGAGTCGTTGGAGGTATAATGAAGAGTTTTAGAGCCATGTCCTATAGAAATGGAGCTTCCCCATGAAAAAATCCCGTCTTCTCTGGTTAGGGATTCTTTTGAGCCTGGGCCCATTTTATTTGGCACAGGTCAAACCGGACGGAAAGAAAGCGTGGCAGCACGTAAAATATCTGGCCGCGGATGCGCTGCAGGGCCGGAAATCCGGCTCTATCGGATATCAGAAAGCCGCCCGATACGTAGCACAAAAAATGCAAGAGTTCGGGCTCGAGCCGGGCGGCGATGAGGACGGTTATTTCCAATCGGTGGAATTTAAGAACTGGCTGCACTTCGAGCCTCCCACCCGGCTGGAGATCCTGAGCCCCGAGCCCGCGAAACTGGTCCCCGGCCGAGACTGGGATTTCCGCCCCAACCTGGGGACCGGTTCAGGCACCACCCGCGGCGAGCTGGCCTTCGCAGGATATGGACTGATCTCCCAACAGTACGAGTGGGATGACTATGCGGAAATGGAGGTCAAAGACAAGATCGTGGTAATACTTCCCGGGGCACCGGAGTTCATGGACAAGTTGGATCGGAAGCTGAGCACGCTCGATTTCAAAATCCAGACCGCGGTCGACGCCGGGGCGGCGGGCCTGATTTTCATCCATGCGGGCAGGGGCGTCCCCGGACGCCGTTATCCCTCGGGTGCCAGGGAAGGAACGTGTCCGGAAGGCTTCGTGGTCATGACCCTGAGCGAACAGCGGGCGGATAAGATCTTCGATATGGCCGGCCTCTCCTGGAGAGACATGGTAAGCCGCACGCTCCGGGAAAAGAAGTCCTTCACCGCCCCGCTGCCTGTCCGCGTGGAAATGGAGGCGCATTTCGTGCGTGAGGACCGGACCGCTCCCAACGTAATCGGTGTTCTGCCCGGCAAAGATCCCCTGCTCAAAGAGGAAATCATCCTGATGGGCGGCCACCTGGACCATCTGGGGGAGGACTTGGATGGAACCGTCTTCAACGGCGCGGATGACAACGCCGGCTCCGTTGCCGTCATCCTGGAAGTGGCACGTGTCTTCCAAGCCAACCGCTACCGGCCGGACCGCACCCTGGTGTTCGCGGCCTGGGCGGGTGAAGAGCTGGGCCTGGTGGGTTCCCGGCACTACACCAAACATCCCCGCTTTCCCCTCGAGAAGACCGTGGTGTATATGAATCTCGATATGGTGGGGACCGGAGACGATGATCTCTATGTCGGAGGCATGTGGGAGTTCTCCGACTTCTTCGACCAGCTCAAATCCCACCTGTCGGCGCCGTTTCAGGAGAAACTTCGCTACCGGGTGGACTACCGCGGCTCGGATCACGGCGCCTTTTTGCCGCGAGGTGTGACCGCCATCAGCCTGCGCACCGGGAATGTGCTCACGCGCGAACTGGATGACGAGCATCCCGAGTATCATCGGCTGGGAGATATCGCGGAGACCATCCGACCCCAGCTTCTGCAGACGGCGGCCCAATACCACATCGAAATCATCAACTATCTGGCATCCACTCGGGAAAATCTGCTCGATCCCATCCACCATATCAACTTCATCCACAAGGAGGCCACGGTGGCTGACCTCCACTGCGACACCATCGGCCGGGTCCTGCGTGGGGCCGACCTGTCTGAAGACAACGAACGCGGTCATATCGATATCCCCAAGCTCCGGCAGGGAGCGGTGGACCTTCAGGTATTCGCCTGTTATGTGGGCCCTCCGCAGAGCGACCGGGCGCGGATGCAGGCGGCGAAACGGGCATTTGTTCAGATCGACGCCGTCCACGGTCTGGTGGAGGACCATCCGGACGACCTGCTGCTCGTCACCCATCCCGACGATCTCCGGGCGCTGCGCGGCAACCATAAGGTGGGCGTCATCATCGGCATCGAGGGCGGATATGCCATCGAAAAGAACCTGAGTCTGCTGCGTTCCTTCTACCGCAGCGGTGTGAGGCTCATGACCCTCACTCACTGGACGCGCACGCGGTGGGCCGACGCCTCGGGAGACGAGGAATCCCTCTACGGCGGGCTGAACGAGTTCGGCGAGGAGGTGGTCAAAGAGATGAACCGGCTGGGCATGATCATCGACCTCTCACATGCCCACGACGAAACTTTTGGAGACGTCCTGCGGGTATCGGATGCCCCGGTGGTGGCCTCCCACTCCTGCTGCCGCGCGCTCTCCGACCATCACCGTAACCTGTCGGATGAAATGCTCAAAGCACTGGCCGAGAACGGAGGCATGATCGGCATCAATTACCTGCCGGGATTTCTCATGGCAGAGAATGACCGGCAACTCGACACCCTACGTTCGGAATTGCTGCAGAAATACAGTCTGCCGGAAGACCGACGGGAATTCATGCGCGCCGATGCCGAGACACGGAATAAATTCAATCGGGAGTACCAGGAAAAATCCGCGGCCTTACGCAGCTCGTTCCCGGAGGTGAATGTTGCGACCGTAGTGGACCACATCGATCATGTGGTCAAAATCACCGGCAACGCTAACCACGTAGGATTGGGCTCGGATTTCGACGGCATCAGCAGCACACCTGTAGGGCTTGAGCACACCGGCAAACTCGCCCTGATCACGGCCGAGCTTCACCGACGTGACTATAAGGACAGCGACATTAAGAAAATCCTGGGCGGGAATTTCCTTCGGATCTTCCGCCAGGTCTGCGGCGGCAGCAATGACTAGGGGACATCCCCCAAGGTGCCACCCTATTTTCTCTAGGGTGGCACCTTGGGGGATGTCCCCTAGTTACCTAGCTACCGGCTAATAGCCGAAAAGCCGGGGCAGCCACAGGCTGAGCCCGGGGATAAAGGTCACGGCCAGCAGCGCCGCCAGCATGGCCAGAAAAAGCGGCAGGAGCGGACGCACCACCCGGGCGATGCTTGTCCGGGCAATCCCGCAGCCCACAAACAGCACGCTTCCCACCGGCGGTGTACACAACCCTATACTGAGATTGAGCACCATGACGATACCGAAGTGGATGGGATTCACACCCAGTTGAGTAACGACCGGTAAAAAGATGGGTGTAAAGATCAAAACCGCCGGAGTCATGTCCATGAAGGTCCCCACCAAAAGCAGCACCACATTGACTACCAGCAGGACCACTATCGGGCTGGCAGACAGCGAAAGCAAGGTGGCACTGACGCTCTGAGGGATGTTCTCGTAGGAAAATATCCAGGACATCCCCATGGACGTCCCGATCAGCAGCATCACGATAGCGGTGGTAGATGAGGAATCAAGCAGGATTTTAGGCAGTTCCCCCCATTTGACCTCCCGATAGATCAGAACGGACAGGATAAAGGTGTAGAGGACGGCGATGGCCGAGGCTTCGGTAGCGGTGAAATAGCCGGCCACGATCCCTCCGATCACCAGAATGATCAGAAATAGGCTGGGGACGGCATCCAGGAACCGAATTGCTGCCCGTTTGAAGCCGATCCCGGCCGCTGTAGGATATCCTCTCCGCTTGGCTATCGTACCGGCCACCACCATCAGGGACAATCCAACCAGGATTCCAGGAATATAGCCGGCCACGAACAGGGCTCCGATGGACACCCCGCCGCTGGCCAGCGAATACACGATCAGGATGTTGGAGGGCGGGATGATGAGCCCGGTGGTGGCGGAAGTGATGTTGACCGCCGCGCTGTAGTCCCGATCGTATCCTTCCTTCTGCATCATGGGGACCATGAAACCACCGATAGCGGCCGCCGCGGCAACCGCCGAGCCGGATATGGCGCCGAACAGCATGGCAGCCATGATGTTGACAAACGCCAGCCCTCCCGGAAACATGCCCACCAACACCTTGGCGAAATCTATCAATCGCCGCGCGATCCCCCCTCGATTCATGATCTGTCCGGAAAGGATAAAGAAAGGGATGGCCAGCAGGGCGAAGCTATCCAAACCGGTGGCCATCCGCTGGGCCACCGTCGTCAGCGCTGGACCGGTCTTGATGCTCAGCAGCATGGTGGCCACCGTAGCGATGCCGATGCTGAAGGAGATAGGCACTCCAGCCGAGAGAAGGAGGGCGAAAACCAGAATCAAGACCAGGACGTGAATGGGATCCATGGGCAGATCTTTAGGCCTCTCTCAGATTTTTCATCTTGTCCGCCGCTTCAACCAGCGCGTAAAACATGATGAGAAATCCACTCAACGGCAAAACCAGATATACGTAACCCAAGGGAATCCTCAAGGCCGCCGACATCTGATTGAGAGCCAGTGTGATCATCACCAGCCGCAGCCCTCCCCACGCCATTACGAGTAGGGCGAATCCGAATATCAAAGCCTGGATGGCCAGCTCGAAGATATGGCGAATCCGGCCGTTCAAGCCCTCCAGCAGCACAGCGATGGCCAAATGCATCTTTTTTCCGCTGGCATAACCCGCCCCCAGCAATCCCACCCAGATCAGGAGGTAACGTGCCAGTTCTTCCGTAAAAGAGCTGGGATCTCTGAGGACAAAGCGGGTGAAGACCTGCCAAAGGACATTGATTACATTCACTGCCATAAGGGTGACAAGACAGATCTCTAGGACTCTGTCGATTCGGTCTCGCCACCGCTTCAGCTTCATTTTACGGCCTGTATCTCCTGGATCAAGCGAAAAATGCGCGGCTTCTCCCGCAACTCCTCATACAACGTTTGAACCTTTTCCGCAAATCCAACCTTATCCGGATAATGGACGGTCACCCCGGCCTTCTGAACCTCACTGAGCGCCTTTTCCGTGGCCTCCTTCCAGAGTTTCTTCTGATATTGCGCGGACTCCCATGCCGCATCGCTGAGCAGATCCTGAAATTCGGGAGTCAGATCCTTCCAAACCTGGGTACTGATCAGCAAAACATCGGGGACGGCCGTGTGCTCGTCCAAAGAATAGTGGCGGCAAACCTCATAATGGCGGGAGAGATGGAAGCTGGGCGGATTGTTTTCCGCTCCGTCAACCACCCCTTGCTGAAGAGCGGAATACAGCTCGCCCCAGGCAATGGGAGTCGGAGATCCGCCCATAGCCTGCACCATGCGCATCGAGGTGGGGCTCTCTTGGGTGCGGAGCTTGAGCCCTTGGAGATCGTCCGGAGTAAGGATCGGGTGATCTTTGGTGTAGAAGCTGCGGCTCCCGGCATCGTAGAAACACAATCCCCGCAGCCAGACCTTCTCCCCCTCCAGCAGCAACCGTCGCCCGATCTCACCCTCCAAAACACGTGTGCGGTGTCCTTCATCGCGGAAAAGATAGGGAAGGCTCAAGACACTCATGGCCGGGACAAATCCCTCCAACACACTGCATGAGACCTTGGTCATGCCGAGGCTTCCGATCTGAAGCAGCTCGAGGCATTCCCGCTCCGATCCCAGCTGTTCACTGGGATAAATATCCATGCGCAGCCGGCCTGCGGACCGCTTCTCCAGACGCAGCGCCATGAACTGCATCGCCTGGTGGACCGGATGGGAAGGATCGAGCCCATGGCCCAGTTTGATGACCGTAGGTCGGTCCAGGTCGCGGCATCCCCACAAAATCCCGCCGGAAGCCAAGAGCGCGACCGCCAGCCAATTACGATGATCCAGATACCGCCGCCTCATCTACCTGACCTCAGGCTTGATCACTATGGCTTTCAGTTGTCCCAGCTTCCGGGTGAGAGTCTCGAACATGGTGTCATCCGTATACATGCCGATAATCGAACCGCCGGAACCCGCAAATTTGGCCGACGCGCCACAGGAACGGGCGGTCCGGATCAGGGCCATATTATCCGGGGATATGGGCATGATCCGGCTGCGCAGCTCGAAATTCTCGTCCATCAGGCTATGCAGCCGCAGGGGATCTCCCCGCTCGATCGCCGCCCTCCCTTCGTCTGCGATGGCAGCCAGCCGCCGCAGGCTTTCGAGGACCATGGGATCTCCGCGCGAATACGCTTCGCGGATGGGATTCAGGACCCTGCCCGAAACCTTTCCCAGCGATGGCTGATAGGCCAGGTACAGGGAGGGAAGCTTCCGGTAGTCCAGCCGCTCGTATTCCCCGTAACCGCGGGACTCGATCAGTTGCCGGTCGAGATTCATATACACGCACCCCTCATAAACCTGGATAACCCGGTCCATGAATCCGGCGTTTATGCCGAGCTCCTCCGTTTCCGCCTGGAGGATCAGCGTCGGCAGTATCTCACGAGGGATTTCCACACCATAGAATGATGACAGGGCCCGCATGGCAGCCGTGATGATGGCGCTCGAGCCGCCCAGACCCAACTGGCGTGGGATATCAGAGGCATACCGTAGGGTGAAATTCTTGGGGCGGAGTCGGATCCCGTGGTTCTGGCAGTATTCGAAAAAACGCTTGATTCCGGCTTTGATCAGGCGTAAGCCGCCGTAATAGCCGTAGATCCTAATGTTCTCGGCCAGAGATGCCATATCATCAAAAGTAATTCCATCCGATTCGGAAGGAAGAATGGCGATCCGTTCACTTTCTTCCAGTGTGACGTGCGCGCTGAAATTGCCGACGGTTACGGCGATTATCCGGCCGTAATATCCATCCGAGGGATTGCCCAGCACGCCGGCCCGGGCATATGCATGCGCTTCCACGACCATATTTTTGTATTCTAACTCTTTTTGCCTCCGGAGCAAGGCTTTTTATCCCACGGATCGAGATTTCCCGGTTCCGGATCAGGCGAGTGGACGAAGAGAATCACCGAATCCCCCCTTGGCCGGATGGGTCCTAGAGCGCCGCCAGCACGCCCCGGACATAGCCTACGGATTCGGCCACACCGGGGAGCGGGTCCTTTCCGTCCTTTTCGAACTCGAAGGCCACGGTGCCCCCATATCGGATGGAGCGCAGGGCCCGGCAGACTGCGGGGAGATCGATCACACCCCGCCCCATCTCGACCGTACGTCCCTCGCCGGTCGCGGCGGTCACATCCTTGATGTGCACATCCAGCACGCGGTCCGCCAAGGCGAGAATGCTTCGGGCGGGATCAACGCCCGCCCGCTGAGTGTGCCCCACATCCACACACAAGCCGAACCGCGGATCCAGAGCCTTGATCCTGTCATAAGCACTCTGGGGGGTGGGATAGACCTCATCACCCGGACCATGGTTATGGATCGCCACTTTGATCCCATATTCTCTGATCTTCTGTTCGACATAGGAGACGAGCGCGTGTTCGGGGACCCCGATGATGACGGACATCCCCGCCTCCCGGGCATAATCAAAAGCCCGATCCACCTCGGCCCGTGTCTTCATATAGACCACCCCGCATCCATAGAGCTCGAGTCCTTCCTGTCTGACTCGAGCCGCTGTCGCCCGAATCTGCTCCGCCGGGCTGTCCAACGGAAGATGAAAGTCTTTGAAGGCTATCCTCTCCAGCCCCAGCCGTTTGGTCATTGACAGCGTCTGCTCCAGCCCGAATTCCCGGAATGTATAGGAAGCCATGCCGAGTTTCAGCTTGGTTTGGTTGGAACCGAGGAAGCCCGCTTCGGCAATGTGAGTGGTGGAGACAGCCGACGCCAGGGCTGCAGCCGTCATGCCGCGGGCGGTATTCCTTAAAAAAATCCGTCTAGTGGTCTTAGGTCTCATATCGCCTCCCTGAGATTTTTTCCTTCTCATCCCATTCCGCTTCTACTATACTGCCTCGAGAAACTTAATGCCATGGTTTTTCGTGTTCCCCGGTTGATAAATGCTTCGGGGTCTGTCATCATACACAGAACCGGAGAAACCGTCCCGAAGGGAGGAGTCATATGCACGACCAGACTCGAGCCGAAGGCACGGCTCTCGGACTCCTGCGCATCCTGGTGGCCGCCGCGTTGATAGCGGGGGGTTTGAGCTGCGCGACTGAAAAAGAGCTTTCGCCGATCGAAGACGCAGCGCCGTTCAATCAGCTCTCCGCGGCCGAAGCGGCGGAGGGATGGATTCTGCTGTTCAACGGCCGGGACTTCACCGGCTGGCGTGTTCTGGGACGCCGAGATGTCCCGCCGGGCCACTGGATCATCGAGGGAGGAGCCTTGAAAAAGCTACCCCAAAAGGAAATTCCGCTACAGGAAGACGGCCAGCCCCTGGTGGGAGGAGACCTCATGACTATAGACTCCTATAGGGATTTCGAACTCTCGCTGGAGTGGAAAATCAGCCCAAGCGGTAACAGCGGCATCAAATACAATGTCTCCGAAGACATGTCCACGGCTCATCCTCCGGAACATGCGGCGCTGGGATTTGAGTATCAGATCTTGGATGACACACTCCACCCGGATGCTCTGGTCAGCGTGACCCACCAGGCCGGTGCCCTTTACGACCTCCTCCCTGCCGAGGGAAAAAGGCTTCATCCGGTGGGAGAATACAACACGGCCCGCATTATATACCGGGGAGGTCACGGCGAGCACTGGCTCAACGGAATCAAAGTCCTGGAATATGACTTGGGAACTCCGGAGATGGAGAAGGCCGTGGCCGAGAGCAAATACGCCCGGATCCCGGGATTTGCCGAGAAGCGCGATGGACACATCGTGTTGCAGGACCATACCGACGCCGCCTGGTTCCGCAACATCAAACTGCGCATCCTCGAGCCCCGGCCGGACTCTCCCAACCCATAGTATGACGAGGTGAACAACCATGAAAAAACCGGATACAGTCGAGATCAAAACCATCGGCCTCAACACCGCTTTGACCATCGCCGTAGCCTGTTTGGTGGTGGGATTTTTGGCCGGCGTCGTATACAGCACCTATAAATCCGGGACCGCCGGTGCCGGGCTCCGCGGGCCGGCTCCTTCCGGTGCAGCCGCCGCGGCCGCTCCCAGCCTCAGCCCCCAGCAGGCGGAACGCATCCTCACATTGGAAAAAAAGGTGTCCGCGGAGCCGGATGATCGGGCAGCCTGGCTGGAGCTGGGAAACCTCTATTTCGATTCCGGAAATCCCCAGGGCGCCATTCGCTCTTATACAAAATACCTGGAGCTCGATCCGGACAATCCCGATGTCTGGACCGATCTCGGCGTCATGTACCGGCGCAGCGGACAGCCGGATCAAGCCGTCGCCAGTTTCGAACGGGCCACGGCCATCGATCCCAGGCACCAGCAGTCCCGCTTCAATAAAGGTGTCGTGCTCATGCAGGATCTGGGTCGGGGGGATGAGGCGATTCAGGCCTGGCAGGAGCTGGTGGCGATCAATCCCGATTTCCGAACCCCCTCGGGCCAGCGCATCAAAGACGTGCTGGAGGGCATGAAAATTCCGTGATCGATCTCATTTGAATATCTCGGGTTTGAGGATTCCGTAGCGGTCGAAGCTGGAACGAAGGGTGAGGAGGATACCCAGGATGACGGCCAGGGCCGAGCCGGAAAAAATGGCCATCATGATGGCGATTTGATATTTGATGGCCACAAAGGGATCGGTTCCCCCCAGAATTATTCCGGTCATCATACCCGGCAGTGCGACGATGCCGATGGTGGCCATGGTGGCGATGGTCGGCGCCAGCGACGCCGTATAGGCTTTTTGAAGGAACGGCCGCACCGCCTCGCTCAGAGAGGCTCCCTGCGCAAGTGCCGAGAGAAATACCTTCTCCTGGCTGTGAAGGCTGCTGTAGAAGCTGCTCAGCCCCACGATATCCGCCCTCAAGCTGTTCCCGGTGATCATACCCGATATGGGGATGAAGTAACGGGCATCCATCAGGTTTGGAAGGCGCACGATGACGCCCAGCATGTAGATCAAAGGGGCTCCGGTCCCGATCACAAGGGAGACGAAAACCGGGAGGAGAAAGGGCCTTAATTTGAGCCGGCTGGAATTCACCAGCGAAATGTCGGCCGCCACCAGCATCAGAATCAACCACAGGACATTCAGCCACCAGGCGTTCAATCGGAACACCACTTGAAGATAGAGGCCCACCAGCAGGAGCTGCAGGGTCAGCCGCACGACCGAGACAGTAAGGGGCTTGAGCAGCTTGACCCGATAGTACAGAATAAAGGCCATCGGCACGATGAGCAGAACATAGCCCAACAAAAGCCCGACCGTTCCGATGTCCAAGGCCGAGGTGTTCACGATGCTGCGCTCCAACGTCCCGCCGGGCCCAGAGTGTAGGTCCGGCCGCATATGGCCCTTAATTCAGGGTCATGGGCCACGATCACGGCCGTCAGCTTCGTTTGCGAGCGGAAGAAATCGGCCGCAGAAGCGCGGGACTCTTCATCCAGGGCCGAGGTGATCTCGTCGAAAAGATAAAGTTCGCGATCAAGCATCAAGGCGGAAATCAAGGCCACGCGCTGCTTTTCTCCTCCCGACAGCATCCTGGACGGCTGGCTGAGCAGGTTTTGCTCCAGTTGAAACGCACGGCAGAGCTCCCGGAGGCGCTCGGGACTCCAGGTCAAATGGCGGTTGGCCTTGAAGTGAAACGGCCGACGGATATATTCCTCACCGGTCAGATCTCCCAGCTCCGGCTCCTGCGGGACATAGCCGATCCGCCCCCGGAGAGGCCATACGGTCTTGGGAGTGAGCACCTCCCCATGGATGACGATTTCCCCTGCCGAGGGGAATAGAAATCCCAAGAGGCATTTGAGCAGCGAAGACTTGCCGCTGCCCGATCTTCCCACCAGCGCGATCTTCTCCCCTTGACCGAGGCGCACATCTAGGCCCTTGAGCAGGGATTTGGAACCAAAGGACAGATCCAGCTTCCGAATTTCCAAGACCGGACGAGGGAGGGATTCACGCATGATTAAAAAGAGGGTATTATAGCAGGAAATGGCTGCATCATCACACCGTCTCTATCGAAAAACCGTCATCCCGGCGCCGCTGACTGAGGTCTTCGCCTTTTTCAGTCAGGCGGAGAATCTCGATCGCATCACGCCTCCCTGGCTCCATTTCCGCATCCTGACCCCTACTCCGCTCGAACTGCATCGGAATAAACGCATCGATTTTTCCCTGCGGCTCAACCGGATTCCGGTCCGTTGGACCACCGAGATCTCAGAGTGGGATCCCCCCCACTCCTTTGAAGACACTCAAATCAAGGGCCCTTACCGACAGTGGATTCACTACCATCGCTTCACCACCAGCGAACGATCGACGGTCATGGAGGACGCCGTGTTCTACCGGGTTCCGGGATGGATCTTCGAGCCGCTGGTCCATTCCTATCTCGTACGGCCCAAACTCGAAGCCATCTTCGACTATAGGGAGAGTCGGGTCCAACGCATCTTCCGGCAGGTATCCTAGTCGACCCGCGTCAGATCCGCTCTAAAAACGAGCCTAGCCATCCCGGCCGGCGGGACAGGCAAACCTCACCATCCAGGAGAGGGACATTTCGACCAAGGGTCGGCGAGCGCCCCGGCTTCCAACTCTCGGAAGAATGGCTGCATGAGGGGGTGATGGGAAAGGCTTTTTTTAAGAGCGGGAATGTGATAAATAGGTATTTCGTCATGTCCGGCCAATCCACTTGACAATCGGAGGAGAATCCATGGAACCCGGCAATATTCCAGTTTTGATGATCGAAGAAGAGACCATCCCGCTCGCCTACGAAAAGGCTATCCGCGAAGTTTGGGAAAACGGCACCGGCCTCCGCACCGAATACGACCGCCCGGAAGACCCACCCAGCCGCGACGCCACGGTCGTGATCGCGGTGCGCGAGCCCTTCGGCCAACCGCGGTTCCACCGCTCCTTTGCCGATGGTCTAGGGGGATTGGCCGAATATGTCATGGAAGTGGTGCACGGGGCCCATGATTACTGGGTCAAGCCCCTGGAGGAGATCCTCTTGGGTTCCGAGAGCCGGGATACCCGCTGGACCTACACCTACCATGGGCGGCTCTTCGAATATCGGATCGAGGAACAGGTGGTGAATCAGGTCGCCTATATGGTGGATAAACTGGCTGAGGCCGGCCACAGCCGCCGCGCCCAGGCGATCACCTGGAATCCCAAGCTGGACCCTCCCACGGACGATCCCCCTTGCCTGCAGCGGATTTGGGGCCGCCTATGCGAAGACGGACGGGGCGGCCTGGTTTTCAACCTGAATACGCACTGGCGCAGCCGGGATCTGTTCAAGGCCTGGTTCGAAAATGTGATCGCCATCACGACGCTCATGCGCAAAATCGCCCAGGATATCGCAGACCGGCTGCAGCAGCCGGTAAAGGTGGGGCGGTATGTCGACATCAGCGACTCCCTTCATATCTACGGCTCCTATTTCCGTGAGATCCAGGGCGATCCGGAGAAGGGAATCAAGAGTTTCTTTGAGAAGCTGGAGGCCCGGACTTATGCGGAGCGGACGTGGGATTCCTCTTTTGTGCGGCCCTATTTCATCGATGACGGGGTGGGGAAGGGACTGCGGCCCATGCTGGGGCGCGAACACGACATGCCGGCGGCCGTCCGGAGGACTATCGAGGCCGAGCTGGAGGCCATGGAAAAAGATGATTACGTGGTGTAAAGGAGCCGACAATGACGCTTTTGGAAAAGATCGCAGCCCATGTCGAATCCGGCGATGCCGGAGCCGTTGAATTACTGATCGAGAACGCCTTGACCGAGGAGGTCCCGCCGGAGGATATCCTCTATAAGGGCCTGGTCCAGGGGATGAACACGGTCAGCGAAAAATTCAAGAACAACGAGATCTTCATTCCCGAGGTCCTGGTTTCGGCTAAGGCCATGAACCAGGGCCTAGCGATCATAAAGCCTCTGCTGGCGGCCGCCAAGGTGCAATCCAAGGGCAAGGTGGTGATAGGAAGCATCCAGGGCGATCTCCATGACATCGGCAAGAACATCGTGGGCATGCTGCTGCAGGGGGCCGGCTACGAGATCGTGGACCTGGGTGCCGATGTACCGGTGCACAGGTTTGTCGATACGGCCCAAAAAGAAAAGGCCGATGTGGTGGGCATGTCTTCCCTTCTGACCACGACCATGGTCAACATGCAGAGTGTCATCGATGGGTTGGAACGTACAGGAATACGCCGAAGCGTCAAGGTCATCATCGGCGGGGCGCCGGTAACCGCGGCCTTTGCCGAACAGATCGGGGCGGATGGCTATGCGCCCGACGCTTCCGCCGCCATCGATCTGGTCGACGGCCTCCTAACGGGCTAGGGCGGATTCCCAGCCAGCAGCCTCTTTTCCCCTAACCGAGGTCCGGGGAGTATACCCGTCATCCTTGTTTCCGTGATGCCTGCGGTCGACGGACCCGACCTCAAACGGACAGTCGTTGTCCTTCAGTTCCGGCGAAGCGAAAGGCCTCAAGCTCAAAAACGATCCGTCGCCACGGGAAGGATAGGCCGAGCGGGGGGATCGGGGGCTTGCGACATCATAAAAAATGTAATATATTAGTTCTGTACATAAGTCATAAATAAATGCCGTCGTTTTCGAGATTGACCATGCCCTCATCTGCATCTTTATCACTACAGAAAAGGTCTGCCTGAGAGGAGACCGTATGCGCAGAATTTCTCTAGGGATATTTCTCTTCATCCTGGCTGCTGGATACGGATTATCTTTTCCTCGCGGAATCTTGAAAGGCCGGGTTTCGGACAGTGAGGGAAAGCCGCTGGCGGATGTTAAGGTGGAAGTGCTGGATTCAACGCTGACCACCCAGACCGGGGCCGATGGAGCGTTTATTTTCGAAAACCTGGTTCGGGAAAAAGCCTATCTGGTCTTTTCTCACCCCGATTACATGACCCAAAGCGTGGAGGTATCCATCGAACAGGATGCCGGCCGGGTGATCGAGGTATCCTTGATTCCGAAAAATCCCATACTCATGACCATCAGGGAAGAAATCTCGGTGACCGCCGAAGCCGACTCTATCATCGATGTCAACCTTCCCTCCCACCGGACCATTCTTCCCAGCAGTGTATTGGCGGAACTGGGGACCGCCAACATCACCGAATCCGTGGATAAGATCCCGGGTGTGGCCGCAGTGGGAAAGGGCGGATATTCCATGGCGCCCGCCATCCGAGGCCTGGCCGAGCACAGGGTTCTGCTGCTGGTGGATGGTGTCCGCATCACGTCGGAAAGGCGGATCGGAGCCAGCGCCTCCTTCATCGATCTGAGCAGCATCGACCGGGTGGAGATTAACCGGGGCCCGTATTCCGTTTTTCACGGATCCGGAGCCGTGGGCGGCATCATCAACATTATCACGAAAACGCCCAGGCCTGATTCGCCGTTCAAAGGAAATTTCGGACTCAGCTACAATACGGCCCGCAGCGAAAGATCCGGCTCAGCAGCGTTAAGCGGGTCCCGTGGAAAATGGGGTTGGATGCTGGGTGCCAACGGGAAAAAAGCCGACGACTATGCGGCGCCCTCCGGCCCGATCGAATGGTCGCGCTACGCGGATTACAACTTCATGTTCAAGCTCAATCGACAGAGTGAGGCATCCCAGCTGTACGCCACCCTGTTCCACTACCAGGGAACCGATATCGGGAAACCCAGCCCGACGTCCCGGTTGAAGCCGAGATGGTACCCAAGCGAGAACAACACCCTTTTCACATTAGGCTACAAGCGTACCAAGATCGGGATTTGGGACCATCTGGACGCCAGCGTCTACGCCCTCCGATCGGTCCTGGAAACCCAGGGTGATAACCTTCGGGAGGACACGCTGACCGTCTCCAAGCGGAATCTGGCCGAGATCGAAGGCACCAATTTCGGCTTCAAAGTGCGGGGGGGAAAGGCTCTGGGACGAATCCACACCCTGAATTTCGGATTCGACTATTTCGGCCAGGGCGATTTAAACGACCGGAACACCGAGTGGATCTACGACGGAAGCGGCGCGATCATCCGTCAAACCGATGAAACGTCTCTCCAGGAGGGCCGCAGGAGTAATCTCGGCGTCTATATCGATGACAAGATCGGGATGTCTCCAGCCCTGACCTTGAACGTGGGGGGGCGCTTCGACCTGATCACCACCAGCAACCGGGATCTCACCGGAAACCGACTTTCCCGGAGCGATGAGTTCATTTCTCTTTACCTGGGTTCTATCTATCAAATCACCCCGCATTTTTCTCTGTTAGCCAATGTGGGACGCTCCTTTCGATTCCCGACCATCAGCGAGCTTTTCTACACCGGACTGACCGGCCGGGGAACGGTATTCGGGAATCCTGACCTGACACCGGAAATAAGCCTGAACTTCGATATCGGCCTTCGCTACTTGCATGAAAAATTTTTCGTTTCTCTTTACGGATTCAGCAACACGGTGAGCGATATGATACAGAAGTATGCCGGGACCGGAAGCGAAGAGTTCTTTTACCGGAACCTGACGCGGGGCCGTATCAACGGCCTCGAAGGGGAATTCTACACCCCGCTCGCCGAGGACGTGGAACTCTTCATCAACTTCCATCACATGGTGGGCAAGGAAACCGGGTCCGATGCCGCACTAAACTATATCCCGCCTTCCCGGCTTACGCTCTGGGGGAAATACTCGCCCGGCAGATTTTGGGTGGAGCCGAGGCTTACCCTGTCCGCCGCCCAAAATGATCCCGGTCCTCTGGAAATCTCAATCGATGGGTACGCACTCTTCGAGACTATTCTCGGATTCAAGGTCAATGAGGACCTGTCTTTCCTGGCCATCGCCCAGAATATTTTGGATCAGGCCTACCGGCCTTCGGCGGACGAAGACGGTGTGGATGCTCCCGGCCGCGGGATCATATTGAAAGCCATGTATTCGTTCTAAGCAAGCACCCTTTCACCCCGGCCCGGCTGGCCTCCTATCGAATCGGATGAGAGGCGGACGCCGCATTCCGCCACCGGCCGAAAAGGGAAGAACCTGGCTTTTGCGAAAGGTCGGGCTCCAAAAAACGAATCGCTCGATTCGGACGCGTACTACAGCCTCACGAGTTCGTCCACGGTGAACGGCCGGCCCTGCTCGATGGAGCGGCGGGCGGCGATCCCGATCAGGATCGACAGCGCACCCTGGCGGCTTCCGGCCCGGCGCCCGAGAGGATCGGGCGCCGCATCCCGAAAGATCTGATCCTGCATCACCCCATCCGCTCCCCAGTGGCCTCCCCCGCCGGCCTTGATGGCAAAGGACTTGGACGGCCCGAAATTACGGGTCAGACGAAAATCCGCCAGGGTTTCGGTTTTCCACGGCTGCTGGTGATAGACCCGGGCGTCCAGGCGCCCCTGCGTTCCATTGAAACCCACGAAATAGCCTTCGTAGGGCATGAAGGCATTGAGGGAATAACTCATGCTAACCCGGTTGTGGTACTGAACCTGAACGTTCATGGTGTCCCAGATATTGATCTTGGGGCGGAAGACGCAGGCGTCCCGCAGGTAGCCGTCTTCGGATTCGGCCCGGACATAAAGGTTCATGAGGTGCTGGTCGCGCGTGATATCCCAGTAAAAATCACAGGCTGTTTTATGGGGACAGTCCATACACCGCGGGGACCGGAAGGCGCCGTTGTGGCCGTATCTGCGGAGGGCGCCGTAGGCATTCACGGCTACCGGTTCGGCCGACAACCACCAGTTCATGAGGTCGAAATGGTGGGTCGCCTTGTGGACCAGCAGCGATCCCGAGAACTGCTTGAAGCCGTGCCAGCGCCGAAAGTAGGATGCCCCGTGGAACACATCCAAGTAGTAATTGAAGTCCACCGAGGTAACCTCCCCGATCTCCCGGGACATGATGATCTCCTTGATCTTGACCGCCTCCGGGCTGTAGCGGTAATTGAATGTGACGGTCACCTTTTTTCCGGTCCTCCGCTCGGTGTCGAGAATGTCCTGACACATCTTTTCGTCCGTCGCCATGGGCTTCTCGGTGATGGCGTCACAACCCGAATCCAAGGCCTGGCAGACATATTTGGCATGGAAGCAATCCGTAGTGGTGACGATCACGGTATCCGGTCGGGTCTCACGGAGCATGCGCCCAAAATCCGTGAAGGAGGGACAGCCGGCCTTCATATACGATTTGGCGTAGGCCAACCGTTTTCCATTGATGTCGCACAGTCCGACCAGCTCCAGCACATCGGCGTAGCGTTCGAGCAGGTTTCTTCCCCAGGTCGAGCTGCCCCGGATTCCGGTTCCGACCAAGGCCGCCCGCAGCTTTCCCGCCTGCGGCCGGGTGACGGACCGGGCGGAACTCAGCAACGGCCATCCGGCCGCCCCCAATGCCGCCGTAGCGGATGCCGACAAAAAATTCCTTCGACTCCAAGGTGGCTTGGATTGACCCATTTGACCCTCCTATCCTAAACCCAATGTATTTCCACATCTGTCTCTATCATAAGCCCGGAGGGAAGTCAAAACACCCGGTTCCTCCTGTTCCTCACTGAGGCGGAGCCTTGACGTCCCCCCCCTCTCTATTATAAAAACAACACCGTTACTACCGATGGGAGGTGCCGAAATGATCCTGCATGTCTGCCTTTCCTTTTTAATTCTATCCGGGAACGCGATAACATCCGCCCCGCAAACCCACCGCTTCAAGCCGGAAGCCGGAGTCCAGACCTATGCGGTGCGCGAACCGATCCTGCGCATTCAGCCCGGAGACATACTCGAGACCAACACGCTGTACTCCGATTTTTTCACATCCCAAGACGGTCCCTGGCCGGGAGAAGTAGGGCCTATCTACGTGGAAGGAGCCACTCCCGACGACACCTTGGTGGTCAAGATCATCAAGATCCGTCCCAATATCGCCACCGGCCGGTCCGGAACCTCGTCGGTATACGGCTCTCTGACGGCCACCGATACGACTCCCATGCTGCATGACCCGGTCCCCCGCCGCATGTATATCTGGAATATCGACCCCTCCTCCCTTACAGCATCCCTGGAGCTTCCTCGAAGCCGGATGAAGGAGATCCGGGTCCGGCTGCAGCCCATGTTGGGGCGCCTGGCCACGGCCCCGCCCGGCGATCAAGCCATTCCCGGGGGCGTGCCGTACAATTTCGGCGGCAACATGGATACGTCCGAGGCCCGGGAGGGTGCGGTGGTCTATCTTCCGATCTTCCATGAGGGCGCCTATTTCTATTTTGGGGATGTCCACGCGCTCCAGGGAGACGGCGAAATCACGGGGAGCGGCATCGAGACCTCGGCGGACGTCGTACTCCAGCTCGATCTGATCAAGAACAAAAAGATCGCCTGGCCCCGGCTGGAGAATGACGAATTTATCATGGTGGCGGGATCGGTGCGCCCGCTCATCGACGCCTTCCGGATCGCGCACGTGGAGATGGTCAAATGGCTGGAGGGCGAATTCGGATTTGACCGCTGGGAAGCCCTCCAGGTGCTCTCTCAGGTGGGGAGCGCCCAGGTGGCCAATGTGGTCGATCCCAACTATACCGTGGTGGCAAAATTCCCCAAGAAGTACCTCAAGCGGTGACGAATCACATCGCCGGCTGCACGATGTCACACTCCGCTTGATGCGGCCGGCCGCGGTCGGCTCAGTATAATCAGTGGCTCAACGGTTTTTTGGAGGTGGATTCTGGGGATCGCTACGCATCGAAAGGGCGATACGCCTACGATCGACATCCACGGTGAGCACCTTGACGCTGACTTTCTGTCCCACCCTGACTACATCGGATGATTTGGCCACGAACCGGTCGGCCAGCTGGCTGATATGGACCAGCCCGTCGTTATGAACGCCGACATCCACGAAGGCGCCGAAGGCGGTCACATTGGTCACCACTCCCGGAAGCTGCATGCCGGGACGGAGGTCTTCGATTTCGCTGATTTCCTCGGCGAATTTCACCGTTTCGAAATCCGGCCGGGGATCGCGGCCCGGCTTGGCCAATTCCTCCAGGATATCCATAAGCGTCGGCATGCCTACCTCCGCGCTGATATATCTCTCCAGCGGGAGGGCCTCCCGCAATCCCGCATCCCGCATGAGGTCCTGCACCGTGCAACCCGAATCGGCCGCCATGCGCTCAACCAGCGGGTAGCGCTCCGGGTGGACGGCCGAGGCATCCAGTGGATCGGCGCTCCCGCTGACGCGCAGAAAACCGGCCGCCTGCTCATAGGTTTTAGGACCCATTCCGGGAACATCCAAAAGGCTCTTCCGGGATGGAAACGGGCCCTGTTTATCGCGGCGTTGAACCAGCGCAGCGGCGGTTTTCGGTCCCAAACCGGAGACATAACTCAGGATCTCCGCGCTGGCCGTGTTGACCTCGACACCCACGGCGCTTACACAGCTGATCACCGTGTCGTCCAGGGCCCGCTTGAGTTCCCGCTGATCCACCTCATGCTGGTACTGGCCTACGCCGATGGAACGTGGTTCAATCTTGACCAATTCGGCCAGCGGATCCATCAAGCGCCTCCCGATAGAAACCGCACCCCGTACGGTTGCGTCCTGATCCGGAAATTCGCGGCGCGCCGCCTCCGAAGCGGAATAGACCGAAGCCCCGCTCTCGTTCACCAGCAGGATCGGAATGGAGGGATCGAGCTCGAGGGCACGGCAAAAGGCATGGGCCTCGCGTCCTCCCGTCCCGTTGCCCACCGCCACCGCCTCGATATCGAACACCAGGATCAGATCGCGGATCGCATCCGCGGCGGCGGCGGTTTGGTTCAAGGGCTCGAGTGGATAGACCGTGTCGCTGTGCAGGAACTTACCCTGGCGATCCAGGCAGACCACCTTGCAGCCGGTGCGGTAACCGGGGTCGATGGCCAGCACGTTTTTTTGGCCCAGAGGCGGCGCCAGCAGCATATCACGCAGGTTCTCGGTGAATATCCGGATCGCATCGGCATCGGCCCGCTGTTTGCTTTCCTGCCGCAGCTCGTTCTCGAGCGAAGGGGCGAGCAAACGGCGGTAGCCGTCGCCAACGGCGGTCTTGACCTCCCTGGAGGCTGCGTTTCCGGTTTTCACGAAACGATGCCGGAGAAGATCCAGAGCGTCCTCTTCTTCGGGTTGGATATGGAAGGCCAGGATGCCTTCCTTTTCCCCCCGGATCATGGCTAAAAGACGATGGGAAGGGACATTCTTAAGCGGCTCCTGCCAATCGAAATAGTCTCGGTATTTGGATCCTTCCGCTTCTTTTTCCTTCTGAACCCGGCAGCGGATCATGGCCCGCTCGCGATACAGCCGCCTCAGCTCGGCCCTGGCGTCGGGATGCTCGCTGATCCGTTCGGCGATAATGTCACGGGCCCCGGCCAGAGCTTCCACCGGACTCGATACTCCTTTTTCAGGATCGACAAAACGGGCGGCCTGAGAGGCGGGATCGATCCCTTCCTGTGCAAAGAGTATCTCAGCCAGCGGCTCCAGACCCCTTTCCCTGGCAGCCGTAGCCCGGGTGCGGCGCTTGGGCCGGAAGGGGAGGTAGATGTCCTCCAGGACACGCAGGGTTTCCGCGGCCGTGACCTCGGCCTTGAGATCGGGAGTGAGCACTCCCTGTTGCTCCAGAGACCTCAGCACGGCCTCGCGCCGCTTATCCAGTGCCGCCAGCTGCTCCAGGCGGTCGCGGATGGATATCACCGCCACCTCATCCAGCCCTCCGGTGGCTTCTTTTCGATAGCGGGCGATAAACGGGACCGAGGATTCGGCCGCCAGCAAGTCCGCCACGGCCCGGACCTGCTGTATCCCGAGCTTGAGTTCTGAAGCGATTCGGGTGAAATGGGCCTCGCGCATCACATTAAGCCTTGCTTGTTTATCATGGTTGAGGATGCGATCCTCAGTAGAGCAGCCTGTTCCTGAAGCTGCCAGGAGGCTCCTACTCGCGAATCCCCAGCAGGTCGAGGATAAAGGCGTACCCCAAAGCCGTCTCCCGGTAACGACGGAAACGGCCGGACTGTCCTCCATGGCCCGCTTCCATATTGGTGTGCAGCACCAAAATGTGGTCGTCGGTTTTGAGGGCCCGAAGTTTGGCCACCCATTTGGCCGGCTCCCAATACTGAACCTGGCTGTCGTGGAGTCCGGTGGTCACCAGCATAGCGGGATATTCCTGCGCCTTCACCTGATCGTAGGGAGAGTAGGACAGCATGTAATCGTAGTAATCCTTCTGGTGCGGATCGCCCCACTCGTCCCACTCTCCTGAGGTTAGGGGGATGGACTCGTCCAGCATGGTCGTTACGACATCCACCCACGGCACGGAGGCGATCACTCCCCTCCATAGATCGGGCCGCATATTGACCACAGCACCCATCAGCAGGCCCCCGGCGCTGCCGCCCATGGCGAAAACCTTGTCCGCCGCCGCGTACTTTTCCTGGATCAGATACTCGGCACAATCGATAAAATCCATAAAGGTGTTCTTTTTTTTAAAGAGCTTTCCGTCTTCATACCACCACCGGCCCATTTCCTGGCCTCCCCTGATGTGGGCGATGGCATACACGAAATCGCGGTCGATCAGGCTCAACCTATCGGACCTGAATGTGGGATACATGCTTGAGCCGTAAGATCCGTAGCCATATAGCAACAGCGGTCCTTTCCCATCTTTCGGGCGTCCTTTTCGGTAGACAAGAGAAATGGGGACTTCGATCCCGTCTCTGGCCGTGGCGAACAGCCGTTCCGCCTGATAGTCGGTTGGATCGAAGCCGCCCAATACCTCCTGTTGTTTGAGCAGGGATTTCTCCCGGGTCTTCATGTTGTAATCGAAGACCGAAGGGGGTGTAGTCAAAGAAGTGTAGCTGAAGCGTAAGACGTCCGTGTCGATCTCGGGATTGGTGGAGGGGGAGGCCATATAGGCAGCCTCCCCAAAATCCAGATAATGTTCGGCGCCATCCTCCCAGCGAATGATCCGGATAGCGGGGATTCCGGCTTTCATCTCGCTCACCACCAGAAAGTCTTTGAATAGCACGAATCCCTGCAGCAGCACATCCTCGCGGTGAGGTATGACCTCGATCCAATTTTCCTTTCCGGCGGTTTGAACCGGAGTCTTCATCAAGCGGAAATTTTTTGCTTCATGATTGGTCCGAATATAGAAGTGATTTTCGAAGTGATCCACGCTGTAGAGCAGGTCCTCTTCACGGGGATAAACGACCTCGAAATCGCCGTCCGGGCGGTCGGCATCCAGAAAGCGGTATTCCGACGAGAGCGTGCTCCGGGAGGCGATCACTAAAAAATCCTTCGACCTGGACTTGAACACCGAGGCGGTGTAGGTATTATCCGCCTCATGGAATACCTCCTCGTCCTCCGACACATCCGTACCAAGCGTATGCTTGAAGATCTTGTAGGGCCGGAGCGCGTCATCCTTCAAGGCATAGAACAAGGTTTTGTTGTCATTGGCCCAAACCGCCCGGCCGGTGGTGTTGGGAATAGTATCGGGAAACGCCTCCCCGGTTTTCAGGTTCTGGAAGTGAAGGGTGTATTTACGGCGGCTCACCGTGTCGACTCCATAGGCCATGAGGGCGTTATTTGGGCTTATGCTGTGGCCGGCCACGCTGAAAAAATCATAGCCCTTTGCCATCCGATTGACATCGAGGAGAACCTGCTCCTCAACCTCCAGAGTACCTTTTTTCCGGCAGTAGGTGGGATACTCATCTCCTTCCTCGTAGCGTGTGTAGTAATAGTAGCCGTTGTCGCGGTAGGGCACAGACATGTCCGTCTGCTTGATCCGGCCCACGATCTCTGAAAAGAGATCCTCCTGAAGGGGCTCCGTGTGTCTCAGGGCTTTCTCCAGGTAGGCGTTCTCCGCTTCCAGATAGGCAATCACATCGGGATTATCACGCTGGTTCAGCCAGAAATAATCGTCGATGCGGCTGTCGCCGTGGGCGGTGAGTTCCATGGGTATCTTCTCGGCAACCGGTGGTTCGGGTTCGGCCGTCTCCTTGACCTGGGGAGCGCATCCGAATATCCCCATCAACACGATTATGAGGCCGGCCAATCCTACACCCTTCAGAATTTCTATCTTACGGCTACCTATTCGAGTCATGGTCTTCTCCTTATGATGAGATGAACAAATAGAATCTATGTATCACCGAAGAATCCTGAAGTCAAATCCGACCTTCATGCCTTATGGGATGCGCTGAACTCCGGGCGGAGGGGGGTCATATCATCATGTCACCTAACCTGTATAAACAGTTCCTTGACTAATGGAAAAACGCAAAGGTAGAATGAGGCGGGAGCGACGTTGCAGCTTCAGATCGTGATCATCCTGATTCTCATGGTGCTGTCCTACGCTGCAGCCAAGGCACGCGGGCTGTCGGTGGAATTGAGCATGTTGGCTGCGGCCGTCATCGGCGGTGTAGCCGGGGCGTTTGTACGCACACCCCCCATCCATGAACTGGCGCGTCATCTGGTGGAGGGAGCCTTCACCTATCTCGATGTCATCCTGGTGTTTACCACCGCCACCATCTTCATGGCCATACTTTCCGAATCGGGGGGAGTGGACTACGTCGTACGCGGCACACTCAAAACGTTCGCCGGGAAGAGGCTCATCACCCTCTTGGTGCTGATGATCATCGTCCTAATCCCCGGAGCCCTGACCGGAGCCGGAAGCGTCTCGCTGCTCGTGGTGGGCGCACCCGTCGCCATGGCGATGATTCACCTGGGCATCCCCCGCCGCCGGGTCGCCGCCATCCTGTTCATCGTGGCGGGCTTGAGCGCGGCGGCCCCTCCGGTCAACATCTGGGCCATGATCCTGTCGGCCGGGACCGCCATCCCCTACGTGGGATTCGAACTGCCGCTGGGGATTCCGGTTCTGATCCTGGGAACCTTCACGGTTCTGGTGTTGGGACTTCCCCGCGGCAAATCCGAAGGGCAGGAGATCCCTCGGGAGAAACTTCCCGCAGCCCCCCCCGGTATGCGGGGCTGGCGGGTGCTGATGCCTTTTGCGGTATTCTTCGGATTGGTCGCCGCCTACCGTGTCTGGCCGTTCTCTGCCCCTATCCTGGGTTTGCCGTTGCAGTTCGTTCTGGCGGGCGCCACGGCCCTGGTCGTCAGCCCCAAAAAGATCCATGTGCTGGCGCTTTCGCGCGACACCGTGCGGCGCCTGCTGCCGCTGCTGGCCACCATGGTCGTGGTGGGCATGCTGCAGCAGATCTTAACCACCACCGGAGTGAGGGGACTGCTTTCCTATGCCGTGATCAGCACTCCCCTGCTGCTGCTTTTCGTATCCTTGGCGGTGATCATCCCGGTATCAGAGGGCGTGCTGACCTACGGCGGCGCCGCCATCATCGGCATCCCCTTGATCTGGTTTTTGGACTCCATCGGTCTGCACGCCACCGTCGCCATCGCCGGCTTGAGCCTGCTCTGGCCGCTGGGCGACGGGCTTCCCCCCACCGCCCTCATCGGCCGGCTCAGCGTCATGGTCTCGGAGTATCGGGACTCTTATGGGTCTTTCCTGCGCAGCACCTGGATACCGTGGCTCGTCATCACCGTAGTGGGGATCCTGATGGTGGTCTTCAGCGCCCGGCTGGATTTTCTTGTGGAGTGGAGTCGCTGAAATGCCTGTGATCATGACCCTATACTACCTCATCACCGCCTATGTGTTGGCTATGTTGGCCTGGAATTTCGTCCGCGAGAAGAAGAGCCTCAACGACATGATCCTCTATCTCTTGGTCATGATCCCTCTGGTGCTGCGGCTCCTGAGGGTGAAATAAAGGAATGCGCACCATGCGGCGGATAACGGCGATGAAGGCAGCGGCCGCCGGCGTCACCGCCGCGGTCGCGCTGCAGGCGGGAATCCAGCTCAACACCCACCGGCGTTTCCGACTCCCCATCGTGGCCGGACCTGGAGTCACCAAAGTGGTCCGGCTCAGCGATTTCGGTCCCGGGCTGAAAGGGACCGGGGCGGATACCTTGGTGTTCTTTCTGGAGGGTCGCGAACCAGGGGGAAAAATGATCGTCCTGGGAAACACGCACTCCAATGAACCGGCCGGACTCCTCACCGCCGTGATCCTGATCGAGAACGCGGTGGTGGAAAAAGGCACCCTGGTGATTATACCTCAGTTCAACCTCAGCGGCGGACGCAACACCCGTCCCGGGGACGGATACCCGCTCTACTTCGACATCCCCACCTCATGGGGAGCCAAAAGGTTCAGCATGGGCAACCGCGACGCCTCCCCCTTGGACCAATGGCCCGATCCGGATGTCTACATCCACTACCCCGACCGGCAGCTGCTTTCGTTTCTCGACATCCGCAACACCAACCGCACCTGGCCGGGAAGGCCGGGAGGAGCTTTGATGGAGAGAGTCACCTATGCCGCCATGGAGCTCATGCGGCGCGAGAAAATCGATCTGGCGGTCGACATTCACGGAGCCGAGACCATGTTCCCGGTCACCAACTGCATCGTGGCTCCGGGCAGCTCGGTGCGGCTGGCCACCATGACCGTGCTGACGGTCAAGGCGAAAGAAGGATTCGACAGCCACGTGGAATCCTCCCCGGAAGGATTCCGCGGGCTCTCACATCGTGAAATCGGCGATTATTCGGAGACCCTGCCCTTCCTATTGGAAGCGCCCATTCCTTTCCTCGACCAGCCCACGGGCCCCAAGACCACGGATCTCCTGCTCAACGGGAAAGATCCGTTTTTGCTCAGCCTGGCGCGCCAGGGGATGCTCTTCGTACCTTATGATGAGTCCGGCTGGCCGATGGAAAAACGGGTGGGGCAGCACTGTTCGGTGGTGTTGGAACTTTGCCGCCAGTTTTCCCGGCGCACGCCGGAACGGGCCATTCTCGTGCAGGGTGTGCCGCGCTACGCCGAAGTTCTTAAAAACGGCGTCGGATTTTACTTCCATGATCCCGAAAAGGCGGATCCCAAGGGTGTTTATGCCAATTGAAATAAAAAAGAATCCAAATACTTGTCTGGGAGGTGAGTTTTGAACAAGGGAAAAAGAAAACACATCTGGATGATTATGGGGATGGCCGTTATCTTGATTTTGGGCTGGAATCCGACCGACGCGGCCTTCCAAAACGGCACAGCGGAGGAAACCACGGCCTGGACCGAGCCGGAGGGGTGCACCGTGATCCTGGTGGGCAAAGATGCCTCGACGGACGGCTCGGTCATGAGCACTCACACCTGCGACTGCGGCGTCTGCGACTGGACCTTCCGCTATGTCCCCGGGGCGGAGCACAAAGGGGGAGCCGACCGCCCGATTTATCATGTTTCGCAGTACGTAACATGGCCGCCGGCTCAAGGTTTGAAGTGGGAAAAGATCAAGGACGACTATATCGACCTGGACATCCCCCAGCCGCCCCGCACATATGCCTATATCCACGGCATGTTCGGGTATATGAACGAAAACCAGGTCGCTATATCGGAATCCACCATCGGGACCCATCGCAAACTGGTCAATTCCACGCCCTCGGCTCAACTGGATCTGACCATGCTTACGCTTCTGGGCATGGAGCGGGCCGAAACCGCCCGTGACGCCATCCGCATCATGGGTTCGTTGGCCGAAGAATACGGCTACGGCTTTCATGACGACGGCGAGATGTTGGCAGTGTCCGATCCCTCCGAGATCTGGATCTTCGAGATCATGCCGGTGGGGCCGCTGTGGACACCGGAAAGCGGCCAGCCGGGAGCGGTCTGGTGCGCCCAGCGGGTGCCCGATGACCACGTGAGTGTCTGCCCCAACGAATCCCGCATCGGCGAGATCGATCTGAATGACTCCGGTTATTTTATGGCGTCATCCAATGTGGTGGAGTTTGCGGTGGAAAAGGGACTCTACGATCCGGCGAGCGGGGAGCCCTTCAACTGGAAGAAGGCGTATTCGCCCCGGGAAACCAGTGCTGCCGAGAGCGGAGGGACCTGGGCCCGCATGTGGCGCTTCTTCGACCTGGTCGCCCCGTCGAAGAATTTCAGCCCCGACACCCCCAACATGGAGCTTCCCTTCTCGGTAAAGCCGGACAAAAAGCTTTCCGTTCAGGACGTCATGCATCTCACCCGGGACAAGTATCAGGGAACCGACTTCGATCCGGCCGCAGGCCTCCGGGGCGGCCCGTTCAAGAATCCCAACTACCATCCAAGACCGGTGGAGGTGGAGGGGGTGACCTACAGCACGCCGCGAACGATCGGCGTCAACCGGGCCGAGTACACCACCCTGACCCAATGCCGCGGGTGGCTGCCCGATCCCATCGGCGGGATCGTTTGGCTTTGTTTCGGGGCCCAGGACACCTCTTGTTACATGCCGCTCTATATCGGGATTACGGAAATCCCCCAATCGTTCCAGATCGGCGATCATTGGGAGTTCAACCGACAATCCGCGCGCTGGGCTTTCGATTACGTGGATTTCCACACCCTGGTGGCCTATTCGCACGCCATCGCGGATGTCAAACTCGCGCAGGACCGATGGGAGGCTCGGGCCGTGGAGATGACGCCGGCTATCGATGCCTTCGCCCTCAAAATGTACCAAGATTCTCCTGAAAAAGCCGCGGTCTACCTGACTGAGTACTGCAACAACAACGCAAATCTGGTGGTGAACGCCTGGTGGAAGCTGGGCGACGACCTGCTGGTCAAATACCGGGGACTCAGCATCTATGACCGAGAGACCCGCAAGCGTGTCAATCTGCCATATCCGGAGGACTGGTTGAAGGAGGTGGTGCGCTACCACCGGCTCCCCCCCCAGCCGCCGCGCAAGAAATAATCGAGGAGAGTGAAAATCATGTTTGACCAAGCACGTTTCCGATTCCCCCTGGTCTGGTTTCTGGCCTTGGTCTGGACCTTGACCGCCCCTATGGGTGCCCAGGAGAAGATCCCCGAAGCTCAGCTCCCGCTGCTCACGACCTCGGCCGGGCAGAGCCAGGATGTCACCACCCTCAACATCATCTGTGAGGAAGCGGGAATCCTTTACGACTACTGTGACGTTCCGGATGTGGAGCTGCTGAGCGCGGGCGCCGGGCTGGCCGGTCGGGAAGGAGAATCTCGGTCCGGGTTTCATATCGAGGTCCATACCGATCTCGAGGCTTACCCTCAGGGAACGCCCTATAAGACCGTTATCTTCGCCATCGGCGCCAGTCTCAAGGGCATGGGGGCGTCCGGGCTAACCGTGGACGACGAGGTCGATCGCCTGCGGAAGGTGGTGGAGTACTGCCGACAGCAGGGAATATTCATCATCGCCGTCCATGTGGGCGGCGTATCCCGGCGCGGAGCCCCCGGCAGCGACAACGAGCGTATGATCGATGCGGTCGCGCCGTCAGCCGACTATCTGATCGTCACCCGGGACAGCAACAAGGACGGCCGCTTCTCCCAGATCGCGCAGGAAAAGAACATTCCGCTTACCGAGGTGGCCTACGCGCTCGATCTGGTGGGTGTCATGCAGAAGGTGTTTGCGGGGGGGGCCTGACGTCCGCGGAGAAATCCCGGATTGCATCCACCTCCCAGGGAGGGCGGGGGCGGCCTGCCTGAGACGAGGCTAAGATTTAAAGGGATATCCGCGCTGGTTGATGATCTTGACCGCCGCCTCCACCACCTGCGGATCATAGAGCGTTCCCTGGTTGCGCGTGATCTCTTCGACCGCGTTTTCCAGGCCCTGCGCCGGCCGGTGCGACCGGTCGGACACCATGGCGTCGACGATATCGGCTACAGCCAGGATCCGGGCCTCCAGCAGTATGTTGTCGCCCGCTAGGCCGGCGGGATAACCGGTCCCGTTCATGCGCTCGTGATGCTGGAGTACAGACTGGGCAACCGGCCAGGGAAATTCGACATCCTTAAGCATATCAAACCCGATCTTGGGGTGATTCTCCACCATCATGCGCTCGGCCTCGGATATCTTTCCGGGTTTGCTCAGGATCTCGGAGGGAAGTCCGATCTTGCCGATATCATGGATGATGGCCGTCAAGCGCAGCCCTTCGATCCTGTCCTCGGCCAGTTTCATCTCTTGGGCAATGGCACAAGCCAGGTCCGCAACCCCTTCGCCGTGCCCGGCGGCATAGGGATCACGCAGGGCCAAACTCAACGACAAGGCCCGGAGCAGTCCGTCCAGGGCGTTCCGGAAGTTGCTGACGCTATCCTGGGACAAAGCGGTCTGCTGCTGCCGGGCTGAGATATCCCGAAGCGCCACGACGGACATGGTCTCATCCTGATACTTCAGGGACCGCTTGGCAAGCTCGACCGGAAGCCGGGTTCCATCCTTTTTTTTGATCGAGGTCTCGAGCGGCGCATCCGGACCGTCTTTCAGATAGTCCTTGACCGCCGGCAAATCGCCGGAGTCAAAAAAGCCGCTGAATTCCTTGCCGCGATAATCTCCCGGTTCGAGGCCCAGCATAGACTCCACCCTCTGATTGGCGTCCATGACCCTGCCTCCCCGCAGGATGAACAGGCCCTCGAGTGCGGCATGGGCCAGGCGGCGGAAATGTTCATCCCGCTCTTTCTGGAGGTCATCGTCGCGTTTTTTATCCAAAAAATCCCCCAGCATATCCGCCACCGTCTGCAGCATCAGCACCTGATCCCCGTCCCATGCCGTGCGCGCTTTGGCCGCCGTCAGTCCCAGGAATCCGATCAATTGGCCTTTGACCTTGACCGGAAGCAGGATCCCGGATTGCATCTCCATCTGCGTCAGCCAGGCCTTTTCCGATTCGGCTTCGGGCGGCAGGTCTTCCAGTGCCGTTATCGTGAGCGCCTCACCGGCATCCAATTTGCTCATCATCCAGGCGAAAGACGCCGTAGCCAGATTCTGCTGGCTCTCGATCTGGGGGCTGACTCCGGAGGCGGACCATTCATGCGTGTTGTCCATCTTGGTGCCTTTTTCATAGATCAGGTAGAGAACCGACCTGTCGACCTGGACGATGCCTCCCAGTTCAGCAAGGGTGGTGTTGAGCGCCTGGTCGATATCGAACTCGCCGATCAATTTGGAAAACACATGCGTCAGCTGTTTCTCCGCCTGCAGGCGGGCCGTGAGCTCCAGCTCGGTCCTTTTTTGTTGGGTGATGTCGTCGATGACCGCCAGCACGCCGTTGATGGATCCGTCTCTGTCTATGATGGGATTCAAAAAATAGCGGAACCAGGATTGATGCCCGTTCTGATCATCCCGTGCCTGCTCGAAAACATTCTGCTTCTGCGTTTCCAGGCACCGGCGAAAGGCCTCGGAAAGGCCTGTCTGCGCGAATGAAGGATGAGACATCACGTCCTGATCCTGTTCGGGATCAGTGGGGTCCAGACGGAACTTCTTGCGCAGCTGGCTGTTGGTATATCTGATCCGTCCCTGGACATCCACCGACAATACGGACAAAGGAGCGGTGTCGACCGCATGACGATAGCGGTCCGAATCCTCCTGCAGAGACCTCTCCGATTCGGCACGCTCCCTTTCGGTCTGCTCCAGCTCCGTGATGCGCCGGCGCACATTGTCCAAATCTTCTAAAAGCTTTGTTCTTTGGTCTTCCTTCATCGTCTCATTCCTTTTACCGATTCATGTCCAATCCGGTATCCCGGCATATATTTTGTCGTATAACGTGTTTTCATTATGGCAAATGGCCAAAATTCTGGGCAATCGCCTTTAGGGATGATTCAAGGGGTGAAATTTCGGCTTGATGTAAAGTGGTTGCCATTTTGCCGCCGATGATATACAAAAGATTTTCGGTTAGCGGAAATGAAGCCCCTGTGCCTCAAAGCCACCCATCGGCTCGGACTTATCCAGCAGATCCACCTTCACCTCAGCCGGGCACATCGCAGGAGACCGCCGGAAGTAGCCCATCCCGAAAGGAGAGAACATCTCATGCGCCAAATGCGGATGAATGCCGTGATCCTCATACTCGCGTCCGTGGCCGCCTTGGGGCCGGCGCATCAGATTCAGGCGGAGGAACCGGTCGCACGACAGGAATATCTGGCCTATGCCGAATCTGCGGCGCTATGGACCTGGGACCATTATGATGAGCGCATCCGCCGGTGGAAGGCCGAGTTGGATCCGGAGAACGTCTTCGGATATCGGCCTCCGGGAGGACTGCTCGAGATGGCTGTGATCTTCGCCCATCTGTTCGATATGGAGGGACGGCCCGAGTACGCCCGGCGCGCCAAAAAGGTCCTGCTCACCTACCGGGACTTCCGGTCAGAATACCCGGACTGGGCCGTGCGGAAACGTGCGGATTACGACCAAGCTCCTCCGGTGCTGCCGGACTTTTTTACCGTCATGCGTTACATCCGCGCCTATGTGATACTCAAGCCGCATGGCCTCTTCACTCCGCAGGAGCACGCCGTCATCTCCGAATCGATCGCCGACAGCATGCGCTATCTCCTCCGCTCCCAGGAATGGGGCCCCATGAACCGGACGGCCCTGCGGGCGGAATCGCTGGCGTGGGCCGTGCGGGCCCTGCCCAACCACCCGGACCGGGCCCGCTGGGAGATGATGCGCCGCGCCCTCGGTGACGACAATTGGGGCAATTGGGAGATCGAGGATGCCACCATTTACCACGCCGTCTGGCTGTACGCACTCTGCGGCTATGCCCATGCCATGGACTCGATGGAGCGGTTGTTCCGGACTCCCGAAACGTACTACTACGCTCATTACTTCCTGCATTTGATGTGTCCCGCAGGTATGATTCCGGACTTCGGTGACGCGACCTGGTTGTCCAACTGGAGCCGCTACCTGGCATTCTTCGAGGCGGCCGCCGCCCAGTACCAAGACCCGGAGTTGAAATGGGCGGCCTCCACCCTGGCCCGCAAGTTCATCGATTTTTCCGATGCCCGTAACATCGGTTTGGGATACATCCTGCTGGACTGCTATCTATGGGGAAGCGATGCCGTTCCGTCCAGCCCGCCGACCACACTATCGGAAGAAGTCATGGAGGATGTGCAGGGGAAAAAAATCGTGTTCCGCAGCGGCTGGCAGGGCGATGCCACCTATCTGCTGCTCAACTACCGCGACGAGGGAGACGGGGG
>Ga0180437_10000959_pt1 | contig 51182 bp, 68 predicted proteins | sample SS_ome_4_FD_132410 | JGI IMG/M metagenome (GOLD analysis project Ga0180437, IMG submission 132410) | Hypersaline lake sediment archaeal communities from the Salton Sea, California, USA - SS_3_D_1 metaG | ecosystem: Environmental > Aquatic > Non-marine Saline and Alkaline > Hypersaline >... | reverse complement strand
GGCAATGCGATTTGAAGCTACATTCATTGGAGTTCAAAAAGTTACTAGCGAATCTGTTGTTATACCTAATCCTACACCACTGGTGTCTGATTTGGCTCAGTCAACAAACAAGAAAGGAAAAAGAACTCCAAGCACATCTAAAACAAGTATATTAAGGAAAGCAGTTGACGCTGTTGTTGATTTTGGTTCAGCGAAGAGATTCTAATGTCACTAACAATTGATTTTTTTGATTTTGCTAGTTTTTCTCAAGAAATAATTCTTGATGGTTCACCATATATATTCAGGTTTGATTGGAACATACGAGAAGAATTCTGGTCTATGTCTGTTTCAAAAATCGATGGGACAAGTATAATCAATGGAATCAAGCTTGTTTTAGGGTATGATTTATTTGACCAGTACAGAGCACTTGATTTACCTCCAGGGGTGATGATAGCTATTGACACAACTGACCTGATTGATAAAATAGACAGGTACAATGTTCTTGATGAGGTTAAGCTTGTGTATTTAACAGAGGAAGAAGTTGACGCAATATAAGAGACAAGTTTCAGTTGTTATTGGAACACCTGGTCAAGAAGCTCTCTTGATTAAACTTCTTCGTGTGGTGTTTAATATACGAAAAGATGACAGTGAAGACCCAAATGATGCAACTATTACAATATATAACTTAAGTGAAGAAAGTCGAAATCAAAAAATCGAAACAGGACAACTGGTGTATCTTTCTGCTGGTTATGAAGATGATGAAGGTCTTGATACTATTTTTATCGGTAATATATCTAACATAAGTCATTCACTCGTTCCTCCTGATGTTGTTACTACAATAACAGCTAGAGATGGTTCTAAAGATATACTTGAAAAGAAAATTTCATTGTCGTATAAACCTGGAGTATCTGGAGAATTAATACTGACAAAAATTCTTGAATCATTTTCAATGTCTAGTAATTTTTCTTCAATTCAATTTACTGATAAACAATATGCTAACGGTTTTACATTCGCTGGTCCATCATCTAAAGCTCTTACAAAAGTAGCAAGATTTCTTGACTTAAGCTGGTCAATACAGGATAATGAAATACGTCTTGTAGAATTCGATGGTAGTGACCAAATCAGGTCTATACTTTTATCACCATCAACAGGATTAATAGGAAGTCCTGAGAAACAATTATTTACTGATCGTAAAGCAAAGGGTCTATCAAGTGAAGATAATATACCTGGGTATAGACTATTGACGTTGTTGCAACCAAAGGTAGTACCGAACGGAAAAGTTGTTATTCAGTCTAAAGAGATACAAGAACAAACTGAATTCACTGTAATGAATATAGCACACAATGGTGACACACATGGTTCAGACTGGAATTCTGAAATTGAAGTAAAGGAATAATGGGAACTAACACTCTAGCACAAGCTATTGTCACGACATTTAAGTCAATGATGGCTGACATACATACCTGTCTTCCTGGACGTGTTGAAAAATATGAGTACAAGACTCAGAAAGCTGAAGTGAAACCATTGATTAAGAAAAAGTTTTTGAATGGAGATTCTTTAGATATACCTGTCATTCCAAATGTACCTGTTGTTTTTCCAAGAACTAAAAAAGCTGGATTCACATTTCCGTTGAACAAAGGAGATGGAGTTCTTTTAGTTTTTTCAGAAAGAAGTCTTGAAAGATGGCTTTCAAGTGGAGATGATGTTGAACCAGGTGACCCAAGGAAATTTGATTTAACTGATGCAATTGCCATTCCAGGGTTGTTTTCATTTTCTGATAGTAACATCGCTTCGAATAATAATGATGTTGAGATACATAATGAAGGACAGACAATAACTATTAAAAAGAATGGTGACATTGAAGTCGGTGGTAGCAGTTTAAAGAAACTAGTCATGGAAGATATGTTGGCTAAATTCAATTCTCATGTTCATACTGCAACATCATTCGGTACAGCTACATCTCCTCCACAGCAAGGTGCATCTGATGTTCCACCGTATCCTGCTCCAATGGTTTTAGGCAATACTGAATTAACTTCTAAAGTAAAGGCTCAATGAAAGACTTAGCTCTAGATAAAGATACTCACGACTTGTATTTCAATTCTAATGATATACATACAGTCGATGATATCGATCAAAATGAACAGCATTTAAAAGTAAGACTTTTGTTTTATTTACGAGAATGGTTTCTTGATACTGCAGCAGGTCTTCCATTCTATACCGATATTCTTGTTAAGAATCCAAACGTTCCTGATATTGATAACATTATTAAATCAAAAATTCTTGACACTCCAGATGTTATCGAGATTCTTGAATTTCAATCTGAATATAACAACACAACACGAGAATACGATGTATCTTTTACAGTCAGATCGAATTATGGGACATCTGATTTACAAATAAGTTTGTTTAGCAACTGAGGACTATTATGACATTTGGAATGGATTCATCAGGATTTACTAAAAAGAAACTTTCAGACATTAAGACTAGTCTTGAAGAATCTATTCAGTCTGTCTTCGGTGTTGCTAATGTCGATCCTGAATCTACGTTTGGACAAATAGTCGGTATCTGGGCTGAAGCTTCTGCTGAATTATGGGATTTGGCTGAGGATGTATATTATTCCCAGTATCCTATTTCAGCTGAAGGTGTAGCACTGGATAATGCTGTTGACTTAACAGGTATATCACGACTATCTTCTGGAACAGGTTTTGCTACTGTAATACTTGAAGGTGATGAAGGAACTGTTGTTCCTGCTCTTTCTCAGTTTAAACAATCTTCTACAAACGAATTGTTTGAATCAGAAGCTCCTGTTACTATAACAAAGATTGATGTTCTTCAAATAGTTCTTACTGTAAATAACTTACAAGATTCAGACCCTTATTCAGCAACTATTGATGGCACATTAAATGAGATACCTGCTTCAGCATATCCTAATGAATTATCTGTATTGACAGCATTAAAGACAGAAATAGACACAAACATGCTTGACTATACAACTGTTCTTGATAGTGATGCTGTCACACTGACAGTGTTAATAACAGATAAAAGGACTCCATTCACTTCTGATAAATCTACAGACCTTGACATGGAGATATGGACACCTACAATTGTCAATGCTGTTACAGCAGGTGATATATCTATTCCAGCGAATTCAATAGATACTATTGAGACTCCTGTTTCTGGTCTTAATCAAGTTGATAATCTTCTTTCAGGTGAACCTGGAAGAGCAGTTGAAACTGATGATGAATTAAGAATAAGAAGAAAGCAGTCATTAAGGGTTGCTGGCGCAGCAACTGTACCAGCAATTGAGTCAAGGATACTTCAAGAAGTTGATGAAGTTGTATCTTCAACTGTTGTTGAAAATAGAACTGATGTGACTGACATCGATGGTAGACCACCACATAGTTTTGAAGCGATTGTATCTGGTGGTGCTGACCAGGCTATTGGAAATAAGATATGGGAAGTTAAGCCTGCTGGTATACAGACATACGCTGATTTAACTGAAGGTGGTGTTGAAGTTGATGTAATAGATAGTCAGGGTCAGACACAAAAAATATACTTCAGTCGTCCAGTCAGTAAGTATGTTCATCTTAATGTGGAGATTACTCTATACGATGAAGAACAATTTCCTACTGATGGAATCACTGCAATTAAAAATGCTATCAAGGCATTTGGAGATTTGTTTGAACCTGGTGACAACTTAATCACACAGAGATTTTACACGCCGATATATACTGTACCTGGTATATTAGATATACCGACACTTGAATTTGCTGTAACTGCTGCACCAGGCGATCCAACAACTCCAATAACAGGAACAACTTCTGCTGTAGCTCTTAACAAACTTATTGATACTGTCGGTACCCCGTTTACAGATTCTGTTTCTGGTATGATTGTTAAGAATACAACTGATTCACTAATTACATCAGTCAATAGAAAAGATTCTAACACTCAACTTGATATTGTGTCAGATATTTTTGATGATGTGGGGGATGCATATAGTGTTGGTGGATTTGGTCAAGTAAATGTACCATTAGCTGCCAAAGAATTGGCTTTATTTGATGTAGCACGTATAGCTGTAGCAATTGTATAGGAGGAGAAATTGACAGATGATATTAAGACAGACATCAACGGGCTTGGTAAACGAATAACTAAAACAGAAATTTGTATGGCTCAACTTGAAACTAAGACTGTAAGGAATGAACAAGACATACAGAAAATCTATGACGCAATACAAAAGATACCTGTATGGATTGTTATATCTGTCGCAGTTCCAACACTTCTTTTAGCCTACCAGATATTTTTAAAATGAAGAAACACAACGAAAAAGACCAGTTAAAATTTATAGCTAATGCTGTGATGTATATCATAGTCAATTGGCGTAGTCTTCTTATTGTGTGGGGAGTGTTTGCAACTATATGGGCTACAATAGCTACCTTCAGTGTTCAAAGAATTTTTATTCCAGTGGCTAAGCCTATTGTAAGACCTATATTTGATAACAGATTTCAGATTAAGATGAAACCATACGAAAATAGGCTTGATACATTGGAATCTAAAATTGACTTAATCTTTAAACCGATAGAGTAATGTCAGATATTAAAGAAATAACTAAAGAAGAAGAATCAATTGTCAGTTATGTAGAATTATACGACGGTCGAACCATCGTGTCTAAGACAGATGTAGATTTATCTCATACTTCTATTCAACGTATCAGACATTTTTCAAATCAGAAGTTTTCGATAGGTGAACTTAAAAGAGCATTAGGTCACTCAAAATATAGGAAATAATATGGCGTTAACTGGATGGGGTAGAAGGTGTGAACTCACCATACAGGGAGCCGAGGTTACCGGCTCTCCTTCTGATATGATTGTCAAGCTGTGGTGGGACGGCAGTTCTCTTACTTCCAATGTTCCACAGGAGATGATGGATGGTGACGGTAGCTATCCTTGTTTGTCAGATGGTGGGGACATTAGGATATCATCAGATATTGACGGAAACACTCTATTAAATCTGCATATCAGAAGTATAACCCTAGACAATAATCCTGCGAACTCTCGTCTGGAGGCTGCTTTGTCCATAGACACAACCGGCTCTAATCAGGTTGTATACCTCTGGTATAACAAAGCTGGAGAAAGCCAGCCCGCTGCTTCCGCTGCTGGAGGGTATGAGGGAGTGTATGATATATGCTATGCAGCCCTCCCACTGGATGAGACTGTAAGTCCATTTGAGGATTTTTCTGCCAACGGTAGTGATGCCACTGCCAATGGTTCTTTACCGACAAGAGTGGCGGGTGAGGTCACTCGATATGAACAGGACTTTGATGGCAACGACTGGGCTAACTGGGACACTAATGAATTGACCACAGCAGCAGAGGATGTAGTAGTATTCTCTTGTTGGATTACTCCACGGGGGGTAGATTCTTATATGCCCATACTTGGGTCAGTAGGCGATGGTAACGATGGTGACTTCTCATTCTGGATTGATAGTGAGTTTGATGAAATCGGGATGGTCATAATAGGTAATGATATTGATGAAGCACTTGAAGACCAGGTATGGAGCTTGGGTACACAGTATCATGTCGCTTTCAGATATCGGGCAGACTTGGACTTGGTGGAACTTTATGTAAATGGTGCTTCAAAAGGAACCACGAATTTTGATGTAAGTTATGCTTTAAGACTACAGGAAGCTTGTAGGCTGGGAAGAGATAATTTCAGTGACTATTTTGATGGTGAGATAGATGAGGTTCTATTAATTGATGCCACCAAAGGTGACAGTTATATCGCAACCTATTATACATCGTGGGCTACACCAGAAGACTTTATAGATGTGGGAACACCTGTATCTCCTGGTGGAGACGGTGGTCTTTTGATGCACCCAGGAATGACAGGTCTGAATGGAAGATATTTTAACAGTGAACTCAACGGAGGAATGAACGGATGAAATTGTTCATTAAAAAGGGAACAACTAACAAGTCTATTGATATTTTTGTCCAAGACAGTTCAAAGACTGATGGCAGTGGTCTGACTGGTCTTGTATATAATTCATCTGGTTTAGTGTGTTATTATCACAGACCTGGTTCAGCTGCAGCAGCTTTAACACTGGCTACTCAAACAGTGACTGGTTCTCATAGTGACGGTGGTTTCGTGGAGATTTCCTCTGCTAACATGCCAGGGGTGTATCGTCTCGATTTATCAGATGCTATACTTGCTTCTGGTGTAGACCAAGTTACTGTAATGTTGAAGGGTGCTTCAAACATGGCTCCTGTTCCTATTGAGATTCAATTGACTGGAATTGATGTAAATGATGCTACATCTGGTGGAATATCAAGGATTGATGCAAATGTCAGTTCACGTTCTTCTCATTCTGCTGCAGATGTCTGGACATCAGGAACACGTTCTCTTACTGATAAAGCCGGGTTCTCACTTTCATCCGCCGGTAATAATGCTGTTAGAGACGTTATACTGTCTGACTCTACAGCTTTCCCTGGGGCAAACATTAATGCTGCTATCAGTTCAAGGTCAAGTCATTCTGCTGCTGATGTATGGACTTCAGTAACAAGGTCACTAACAGATAAAGACGGTTTTACTTTATCTGCTTCTGGTAACAATGCTGTTAGAGATGTAATTCTTTCTGATTCAACTGCATTTCCTGGGGCGAATATCAACGCATCTATTTCTTCACGTTCAAGCCACTCAGCAGCTGATGTTTGGACATCAGGTACTAGGTCATTAACTGATAAGGATGGATTTACTCTATCTGCTGCTGGTAATAACGCAGTACGTGATGTGATTCTTTCAGACAGTACACCGTTTCCTGGTGCTAACATTGATGCAGCAATTACAACTAGAGCAACACCTACTCAAGTTAAGACTCAGGCTGACCAGGCTCTTGTTGATTACGATTCATCCAATGGGGTCGCTAAGGAAACTTCAGTTCAAAGTATACAAAACAACACAAGGTTTAATTGTGTTCCTGCTTCACCAATTCTTATTAAGGAAACCGGTAACAATATCTTTCCAGTGACTGTACAACTTCAAGATTCTGACGGTAATCCTGAAGACCCGGATATTCAAGAAACTGTTCCTCTTTTAGCTGTTCTTTCCAGAGCTATCAACGGTGGTTCTGATAAGACAGCTTGGTTTGATGATGAAGCTGGTTCAACTCCGGCTACAGCTTCAAGTACATACGGTGGTAATTACGACAGAATGGTCAAGGTAAGCACTGGTCAATTCATTCTTTATTATAAGCTTCCTGATACAGAGACACCTGATGTATGGAAACTTACATTTAAGTACAAGGAGAACGGTGTTGAATTTGTTAAAGAAAGACAGTTTACTGTTGCCGATTCTAATCCTGCTACTGTGGTTCTTGCTTCAACTGGAGTTGATGGTAATACTAATAAGGATGTGGTAGCTGGAGCTCTTAAAGAACGTGATGTATCTGGAATAAGTGATGTATCAGGTTCTATATATCAAGATATTGCTGGTTCAGGATATACACCAGCATCTGATAATCTTCAGGCAATACAGTCAGCTATTTCTGGAGTCCAGACTACTGCCGATAATATAGAAACTGATACTCAAGATATACAGTCAAAGCTTGGAACACCTCCTAATCTTGGAAGTGGAGCTACGGTTGGAGACAACCTTGAAGATATTGCTGGTTCTGGCTTTACAGCTGCAGATGACCTTAGAAGTATTGGAACTACTGTAAGAGCCAACGGAGAAACTGCAGATGAAATTTACAATGATACAAAAATTGCAGTGTATCAGGGTGGCGTTTGGCTTGATTCTGGTTCAGGAAATACGGGACAGATAATAGGCGATGATGGTACACCTGATAATCCTGTGAACAACTGGACAGATGCAGTTGCATTAGCTGGAGATACAAAAACAGGATTTCATAAAATTTTTGTTATTAGTGCCCCAACACTTGATGTCAATTTAGATGTCATGGAAATAATCGGTATTAATAACAACAATTCTGTTATTAATTTTACTGGAGGTACATATTCGTGTGATTCTGCAGTTTTTAGAAACATAACAGTCACAGGAACACCGGACAATGTAGCTCAAGCTATATTTTATAACTGTAAAGTAAACGGATTAAAGGGAATTGAAGATGCAACTTTTTATGACTGCTATCTTGTAGGGTCATTTCAGTTCCGCAATGATTCTGCATCTGCGGCTTTCCACAACTGTTTTGATAATGTAGGACAGGGAGTTGGATTTGATGTAAATTCTCCTTCTGTTAACTGCGAATTAACATTCAGTTACTGCAGATTTTCTGAAGGAGCAATAGAAAATATAAATGGTAATTGTACTGTTGTTATCAGTGGTATTGGAAATCTTGATTTGAATTCACCATCAGGTGGTGAGATAACTGTTCTAGGTAACTGGGATGTTATTAACACAGGAACAGCAGATGTTAAGACTTCGTTCAATATCGATCCGGTACAAAATTATCAAGGTGCTGTATGGCTTAAATCAGGAGGCGCTTCTGGAACAACTGTAGGTTTTCATGGAGTTCCTGATAACCCATCAGGAAATTGGGCTGATGCTCTTACATTAGCTAGAGCTGGTAAAACAGGACTTAATAGAATATGTGTGGTTGGTAATGCTCCATCATTAACACAAGACATTGACAATGTCGAAATTTATGGGATAACACAATCTTCATTTGTTGATTTCAGCACTAATCCTGGCAATTATGATGCAGCTAATACTAGATTTAGTGATATAGCTGTTTCTGGGAAATTAGGTTCTGGTGGAAGTGAAGAAATGTTTATCAGGTGTAATGCCGATGGGATAAATGGTTTTCAGGATACACGCTGGATTGATTGTGTACTATTTGGTCAGTTTACACCATTGTCTGGTGGAAAAGGTATTTTTTCACATTGTTGGGACGATCAGGCAAGTGGATTATCATATAATTTCAATAATCCTGGAAGTGGAACTGAAGTTGAATTTCAAGGGTGTAATTTTAGCCATATTGACATAACTAACGCAAACGCAAACTGCTCAGTAAGGCTTATAGGAGGTTCTGGAGAAATTGACTTGAATAATGTTTCAACAGCTATGACCGTTGTAGTATCTGGAAATTGGAGAATATTAAACAAGGGATCTGCTACAATAACAGATCTTGCTAACATAACCGCTATACAAGGCAAAACTCCTGGAGCAGATACATTCGATAGAACAACTGACGCACTCGAAGCCATTGAAGAAACTGTTTCTGGAAGTTTAAATGGCTATGACAAGTATAACGGCGCTGTATGGTTAATCAACGGTGGTTCAAGCGGTCAGGTAGTTGGAACTAATGGTACAGCTGATAATCCTGTTGGAAATTGGACTGATGCTAAAGCATTGGCTGGGTCTTCTAAAACTGGATTCAGCAGAATAAATGTTATAGGAACAGTCATTCCTGTTGTTGATGTTTCACTTAGTGACTTACTCATAACTGGAATAGGGACACGATCTCCAATCAATGTAAACAGTCAAGTCATTCAGAACTGCGTGTTTGTCAATATCTGGGTATCTGGTATATATGGTGCAACAAGTTGGAGAAATAAATATGTTAATTGTTTCTTCAATGGTCTTGAAGAAATGAATGATGATATAGCCTATGATAGTGAGATTAACATCGCTAAAGTCAAGGATGGGTCTACTAACAGATTTGTTCACTGTCATGGAGAAGGAACTCTTAGTTTTGAAAATGCTACATTGTCTACAACTGTATATCTTGAAGATTTTTCAACTGATGTATTGTTGATTGATAATTCAAACAGTAACTGCAATGTAAAAGCAACTGGTCGTGGAACACTGAATCTTGATAGTGGTGCATCAAACGTTTATCTTGCTGGTCATTTTAAAACAATCAATGATTCTTCTGCAAATGTGAATCATGTTTCTAATATTGGAGATAATGCTGCTGATGATTCAGTATTCGAAAAATTGGCAGAACTTAATACATACGCTTCTAGAGTTGATGGTCTTATTGAAGATTCGTCAGGTGACAGATTCACAGAAAAAGCTCTTGAAGAAGCTCCTACTGGTGGAGATGCTACTGAAGCAAAACAAGATTCTATTCTTGAAGACATTGTAGATATGAAAGGTACAGGATTCGCTAAGGACACTGATTCTCTTGTTAATCTTTCTCATAAGGCCGGTACAAAAGGAACTGATGATATACATGACACTATGGCTCTTAATTCGACTGTTGCTAAGGATGCAACTGTTTCAAAGGCTACTGGAACAAAGGGTACTGATAATATACATGATGACTTAGCAACACTGTCAGGAGTTGTTGCTCTTGAATCAACATTAATTACACTGGCTGGTGTAGTTGCATTAGATTCTACAGTTGCTAAGGAATCAACATTATCAGCATTAGCTGGAGTTGTTGCTCTTGATTCTACTGTTGCTAAGGAGTCAACACTTTCTGGAGTTGATACTAAGGTAGCTAATGTTCAAACAAGGATACCTTCAGCACTTCAGGATGATAGGATGAAATCTAACGTTGATGCTATCGGAGGAAGTGCTACAATCGATGGTGTTGCTCTTACAGCATGGACTGAACTTGTTCTTGCAATGGTCAATGGAAGATTCAAGAAAGACACACCTACAACTGGACAGGTAACTTTCTACAAGAGAGATAACACAACTCCGTTAACAATTGTTAATGTAACTGATACTGAAAGAACAAGAGTGTCATAATGGCTATTGATGTAGAAAATATATCACTGTTTGGTTACGATGACCAAGGTGTTCTATCTATTTCTTCATTTGGGTATCTGACTGGTGCTCAATTTCCTGAAGTCATAAACTATTGTGCTAATTCTAGATTAAGGCTTGCTGAACAATTCAAGCCAGCTGTCCTTCTCCAGGGTTTAATCTGTTCTCTTCTTGAAGAGATACAAGACCTTGATTATGTGTTTCAGGATATGAGACTTAATCGAGCAATTGATACAGCTACGGGAGTTCAACTAGAACAGATAGCTGAAATAGTTGGTGCTGATATATCTGGTCTAACAGTACCGGCTGAAATAAGAGCACAGATAAGATTTCAAATTGGAATTAATGTATCTAATGGAGAACCTGAAACAGTCATTGCTTTCGTTAAAGAATCAACAGACGCTGACTTTGTTCAGTATGTTGAGGTCTATCCAGCCAAGATATATATCTTTACTGACGGTCAAACAGTTCCTCCAGGACTAAACAACTTAATTCAGGGAGTAGCACCAGCTGGTGTTGGAGTTGAAGTTGTTTCAAGTTTTGGCGATCCAACACCTTTTGCTTTTGCTCCAGAGGGTGGTATACCTGACCCTGATGGATTAGGTTTTGGAGAAACGACATATCCGTTAGAGGGTGGTCAGATATCAGAGAAAATTACAACTTAAGGAGAAACTAATGGGTGTACCTGAACCTTCAAAAGAACCTGAATGGGCATCAGTTCCTGGTGTCGATCCAGTGAGTGGTCAACCGAATATTGTAGAACCATCAGAGTCTAAAAAAGATTCTGGTTTTAATTTTAAAGAAAGACCTCCACGACAAGATTTCAACTGGTGGATGAATCTAGTCTGGGACTGGGTAAAGCATTTCAAGAGTCGTATCGCTGGTCTGTATACTAACTTATCAGCTGTTGTTGTTGCTGGTGGATTAACTCCAGACCTTGAAGATACTAATCAGCTTTACCCTGCTCTTCTTAGGGTATTCAATGGCAACTACATTGAAGGTTTTCGATTGATGAGTGTAGCTGTTAATTCTCCAGCAGACGGTAAGTCTATCATCGTTGTTAGTGATGGAATTGCATCTAACATGGATATGAATTTCAGATTTGATTCACAACAACAGGCTGAAACCCCGTGGCCATCAACTGGTTATCGAAAAATATGGGATGTCACAAGTGGATATACGTATGGAGAGAATCAACCAGGTATAGCTCCAGGTTCTAATCTTAGTGCGTTATGGTGGTATGTATTCGTGTTTTATAACAGTGATACTCCTACACTTGATATCGCTTTTGATAGTGACCCGGAAGGATCGAATGTAGCTGCCATGAGTGATGTTTTAGCTTACAGAAGAATTTTCTGTTGTTTAAATGGTCTTGAACCTGGAGAAACTTTCAGTTGTCTCAGAAGAGTAACACAGTATGGTGATTATTTTATGTTCAGCCAGCCTGAGGAATTTGAAGTTGTCTCTGGTTTAAATAGCGGCGTGTTTTCTCTTCCTATTAATAACAGCAGGGCTCCAGACAAAGTGACCACCATCGGCATCATAAAAGCCGGAGCTTATTTTAAAAATATCGGAGGAACCCGGCGATATTTTCGGTGGTACAATTTTTTTGGAGACGCGAGAGCCCCCAGCTCCAGCTTGTACGATCTGAACAAAATCAACACCCCGGACGAGTTCGTCGATTTAGGCCAGAGGCTTATCCAGCACCGCGCTCAATCTCCGACTAACAATAACTCCGTGTTCGCCGTAGACACCTTAGCGGTAGGAGAAACCATTGACATTCGATGGAGTCCTCAAGGCTGGATTGATTTACGTAACAGGGACTGGATATCTGGTCAAGGTGTAACTAACAATTACCCAGGGATATATCTGTAAACAATTGAGAAGTAGATTATTTCTACTTCTCTTTTTGTCTATATTTTAAAACGTATACAATCGTATCCATGAACTGGAATAGTATATCTTATTCGTTAAGGTAGTATTTAGTAGTATATAGTAATAGAAGAAGAAGTTCTATACTTAATGAATATGGTATTCCAGTACTACAATACGATTGAATACATCAGTATACGTTTTTATACATAGCTATTGTCAAATATTTTAGGCATAAGTAGTTATATTTTAATAACTTATAGCAAATTCAGATTATTTTTTGAAAAATAATTAAAAAATCCTTTACAATGTTTGGTTTTTTGGGTATATATTATATACATTTTCATTCCACACCAGCATAAGGATGAAGCAGGGACAAATCGTATATGTACCACATGACACACTCGAAACAGTCGAGGGTAAGAGACCTGTCAAGGGAGGCTGGGCTAAGCTTGAACAATTTATGCGTGAAGATGCAGAAGTTGAAGTTTGGCTTGTGTATTATCTTGACCACAGATACGAGTTGCCCACGCAAGAAGTATTCTGGAAAGACAACATGCCATTAATCAAAAACGAAAAGGAGGTTATAATGGCGACAAGAAAGACCCCGAAAAAAGCTGCTAAAAAAGCTGCTAAGAAAAAAGCTGCCAAAAAGGTAGTCAAGAAAACCGCCACCAAGGCTGCTCCGAAGAAGGATGGTAAACTTCCTCTGAGTAAGTTTGTTGCTGGTCTCATCGTCAAGGGTGGGATGAGTGACGAAAAGATGGTCGAGAAGGTTCAGTCTGAATACCCCAAGTATAAACATACAGACCTCAAGACCATCGCGTACTATCGTCGTTTCATCAACGAGGGTCGTATGGAAAATTCTGGTTTTCCTAAACCGAAGAAACCGTATGAACCCATTGGCGGTTCAAAGAAAACAGCTGAAAAGAAAACAGCTGCCAAAAAAGCCCCGACCAAGTCTGCTAAGAAGAAAGTGGCAAAGCGCAAAAGGTAATGCCACCACTTCTTAAGAGACTACGAAAATCTCAACTGGATGCTCTACGTTGGAGTGACGACGTAGAGCATCCGGGGTTTTTCATTGATATGAGAGTTGGGAAGACCAAGCTCTCAATTCGACGTGTTAAAAAATGGAAATGTACCGGACCATTTTTAATTGTTTGTCCTGAGCCTGCTATCCAGGGCTGGATAGACGAACTTGAAGAAGAACTTGGAGTATCTCCTATTGAGTTAACTGGTTCAGCAAAACAGAGAAAAGATAAGCTTGAAAACGCTAACATCTTTGGATGGTATATAATAAACAAAGAAGGGCACCGTGCTCTTCCTGAACTGCGTTTAATTGACTGGGATGTAGTTATATTTGATGAATCGAGATTCTTAGCGAATCCTAAATCGAAAATGAGTAAATTTTATGTGGACAATTTTAGAAATGTACGACACAGAATCATTCTCACAGGGACACCTGACTACAGAGAGAAATTGGATTTTTACCAGCAACTTAGATTTCTCGACTACAAATCCCTTCCATATAAAAACTATTGGGACTTTAGAGCCAAGGCATTTCACCATGTTGGATATGATTTCGTTATTAAAAAAGAACATGCTGAAATTCTTAAGACGGCGTTAAATAAATACTGTTACTTTGTTCGAAGAGAAGATATACAGGGAGGACGAACACAAGACCCTATAAAGAGAGTGTTTAAACTTCCAAGAAAAATTCGAAGAGAATATGATATAGTCGAAAAGGAATTTGTTCTTGAACATCAGAACATGAAGACTATATTTGCTACTGAAGCACATAAGTGGATGATGCGAATGTGTGGAGGTATGAGAGAAACTTCAGATGGTATCAAACTTGAGTGGGATCATAAAATTAAAGAAGTAAGAAATATCATTGAATCACAACACGATGAAAGCATAGTTATATTCTGTAGATTTAAAGCTGAAGTATATGCTATAGCAGACCATCTCAGTGCTTGGGGATATGACACAATGCCGTTTACTGGTGATATACCTAAGAAAAATCGTAGAGAAATTATCACAGCATTTAAGAAAAAAAAGTTTAAAATATTGCCGGCACATCCTGCTGCTATATCTCACGGAACAGATTTATCAGCAGCAACAACAGTTGTATTTTATTCTCAACCAGCTGGTGGAGAATTACGTGACCAGTCTGAAAAGCGTATATTCACATTTAATGATGAAAAACACATGCTGATTATAGACTTGTTAGTCAAGGATACAGTTGACGAGGATGCACGTATCGGACACTTGGAAGGTGATTCACGAAGAAAACTATTTGAAAGAGCAGTTAAGCGATGGAAAAATTAGATAATGTAATGACTGTTGACCCTGGATGGAATACCGGTATAGCATACTGGACAGGTGATAATGACCCAGTTACTTATGTTATCAAAGAGCCTCCTCGTAGGAAAAAAATTAAGATTGAACCAGCAAGACTTAAATTCATGTATACATCATTCAGAAAAATTATTGAGACACTTCCTACAGTTCCTGATATCTGTATTATCGAAGGTGTTGAGATGTGGACAGGAAATGTCAGAAGTCTTACAGCAGCACAAAGAGGAAACTTATTTGCTCTTGCTTATTTGGTAGGAGGGTATATTAATATATGCCACATGTTCTGTATGACAGTGAAGCTTGTGTATCCTCGTGGAAATAAAGCAAAGGGTCAAATAATGTGGAAGGGTCAGTTGACTCCTGAAATGGTTGCTAAAAGAATTTATCGTATAAACAAAACAAAGTATCCAGAGCATATCAGAGAAGCTGTGGGTATAGGATTCAGTGTGATGGGAGTGTTATAATGCCTAGGAAGAAATCTGTAAAAAAGAAAGTTGCTAAACAACCAGTAAGACAGAAAAAAATTATCAGACCATCTGACTTGCCATGGCCTGATGACTGGGATATAATCAACATCGGATTAAGTCAAAGCCTTATATACCAGTGGAAGACTTGTAAACGAAGATTCTTATTCATACTCAATGGGTACAGGAATCCGGCAAAAGATATTTCAACAAACTTTGGGAGTATATGTCATGAAGTCATGGACAAAGTTTTTTCTAATAATACGCCTCCTGGGAATAAGGGTGTGGTTAATATTATTGATAGATACTGTGACAAAAAACTTAAAGACGGAACTGGGGTTTCTCTCCAACAAATGGAAGTTGATGCTGCAAAAGCTGAAGCTACAATGATACCGTATTTTGAATTTTACAAAGATGATTTCAAGACAAAAAAATACTTTGATGTTGAATCTCTTTTTCAGGCTAGATACAGCGGTGCAACTATCAGAGGGAAGATAGACGCTAAGTACAGAACTAAGAATGGAAAGAAGTGGCTGAAGGAACATAAAACAAAAGGTCAAATAGACGAAGACGGCTTGTTGAAATACCTGCCTCTTGATTTTCAAAACCAATTTTATTTAACTGCTGATAGATACATGACAGGTGAACTTGCTATCGGTGTGTTATACAATGTTGTTAGGAACTCAAGAGCGAGACCGTTGAAGAATGAAACTCTTATGGCATTTAAAAAGAAAGTCATGAATGAATGCAGAAAGAATCCTGAACATTTCTATAAGAGATGGGAATCTACATACAGTGAACATGACTTAGAAATATTTGGAAGAGACTTAGGCTTCGTCTTTGATGAAATAAAGTTTAAAAACAAAATGCACGTATGGCCTAACACTTGGGCTTGTTTAAATCCATGGAGGTGTGAATTCCTCAGTGCTTGTTCATCAGACTCTTGTAAGTCTCTTGTTCAAATTGAAGGAGGAATCCATGATAAATTATTTCCAGAGCTAAAGGAGGATTCAGATGGTGGTAAAAAGAGTGTCAGCAAAAAGAAGACAGCAGAAAGAAAGACCGCTAAGAGGGTCGCGAAAAAAAGAAAAGCTTGATTTGTCATTTCCTTCACAGGCAAATAAACCTTCAGGAAAACTGTCTGAAGCTGTTATTATGCTTTACGGAGAAAAGAAGATAGGGAAGACATCTCTTGCCGGTCAATTCAGTAAGAACATGCTTCATATAATGTGTGAACCAATGGCGCGTGAATTGCCTATACATCAGGTTGATGCTCCTGATTACGAACACTTCAAAGAATGGTGCAGAATGATTGTGGAAGAAAAACACAACTATGATTCTGTGTCTGTTGATACACTTCCTATTGTGTATAAATATGCAATGAAGTATACAGGAAAAGTCAGAGGATTTGAACATCCTCATGACGAAAAAGATTATGGGAAGTCATGGGGCTTTGTTGCTGATGACTTCAATGTTCCTCTTCAATTACTTTTACATTCAAAATTCGGTATTATATTTCACGCTCACGAAGTAACTGAAGACATTGAAACAAGAGCTGGTGATACATTCACTAGAAGGAAACCTGAAGGTTCAGGTCAAGTCTGGGAATTTGTTAACGCTAACATCGAAAACATCTGGTATTTTCATAAAAGAGGAAGCCAGAGATTTCTTCAAGTGAGAGGAGATGATTATGCTTTTGCGTGTACCGCTTTTACTGATAAATTTTTTACTCCATCAGGTGAACAGATTTTTGCAGTACCTATGGGAAACTCACCGACGGAAGGATACAAAAATCTGGTTAAGGCTTTTAAGAATCAACAGAAAGAAACTTATGAGGACTTTAGAGAAACTAAAGAAGTAAGAACTCCAAGACGAACTGCAAGGAGACGTAAATAAACCAATCAACAATTAACAAGGAGAATACAATGGCAATTAAATCAAAACTCGGTCAGCTCGATAAGAACTGGGGAGATGTCAAGGAAGAATTCGGGGACTCGACAGGTGGGTTTTCAACCGTACCTTCAGGTAACTATGTTCTTCATAAAGTCACTGCAAAACTGGATGAGAGTGCCAGTTCAGGAAAACTCATGGTCAAGCGTTCTGCTGAAGTCAAAGAAGGCGACTATGAGGGAGAAACGATTTACGACAATCTCAATATTGAGACAGATCGTGGTCCTGAATTTCTGCTCAAGTGGCTGAACTTGATGGGCTATCAGGTCGATTCACTGAAGGATGACCTCGAATCTGCCCTTGAAGCAATCACAAACAATCCTGATGCCACATACCAGTGTTCTGTCAAGGAAGCTGATGGATACAACAACATCTACTTCAACAAGTGTATTGATGAAGGCGATCCCGATGGCTCCGGAGATGAAGGTGGTTCTGATGACCCCGGAGATGGAGGTGATGGTATCGAACTTCCAGACCTCGATGAACTGACACGTCGTCAGTTAAAGAAGCTCATCAAGGAAAACAGCCTCAAGGTCGATGCTGATGAGCATGAAGATGATGACGATCTTCGTGATGCCATCGAAACTGCCGCGAAAGAAGCAAAACCCAAGAAAGAACCCAAATCTTCTGGTCGGTCTGCTTCACGGCGTTCTGCTTCTAAGTCTGGTGACAGTGAGATACTCAAGAAACTCACTAGCCTGAGTGAAGCTTTCGGTATTCAGTTTGAAGAAGGATGCAGTCTTTCTGAACTGAAGAAAACCCTTAAGGAATATACATTCAAGCCGAAGGACCTGGAGGACGAGGAAGCACAAGCACTCAAAGACGCTGGTCTCGGAAGCATAATCAAATAAATCACATTCAACATGGAAGGGAGCCTCTTGGCTCCCTTCTTTAATCATTATGTTTAAAACATTTTTAGAAGAAAATAACACTGTAGCAATTGACTACGAAACAACCGGTTTCAATCCGTATAAGGGTGATAGGATATTTGCCTTTGTAGTTACTAATTGGAACTGCGAGTCTAAGATATACAGATTCGATCATACATCAGCAGTAAAGAAAAGAGTTGCTCAGGAAGTATTCGAATTTTTTCATAAAGACGATATAAAAAAAGTAGCGCACAATGCTAAGTTTGAAATGGGATTTACTTCAATGTACTTTGATGGGGTTCTGCCAAAGTCATTCTGGCATGACACATACATCATGTCAAAAATTTTAAAGAATATTTTACCAAGACATAAGCTTGAGACTCTTGCTGACAGATACTTCAGAGACATGATGCCAGAAGATGCTGAGATGTGGGAATTTTATGACAAGCAAGTTAAGAAACACATGACTACTCAGAAGAGACTAATGAACAATTATCCAAAGAGAGTTGAACCTGAAATACTCCAACCATTGTGGGACAATGGTATAACACCACTTATAACTGACAGACCAAACTATGGTTTGATTCCAGTGTCTATCATGAAGGGATATCAGGATGCTGATGGTGTTAGATGTATGCTACTGTTCAGACTAATGCTGTCAAAAATAAAAGAAGATGAAAGAATATGGGAGGATTATCTTAACGAACTTCATTTGTTGAAAGTTACTCAAAAAATGGAGCAACGTGGGATGATGATACATAAACGAAATTCTGATGAACTGATACGAAAACTTCAAAACGATCTTAAAGATATTGAAAAACAAAAGAAGAAAATTTTTGGATTTGATATAAACCTTGACAGTTGCGATCAGTTACAGAAACATTTGTTTGGATACATTAATCCAAAGAAACACGAGACATTAAACGAAGAGTGGAAAAGACATAGACCAGTATTTAATCTTACACCAAATGAAATGACTGCTGGTGGTGCTCCGTCAGCTTCAAAGGAAAATATACTTGCTCTTCAAAAACATTATCCGAATAATCGTGTTCTTGATATGATACTAAGATATCGTGCCTGGGCTAAGGGTCAGACAATGATATATTCATATCAGGAAAACGCTGGTGAAAACCATATTATACATCCAACTACAAACACGAATGAAGCCAAGACAGGAAGACAGTCAGTGTCTAATCCTAATCTACAAAATGTAGCCAAGGAATTTTCTGTTAACACAGTGTATGGAATACCGGCCAGGAGATGTTTCAGACCAAGACCAGGTTATGTATACATGCTTGGTGACTATGCTGGAATAGAAATGAGATTAATTATTGCTGCCAGTGGTCAGGAAGATTTAATCGAGGCTATGAATAATGACCCAGATTATGATGTTCATTCTGATAACGCTACAGTAATACTTGCTAAGGATTTTACTGGTATCACTGACAGTAAGAAGATTAAGAGTGTTAGAGCTGATGTAAAGAATGCTACATTCGGTAGATGTTATGGCGCTAACTTGCCCACATGGTCTTCAGCATTAAGACAGACTGTAGAAGAAGCTAAACCTGGATGGGAGAGGTTTGCTGAAAAAAGAAATGAGTTATTTAACTTCACTAAAAATATGATGATTGAAGTGAAAGAACATGGTTTCATTACATCAGCGTTTGGTCGTAAGTTAAGAGTTGACAAGGAATATTATGCAGCTAACTACAGGATTCAAGGTGATGCTGCTGGTATATTAAAGAGAGCACAGAATAACGTTGATGATTATATTCTTGGAGTTCATGACGGAGACTATGATAAGCTGGCTATGCTTTTAACAGTACATGATGAAATTATTTTTGAAATGCATCGTTCTTGTCTTGAAGATAAAAATTATATACTTCATGATTTAGCATACTGTATGACTGACGTTGAAGAAATTAAGGTGCCTCTTGGTGTTGAATGGAAAATATCAACAACAAACTGGCAAGACGCTAAGGACTACATGCCATGATGGATAGAAAAAAGATGAGAGATAAGTTGGGTCATCTTGATAAAAAACTTAAGATGTCTCTTGAATCTCAAATAACATTTGGAAAATATAAGGGTTGGTCTATCGAAGCCATCATTCAGGTTAACCCATCATATATATCATGGTTGATATCTGAAAATCTTGTGGAGCTTGATAATGAAACTTATAGTGAATATATGTACCAGCTGGAGTCTCAGGGCGACAGACAATATAGAGAGGATAAGTCATGACTAAAATGGACATGCCAACTCTGATAAAGAGAATAATAAAGGAGGCAGCTCTTCCACCGACTGAGGAAGAGATGCTTTACAAATTTAACCGCCATCAGCTTCTTGAGCTATATGTATACATAACAGAACTCAAGAAGACTAATGAAGAATTGATTAAGAAAATACAGAAGATGAATCAATCAAGTGGTGGTGGGGATGTCAGAACTAGCGAGTCATAAAAACCTAACAACATTCAAGCAACACGGATTCATATACAAGGGTGAATCAGGCACTCAAGTGTATGGTCATTCAGTGTTCAGTGGTAAGGATAACTTCTGGATAAATCCTGATACAAAAATGTGGGACTGTAAAAACACTGGTGAATCAGGTGGATTTCAGCAGTTTCTAAAACGTGTTCATAACATGTCTCTTGACCACATTAAGGGTGAGAGACTTGGGTGGTTAAAAAAGAAGAGGGGCTTTTTAAGAGCTACAGTAAAACATCACCAAGTTGGTTTTAATCCACATAATGATACGTATCTTATTCCAGTGTATGATGGTAAAGAAGATACTATGTGGGACTTGCGTATATACAATCCAAAGCTTAAGAAGATAATGGGCACTGCTGGATGCAATGTAGGTTTATACGGATGGGAGGAACTACAGAAATTTAAGAATGTTTGGGTTGTTGAAGGTGAGTGGGATAAGATGGCGATGTGGGAAATACTATATCGTACTGATAGATTGAAGGATGAAACTGTTGTTGCTGTTCCTGGTGCTAATACATTCAAGTCTGACTGGTGCCAGTTGTTCAAAGAAAAGAATGTTACTGTTGTTTATGACCACGATCTTCCAAAATCTGTAGGAGGAGTTGTTAGACCTGGAGCCGGACCAGCTGGAACAGTCAAGGTATACAAGGCACTTAAAAATATTTGCAAGTCAATCAAGTTTGTTAACTGGCCTGAAGATTTATCTGATGGTTACGATGTAAATGATTTACTGCGTGATGTAAGAAATCATAAGAGATGTTATGACAAACTTGTAAGTTATTCTAGTCGTAATATACCAATTGAAGAACAGTATCTCAATGAAGTACTTGAAGAGAATAAGACTGATGAGGAAATATTTGTAGGAGAATTTATTAAACCGGAAGATGTATACAAGGAATATCAAAAATGGTTTTATTTACCAGACACGACTGTGATTGATGTAGTATATGGAACTATAATTGCTAATCGTCTTGAGGGGGATCCTCTTTGGTTGTTTTTAATCGCGCCTTCAGGCGCCACTAAGACTGAAATATGTCTTAGTATATCGGAGGCACCCAGAGTGGTGTCTGTCACAACCATGACTCCGCATAGCCTGGTTTCCGGAGCCAATTTTGCTGGAGGAGGGGATCCCTCTCTCATTCCTTTGCTTGATGGTAAGGTTCTTATCATTAAAGACTTCACTACAATACTTAACATGAATAGCACAGCACGTGATGAAATTTTTGGTATACTTCGTGATGCGTACGATGGTAAGATTGAAAAGATGTTTGGCAACGGAGTATTTAGAAGTTATCTTTCTAAATTCGGAATCGTAGCGGGAGTGACGCCCGCTATCGAACTGTATATAACTGGTAACACTGCATTTGGTGAAAGATTTCTTGGGTACAAGATACCTGTATCAACTTCTCATAAAGAACGTATACATTATCTCAAACAGGCAATGAAGAATGTAAACAAAGAAGATAAGTTGAGGGAAGGTCTTAGGGAATTCGGTAAGAAAGTTTTATCATATAACTATACAAAAAATTCTGTTGATATACCAGAATCTCTTACAAACAAGTTGATGGTTCTTGCTGAATGGACAGCAACAATGAGGGGAACAGTAACACGAGACCAATATTCAAAAGAAGTGATAGCAAAACCATTTATTGAATTAGCTACTCGTTTAGTTAAGCAGTACAAAAAGTTTTTAATAGGCACAACTCTATTCAGAGGAAAAAGAAAAGCAACACGTAATGAGTACTCTATAATAAGAGACATAGCAGTCAGCTCAGTGGCAAATGACTTGAATGATATTACAAAATACCTATACGAACGTGGTTTGGGAAAGTGGTCTGAGTATAAACAGATACTCGAAGCAACAGGTCTTCCTTCAGAGAACCTACGACGAAAAATTGAAAACTTAATTCTACTTAAAGTAATTCATAAACAAAAAACCGGTATGACACTATACTATTCAATTGATGAGGAGATACATGACCTCATTAAGACAGGAGGTATATACTAATGTTGACACAAATGTTTGAACTGCAAGAAAGTTTACAAGAAGTAGTTGGGAGTGACGTTCAGTCTCAAGAATTCAGAAACATGACAGCTCTGGCTCTTTCATCCGAGATACACGAAGCTCTTGGTGAAACACCATGGAAACCCTGGAAGAAGAAACAGAAACTAAACGTGGAAAGATACAAGGGTGAGATTGTTGACTGTTGGGCTTTCCTTATTAATCTTACATTTCCAGTGATGGACGCTAAGGAATTGTTCGATAGATTTGTAGAGAAAAATGAAATCAATGTACGAAGACAAATGACTGGGTATTGATATGCACATGTCACACTGGCGCGTTACTTATATCGATGATCGACTTAATTTCTACACAGCTAGAACACGTTATCCTGTTGATTTGGACAAGTTTCTTCAGATATTGCACGGCCACAAGCTTATTGACAATATTATAAAGATAGAAAGAATTCCACACGAAATGGAGATACACTGATGCCATATTATGTATGTGACCATAGAAAATCGTGTGATTGTACACAAGCTGATTGTATACATCATGACACACATAAGCTCAGAATGGTTATAAGTAACTTATGTAATCATGAGTCATACTGTCCTGAAGTTGGAGAGACTACTAGGTGCAGAAAGTCAACATCTAGTTTTGGGAGGACGGAATGAAGATAGTTGCTTTCTTACAGAACTGTTGGTTTCCACCAGGAACTAGTCTTTATCATATTCGTAGGTATCTTATCAATGACGATTTTAGGAGAAAGGTTTTAAAAAAGGGATGGTCAGGTAAGAGATTGATGAACGCATTCGGTGAAGAATTGTTTGATAAAATTATTTGGGACAATGCTTCACTTGAAGTTGGAGCTACGCCAGGTCATCGTGCTGATGCTGACAGAAACCATATTGCTAATGTTATATACAATCACAGTCCTGATTTAATATTGACATTCGGTACAGTTGCTAGAGACGCTGTACGGATAGTTAACAGGACGTGTGGGGATGGGGCATGTGTACTATCAACTAAACACCCAAATGCAAGAGGATTTACAAACGAAGAACTGTCTCATTTTGTCAAACAAGTAAAGGAGTGGATAAATGAATAATGCATACATCGCGTCCGGCTGGTTCAATCCTGACCAGGCAGAGGATTTAGGTTTGATTAAGGGATGTCTCAAGGCTTATGGCATAAATTTCTTCAGCCCTAAGGATGAATGCCTGTGTCCTCCTGATGCTCCTGAGGAAGACAAGATTCATACATTCAGACTCAATCTTAGAGCGATTGAAAACGCAGACTTCATTGTATGTAATACACGCAACAAGGATATGGGTTCTATCTTTGAAGCTGGTTACGCATACAAGTGTAAAAAACCAATAATCTATTTCTGTCGAGGACTTCAGGGACAATTCAACTTAATGTTGGCCAAGTCAGGAATCGCAGTTGCGACAGATTCTCACAAGCTGGCTTACTATGTAGGTCAGTTAAAAATGAATGCTAAATTTTCAGAACCGTACACGGAGGATATACAATGACAAGAACTCAAATGATGAAGTTTCTATCTGAGACTTATAAGCTTAAGACTCTGATAAGATACAACAACACTCCGAGACTGGTCAAAGAATCAGTTGCTGAACACTCATATTTTGTTACATTAACAGTTTACAAACTGTATGATGTATATAAGTTCGATCTTCTCATCGCGTTAAAAATGGCTTTGTTCCATGATGTACCTGAAATATACTTGTCTGACATGCCAAATAACACAAAGATTACATTTCCAGAGATCGCAGCAGCTGTCAAGAATAGTTATCCATCTGCCTCAGATATGTTAGACCCTACAATGACTCCTCTTATTGATGACTATGAGAACCAAAAAACTCTTGAAGCTAAGATAGTAAAGTTAGCTGATATACTTTCTATACTTCAATATACAAGACAGGAAGTCAAGCTCGGAAATCAGTACATGAAAACGATATATGATGGCACTCAAAAAATCGCTAACAAGATTTACAAACAACTTGAGGAATATCAGAGATGAATGACTACGAAGTAGAAATTCAGATGAAGATGCGTGTCAAGGCTAAGGATTCTAGAGCTGCTGCTGAAGTTGCTGAGACACATCCTCCTGGTGTATACATTGATGCAGTAAGTTTCTTAATACAGACACCAAAACAAGTTCCAACAATTATTAGCGTGAGGAAGTTATGACTCTGGAAGAAGAAAATACTACTCCAGGAGGAACCCCATGAATAAGTCAGATGAGATAAAAAAATGCCCGTTTTGCGGAGCAATACCAAAATATTATAACGGTGACTATGTTGTCCTCCATAAAGATGATTGTTTTTTAGCGGGTGAGCAAGAGCATTGGATAGTAGGAAAGTGGATTAAAGCCTGGAACAGGAGGTCAGCATGATTGAACCAGAGAATAAATGTAAATGTGTACACTCGCCGGTTTGTTTTGTTGAGGGTAAATTCCGTGACCTTTTGAGAAACATGCTTGAATTAAGGTTTGGTGGGCCAAGGGACGGAAGTGCAGAATTCTATGAATGGGTAAGGAAATATTGTAAGCACAGGAGGTCAGAATGAGCATAAACCCTGAAATACTGAACTATACATTTCTCTTAATTTGGATGTTGGGAGCACTGGCTATCATAAGCCACTATGAACTTCAGTACAGACAGAGATGTCTGCACAACGAAAAGTGGAGTAACGGAGCAATGTGGCTTTACGGATTTGGTGCTTTTTTATTTTTAATAATAGGAGTAATACTATGAATAAGATAATCTTCTTTGAAGGTGTAGACTGTGTTGGCAAGACAACAGTCATGAAGGAATTTAATAAGATAACTGACTTCAGGTATATGTGTCTTGACAGAGGCATAATCAGTTACTTCACGTATGCTGAGATATTCCAGCGTAAGGTTCTGAAGTATCCTGAATTCATGCTTCAGAGAATCGAGCCTATTTCTATAGTTGTGTATCTTTACGCTGATGAACGTGTATTGACAAAGAGAATGAAAGACACCGGCCATCCAGACTATCCGGTTCACACTCATCTAGCCATGTTTGAAAAGAATATAGCCAACGCTGAATTAGGTGGTTTCAGAATCATCAGACAGGATACATCACTACTTCAACCAGACAGAATAGCAGACATCATTTATCAAAAGGTTCTAGAGATATGCAACGACGACCAGTAAATGTGATACACGGTAAGAAGGGCAGACGGCTTGTAGTTGTCTGTCAGTCTTGCCCACTCGATCTCAGAAATCTGAAAAGCAATCAAAAAACTTCCTGTCTGTATCTCATCGTAAAAGATAAGAAGGGAAACCCAACGATGAAGAAGGAACAGGAGTGCCAGTGGTATGCTAAGGATTCAATACTGCGTGGAGAGTCTGGCGTTGCAAATGTCTTGTGTCTTTATTAAAGGAGGATTCCATGAAGAAAGCTTATGTCGAAGTCGGTAACTCTTGTTTCTGTCACTGTGTGACGTGTGATATACTTAAGAAACCACATCCAAAAATGTCTATAGACATATTCAGGTATGTCATAAAAGAACTTTATTCAAACGGTTTTAGAAAAATAAGACTGGCTGGCATGGAGCCACTAACGATTCTTTCTATAGACAGTTACTTAAGTGCAGTTCGTATGTTGAGGATGGAGTCTGAAATGACTACGACTCTACTGTCTCCAAACATAGGCGTGATTAATGATGTAACTATCGTTGATGACCTGAACATCTCTCTGTCAGCGGTTGGGAAGGGAAGATACAAGTCATTCTACAAAGTAGATAAATGGAACTTGTTTGACAAGAACTTCAGATTCCTCCTGAAAGAGAGAAAGAAACCTGTCACTGTAGTGTACACCATTTCTAAAATCAATTGTGGATTCGAAGACTTTAAAGAATTTATAAGATATATCAACTCTATGCTTCATCTAAAGCATGACTTACATGTTGTCTTCTTTCCAGAGATTCGTTACGACAATCCATGGACTCAAGACATGATAGATTATGTTGAAAATTTATTTGAAGCAGCAGCATTAGACTCAGTCAGATTCAGTTATGAATATATACATGACTATACGGGTAAGTGTATACATCAGTGTTTCATACCAAGAGAGGAAGTCTACATTAAGTGGAACTGCGATGTATATCCTTGTTGTCTGTCTGGTGGAGAAATTGGACAGCCTCTTCTTGAAGAATTATACATCGGTAATCTAGTAAAGGATGGCACAAAGCATGTCATGGAGAGATGCGAAACATTCAGCACCAGGTATCTGGACAACCTGATATGTGATAGGTGTTCCAATAAATATGTTAATAAATTATCCAAGTATCCATCTGAGGCTAACCAGGATTGATACAGTAGCCGTTTAACCTATGTCAGAAGTGACTTTGTTTAAAATGTATAGGTATATATGGTCGGGTCGGATCGTCCCAAACGGCGCGATTCGATGGTCTAGACGGTATAATAATGTATAACAATGTATACGTATGTATACAATCAATAACAATTAATATAAGGAGGAAGAAATGAATGATTTTCCTATGAAAGTAAGATTCGGTGAGAAGCCAGAGACTGAATGGTATACATCGGGTAGAAACTTAAGACTGGCGATGATGGACTACCCACGTGGCGATTTTCGTTCAAGGTGTGTTGAAATGATGAAGGCTACATGGAGTGATGAGCCATTTGATAAGGCAACTATGTATGTCGACAAAGACATAAACATCGGTAAAGAATTTCTTAACATACTTAAGATGAAGGTTCTACCCAACTCACTGGAAAGTCTGAACTTCACGTTCAGGATGGAAGGCCTGACACTCATTGAGGTGACACACCTGCTCAGGCATCGAATGCTTAAGAGTATACATGCCCAGTGTTCTGCTGACAGGTTTCTTCAGAAGGACTCATGCTTTATTCCATCTTCTATTGTCGGAACAGAGTTTGAAAAGTCGTATAAGTCTCTGACTTATCAGTGCAAAGAGCTATACGCTAATATGATCGACTCAGGTGATGTATCTATTCTCGATGCTAGATACATACTCACCCGAAACCATCGTTACTTCTACTACTTCACCATCGATCTCAAGACAGCCATTCAGTTTATTCACCAGCGTAAGTGTACTCAGATACAACCTGAGATGGATAACTACATGGCGCACTATATGCACGACGCTATTTCTTCCATCATACCAGAATTTAAAGATGTGGTATCGCTGGAATGTAACGAGAGGTGTGTGTATATACAGTCATCACCAGAACATTCCTCCAGGGTTTATATGCCGGATGATGTTCATTCAAAGGTTCTTCATAGGATGGAGGACAAGATGATGATATCTTCAGATGAGGCGAATTCCAGAAGGGAGAAGAATTACTATTTACACCAGAAAACTAGAAAACAGATGGGTGTAAAGTTCTGTCCTCAGGATCTCCCATAACGGTAACGATCTGACATCCGAACTGGAATACTATACCAGAAGCCGTTTAGCGCTGTCTAAGGAGTTCTTTTTCTCCTTATATTATTATATATAAGATATTAAAATATTACCTCTACGATAGAGAGACGGCCATCCCATTCCTGGATACGTTTGTATCAGTTTTGATACAAAAGTCTTCAGAAACGGCGAAAAATGCGACTCTCCTGGTTCGTAAAATAATGAATTATTTCCTTTACATTTGACCCAAATATTGGTAGATTATAAATATAAGGATTCACAAACGAAAGGAGAACGAGATGATTCGAGGTCAGAAAGTAGAAATATCTGGAAGAATAAATTCTGGTATCTGCAGTAAATATTTTTCTGGTAATAAAATATCTGGAGTTATTTCTAAAGTTCTGGATAATAATAATTTCCAGATTCGGGTCGATTCAAAATATTTTGTAGTAAGAAAAATTGGTGGTGTCTATTCAGATTTAAATCTCTGGAGGGTCCATTACAGAAGTCATTTCCTGTTGAATAATTGTAGTATTAGTTTTAGTTAATTTTTTTTTTAATTAGTTTTTTCTTAATTAAATTTCTTGAAAGGAGAATAGTATGTCAATGAATAAAGAACAAATGAAGGAGCTGGTCGGTCAGCTTATTGAGGAAGAGTCAATTGCCAATATTACTCTTGGGTATGTTGACAAAGACCATTTCTGCCATCATGACATGGTGGTGATTCATGAATGTTCAGCTGCAACTACAGAGAGACTTATCAGGAAGGGATACAGCCTCTTCATAGAAAAAGATGGAGTTCACGTAGACGTAATTGGCAAGCTGAATTAAACCTGGGACGGGCGCCTCTCCGTCAATAAATAATCAGGGGCACAGAAAAAAACCCAGGTAACTAAACGAAAGGAGAAACATGGCAGTTAAACTTAATAAGAAACAGGCCGAAAAGGTGGAGAAGATACGGCAGTATCTGGCCACTGAGATTGGTCAGGGTGGAGCATTGATTGATGACTGTGAGTATACTTACATATTCAATCTCAGGAATGTATGGGTTGACGCTTGTGGAATCAGGCTCTTTGGTTCTGATGTCCATAATAAGAGTACCCGTGACCTGATTTACCCAACTGAAATTCATAACCTCTTTTCAGCTATCAAGAGAGGGGATGAGGATTTTGTCAATTTCTTGAAAGGAGAATAACATGGCAGATATAGTAAATGTAGTGGTTCTGGTTGATAAGAGAGACGTTAAATACTTCGCCTCTTTCGATCGGAGTAATAAAAGAATTGGATGGACCACAGAGTTCATCGGAGCAAAGGTATTTAAGGATATCAAGGATGCTCACGATTATGTCGAGAGGCGTCAGATTCCTAGAGGAAAAGTTGGAATCAAAGTAGTGAACGCGTATGAATGTCACGATGTAATGAAGTCTGACGGCTCTTACTTCATCGGTAAGTTCTATACTCGGAATCAGGAACAGGCTTGCTCAATTCAGGAAGCCAAGGACAAATTCATTCTCACTCTCGCCAGTCAAATTGCTGAAGTTCAGAATATTACTGAGGTGATATAATGATACACGAAGGAGAAAAAAGATTAGGTGAATGGTTAACAGGAGAAGGAGGAATTATTACATTTAATAAGCACAGTCTGGTGTGGCAGGTATGTATAAAGGCTATCTGCAATCAGAACTGGGTGAAGGAAAAATTTGGATTCATCAACCCTCAGAATGTCATGGACTACATCCATAACAAACTGAATTATCAACCCAAAACCAAAGGAGGCCATAATGGCTAAGAATGAAAAAAATGAACTCACCCCCACCATCAATAAGGACAAGAATGGGGTACCCATCTACAGAAGTAAAGATGGAAAACTGAACATGAAACTCAAGAGGACGGATTTCATCCCTCTCGAGATGGAGAAAAAGAGAGACGAGAACTACAAGAAAATGCTGAGTGAGTGGCACAAGTACAAGGCAGCCGTTCACACTCAGCTTTCTTCTGATGTTCTCAAGGAAAAAACTCCTCTTGAAAAAGTGGATGACCAGATCGCCAGACTTCTTGAAAAGAAAAAGAAACTTCAGGCAGGGTGACTCTTAAGCCCTGTGCGTTGAGTGGTGGTGCCATGGATGGCGCCACTACCAGGTGAGTCAAAAAGGAAAGGAGAATTTATGAATATTAAGGAGGCTACTCTGATACTGGAAGATGCCGGTACTGAGAGACAAGCCAGGAAAAATCTGAGAGACACTGAACAGCGGATAGAATTTTTGACCAAGTGGATAGGTAAGTATACTCAGGAACTATCAGAGATGCGGTCTATCCACTCCCAGGAGCGTGCTATAGTAAAGGCACTACCTTCTGCACAGAAAATTAAGGAAGCTCAGGAAGTTGTCAAGGAATGGCAGGTCATTGAGATGGAACTCAGTTTACTCAAGAAGAAAAAGAGGAGGATGACCAGATGAACAGATTTCTCCCAGTAGATGTCAAGGTGAGATGTCTGGAGTTACAGGCTGACTTCATGATGAAATCAAGCTCAATGGTCAGGAATGGCTATGGGGCAGAGCATCTTAACTACAAAGGTGAGCTCATACTTTTTCCTGATGAGTTCATGAAACTATTAGATACATACCTGAAGGAGGTAAGATAATGTTCGTTAAATACGTCGTCAAGAAAGGCGAAGAAGCAGTGGTCGTGAAATTCGATTTACGAATTAAGCGAGTATTTTTTGGAGGCTATGTCAAGTTCATAGGTCTCATTAATTCACTGATGCAGCCTCAATACTTTGGTGGTAAGGTTGAAGAAAAAAACTACCACAGCCAAAGGAACAAGATTCGATACGAGGCTGACATGGAAACTACAATCTTCCTTGAAATCATGGATAAAATCATGGAAGACTTTGACACCAAGAGAGTTCAGCGAGTGGACAGGCTGATATGAAGACGGTCAGGATTTATACCAATATATACATCATGGACGGGTCAAAAACCATGTCTCAGAGAAAGACTGAAGTTGTGGTTCCGATGGAACATGGTTACATTGATGACGTTCAGATTCGAGTTGCTGAGAAGTCTGCACTGAATCAAATGGCTGACAGGCTCAGGAATTTCGCTGCACTCCTATAAATAATTAATCAAATTCGGACAATTTAAGGACTTGTAAAAAAAGTCCTTTTATTGTGCCCTCCAGTGTGATATATTTAATATATGGCAAGGAAAAAATATAGTCCCTCCAGACGTGACCTTTCGAAGGCCTGGACTGTAAAGAAGAACGGTGGTCAGAAGAAAGATATATGTTCTAGGCTGGGTATTACTATAAGAAACTATGAAGACAATGCGCAGAAGTTTAATGCGTACTTTAGACAGAAGAGGTCTAAAGAACAGCACGACATTAGCACTCTCGATCCGGCAATCGAAGCCACAAAAATAAAACCTCCTGATATGAAGAAGGGAGAAACTAAACTTACTCCCAACAACATAGACTATAATGCTCTTCAAAGTTATGCTGTTCTTGGTTATACTCAAGAGAAGATAGCTGGTCTTCTTGGAGTAACACGTTCTACATTCTTTACATTCTTAAAGAAACATCCTGAAATAAAGGAATGGATGGATAATGCTGTAGAGCGTGCCATGGATGATATATATCGAAATGGATTGTTGCTTCTATGTAAACAACACTCATTACCTGATACTCACTTTGCTAGTTATATGGGTGAGATAGTTTCTCAGAGAACAACAAGACACTTCAATCCAAATTTAGGTGCAATCAAGTATATGTTTGCTAATAAACTGGGTTGGGCAACTGAACCAAAACCTGAACAGTCTAACAACAAGGGAGCGATCCTTAAGATGTTGGATGAAATCAATAACGGAGAGGAGCATAAAGATGAAGAAAAAAATTAGTATCTGGAAGATACTTAAATTAATCTGGTCAAACAAAGAAGCACGTGAATTAATCACGTATATCTTTTATGCAGTCAGTGACTTCAAACTTACTGATGATGAAAAGACTGGAATCAAGACGAGGTCTAAACAGTTACTCGATTCTCTACTTCAACCAATATACAAGTAACACAGTTCACACCAGCAGAAAGGAGACAATGAATGAATCCAGAAGAATCAAAAAAACAAAAAGAGTTAGCTGATACTCTTATCGAAAAAAAGCAATGGAAAGTTTTTTTATTGATGGAAAGAGACATACTTCTATCGATAAAAGGATACATCACAGCGACAAACATACCAGAAGAGACTATATTCGTTCGAGCCGGCTATCGTCTTGAACTGAGTGGTATTGCTATGCTGGGTGTTAATCCTGATTATGAACCAATGAAAGATGGGGAGACTCCTGAAGTCATTCCTGTCCAGTGGAAGACAACACGTAAGTATAATAATCAGGATGTTCCAGGATAAAGTTAGAACATTTAAACAACAGAAATTTTCCTATAGGAATTCCAATAGGAGAATAAATCTGTGGGAAGGTCCTGTCCGTAGTGGCAAGACTGTTAGTTCTATCTTTCGGTGGATTAAGTATATAGGCAACGCTCCTGATGGCGATCTTATCATGACCGGCAAAACGAACGGTACGTTATACCGAAACATAATTCGACCAATGCAAGAGTTGCTGGGTGATGATATGTATTACCATCAGGAGTTAGATTCACGTGTCATTGATATGTGGGACAGGAAGATATACTGTTTTGGTGCTAATGATGAAAGAGCAGAAGCCAAGATACGTGGAATGACTGCAGCTGGTGGTTATGGTGATGAAATTACTCTATGGCCTGAGAGTTACTTCATGATGCATTTGTCTAGGATGTCTGTAGCCGGTGCTAAATTCTTTGGTTCTACAAATCCAGATAATCCACAACATTGGCTTAAGACAATGATAAATCGTAAGAATGATTTAGACATGAATGTTTTTCACTGGCCTTTAGAAGCTAACATGCTTTCCAATGGTGGTTTCTTACCTGATGAATTTGTTGAACAGTTAAAAAAAGAATACGTCGGTCTATGGTACCGGCGTTTTATCTTAGGAGAATGGTGTGTAGCTGAAGGAGCTATATACGATTTCTTTGATGAATTAATACATGTATTACGAGATGCTCCAAGTGCTGCCAGGTTTTATCAAGTATCAATAGACTATGGCACCAATAATCCTACATCATTTGGTCTATATGGGTTTAATCCTCATACTAAACCAAGGGTATGGAGAGAAAGAGGTTATTTCTGGGACAGTAAGAAAGAAGGACGACAAAAGACTGACAGAGAATTCTCTAAAGACCTAAGAAGGTTTTTAGGAACAATAAAGCCACGTAAGATTATTATAGACCCCAGCGCTGCTTCATTTAAATTACAGTTAAAGAAAGACGGTTTCTTAAATGTTGTTGATGCTGAGAATGAAGTTGTTGATGGTATACGTACTCAGGCTCGTATGCTTCAGTCTGGTGAATATGCCATAATAAACCATCCTACAAATCAACCGTGCATCAATGAATACTATGGCTATGTATGGGATGAGAAGGCGTCTAAACGTGGTGAAGACAAGCCATTAAAAGAAGGAGACCATACCAAAGATGATGAGAGGTATCTATTACATACCAACTTTGGTCAGGAGTCTTTAGACCTTTCAATTTTAACGAGGATGTAACAATGAAAATCGCAATATTTCCAGGACATATAGGTAAAGACAGCGGAGCATTAGACAGAGTCAGTGGTCATGAAAGCGATCATTTAATGACAATAGAATCTGTAATCAATGGTCAGGTTGCTGTTCTATTAAAAACAAAATTAGACCAGATGGAGATTAACAATGAGATATACATTGGTTCTTTTCAAAAGAGGATTGACAAGAGTCAGGGATGTGACCTTGGCATTAGTCTTCATTGTGATTCTTTCACTGATAGTTCCGCTAATGGTTGGACTGTCTTCCATTACCCGGGGAGTAATAATGGCGTTAAATTCTCCAGCACACTCAGGTTCGAGCTTGAAAATTTTGTGGGGAAGTATATTAGAGGACGTGGAATAAAACCACATAGTTACTATATACTTGCTAAGACTAAGTTTCCATGTGTTCTACTTGAAATGGGATTTCTTACGAATGTAGATGATGAAATTAACTTAAATACGTATGAGGTTCAGAATCTCATTGCTCATAGTATATATTGTTCTATATTAAATTTCGTTCAAATGAAAGGGTAAAACCATGACAAAGAAAAAACCAGCAGCACTACATCACAAACGTAGTGATTCTGCCATAGTCCGTGCCAGGAAACAATTAAACACAGATGGCTGGAGTAACATATACACTGGTCAGGGCATTGAAGGAAAGGACAAATTTTTAGGCACATCGTTTGGAAGAGTAGCTAGATTCACAGAACAACAGTTGTCTGACCTCTATCGTGGCGATGGTTTTGCTAAAAGGATTATTGACTTTCCAACTGGGGAAATGATTAGAGAATGGTTTGAAGTCAATGGTGATACTGACGGTGATATAAATAAGTATCTAGCAACAATACGAACAAGACAGGCTGTACTGATGGCACTACGGTGGGCAAGGTTACATGGTGGTGCTATTGTTGTAATGATTATCAACGATGGTGGTTCTTTAGATACTCCTCTTAATGAAGCAAACGTTAGAGGTATAGAGGCTTTCCACATATACGAAAGATGGAGAATCACATGGACTACTGCTGACCTGTACCAAGACCCAAATGACCCCAAGTTTGGTACCCTTGAGTATTACCATGTATCTCCAGTGTCTGAAGGAGGGATATCACCATTCACTGTTCATGAAACAAGAATCTTAAAGTTTGATGGCATGCCTGTGTCAAACAAGGTGAGGCAGGAAAACAATGGTTGGGGTGATTCATACATTCAGTCTGTGTATAATGAACTGGCAAACTTAACTGGTAGTTTCTATGCTGCTAGGAATGTATTGGATGATTTTGTTCAAATCTTAATCAAGATAGAGAATCTTCAGGAATTGATTGCTGCAGGTAATGAAGCACTCGTTCGTAAGCGTCTTGAAATCATAGATATGGGTAGACATATGATGAATACAATCATGCTTGATGCTAGAGAGGATTATGAAAAACATTCATCATCTATTGCCGGTATGTCTGATGTATTACAAAAGATGGGTGAAGCGTTATCTACTGTTACCGAGATACCAATGACACTCCTATTCGGTCAGTCTCCTAAGGGGTTTAATGCTAAGGATGATGGTAGTCTACGTAAGTGGTATGACAAGGTAGCTCAAGACCAAGAGGATGAATTAAGACCTAACTTAGAGAGACTTGTATATCTCTCAATGATATCTAAAGAAGGTCCTACATCAGGGTCTGAAATTAAAGACTGGTCTATCACGTTTAATCCATTGTGGCAGCCTACTGAACAAGAGATTGTTGATATGAGAAACAAGCAGGCTGAGACTGATAAGATATACATCGATTCCGGAGTCTTATTTCCAGAAGAGGTCGCTACATCACGATTTGGTGGCGATGAATACTCTATAGAAACAAAACTGACAAGTACAGAATCAAGAGAAAGACCACAGAAAATTCCTTTCGGTATGGAACCAGAACCAGAACCTGATGATGACGATGAAGATGAAGAGTAGGATGAATCATGCCAGTAATGAGATGCCAGATAAATGGTAAGAAGGGATGGAAGTATGGCGCTTCAGGAAAGTGTTATACTGGACCTGATTCCAAGTCTAAGGCTGCTGCTCAGGGTAGAGCAATAAAGGCAAGCCAGTCAAGGGGTGATGCAGCGTCTCCTGATGCTGTAATGCAGATTGAAATGAGACGACAACAGATGGCTGGTCGTAAACCAAGAAAGTTTGTTGTACAAAAGAGACTTCCTAAGTGGCTGTTTCCTATGCCGATGGAAATGGAATATGAAGCTAAGTTAGTCAAGTACGTAGAGGCAATCGAAGGAAAGATTGAAAAGATACTTATTCCACACATACCTAGTCTTATAGAACAGAGAAACGCTTTTGTTCCTGAGTCTTCTGAAGGTAAAACTGATACACGTTCTGATGACTGGGCTGATGATGGCGAAAGACTGATGGAGTCTGTCGTCCTGTCACTGGAAGATATACCATTCAGTAAACCAGCACTGGCTGCCGATATAGCAAACAAGACCAATGCATGGAATGATAAGGAATGGAAGAAGATTCTTAATGCTGCATTTGGTGTCGATGTATATCAAAGGGAACCATGGCTCAACCAAGAATTAAATTCATTCTCTAAAGAGAATGTTACTCTAATCACTAAGATGGAACAGGATTTACTTGATGATGTCAGTTCCACTCTACAAAGAAGTATTAAGCAGGGTAATTCAGCCAGTACTGTTGCTGAAGAAATAAGACAAAGAACTAACGTATCAAAATCACGTGATAGACTTATAGCGAGAGACCAGGTAGGAAAATTAAATGGTCAATTGACTGAATTACGCCAGACTAACATAGGTGTTACACACTATCTATGGAGAGACTCTGATGACAAGAGGGTAAGACCCACACATCAGAAGAACGATGGCAAACGGTTTTCCTGGGAAAAACCACCAGCTGGTACCGGACATCCTGGACAGGACATACAGTGCCGGTGCTGGGCTGAACCTGATTTTACACCAGTGTATCGAGAGATACAACCTGAACCTGTTGCTCCATTAATAGAAGAAGGCAAGCTTAATGATGCTCAGAAAGAATTACTGAAACAGTATGATTCTGTTCAGGCTACAGATAATTTCGTTATTGCAATGTCAATGTTTGCTCAGAGATTCGGAACTACTTCAATGTTAAGAAATTCTAGAATCATGTCTGTGTTTAATGTCAGTAAACTTAAAAAATATATTTCATTAAGAAATCTTGTCAATTTAAGTAAGTTTACAGGCTCTAACTCCTTGGTAATTGAAAATCTTCTTAACACTGCGTTACAATCTCAGACAGGATTAAGGATACCTAAGGGTATGGTTCCAGCAGCTACCAAGATTCTTAAAGGAGTTAAAGTTTCTAAGACAGCTAGTGCATACATCGTAGGTGCAGATGAAGTTGTTGATGCTCTTGGTAAAGTTCGTAGATTTATAAAGACTAATAAGGTTTCTAAAAAGGGAGTGACGTTTAATCAAATAAAGAAAGGAAAGTTTGCTAAGCCACTGCCACCGTCAAAGACTGGCACAATAATAAGTAAAGAAAAATTGACAAAAGAAAAACGATCTAAAATTCTTGATGAAATTGGTCAAATATATTCTGATAAACTAGATACTGATAGACTTATTTTTATGAGGGATGCTATTGCTGAACCACATACTAGCGCTGTGTATATTGCTAGAGATGTGAATACTGGTATGATTAAAGGAGCTATGTCAATTGTTGATGAGAAAGATGCTTTGTATATCAGTAACTTAGGTTCTATGTTTGAAAAAGAAGCTATTGGCACTCAGTTAATTCAAGAAGTATTGTTATTAGCTAAAAAAAGAAATATTCCTGTCTGGCTTAATTCCACACCTAATTCAGCATCTTTTTATGAATGGTTGGGTTTTAAACAACCGAAAAAAAATTATTTTGTTGCTAGAGTCAATGAACTGGATAAGATACTTGGTATAGTCGATCTTAGAATAGGTCAAGCAATTCTTCCTAAGTTTCCTCCTACAGTGACTAAACCTCCAAAACCTACAGCAGTTAAGAAAAGGAAACCTAAGGCTCCTGTTAAGCCTAAGAAAAAGATTGCTGATGTACCTGAAACACCAAAGCCATTTAAACCAGTTGAATTTGAACCATATCTTCCAGAGAAGAACATTCATTTTGATACTGAAGTTGATATTGTACAGCATCAGAATTTAGCTAAAAATAGACAGGTTATATCTGAGTCACTGAAAGAAACATACACTCTTGAAAGGAGAAAGAGGCTTTCTAAGAGAGGTCAACAGGGTCTAATGGCTATTGAAGATGCTGCTGACAGTAAACTTTCTAGTGATATATTTGTCGCTAGAGATGCTAACTCTGGTGATATAATCGGAGCATTGGCTGTAGATTTTGGAAAGACTGAAGGCATACAGATACATTCATTAGGGACTATCTATCCTGACGAAGCCATAGGAACTGAATTAATGGAAAGAGTTTTTTGGCATGCTAAGAATTCTAATAGATCGATTCTTGTAAGTGCTACAAAAGATTCTGTTCCATTTTATCAGAGGTATGGCTTTAACGTAGGAAAGGTAGTCAAAGATACTGACATAAGAATGCGCTTGTTTCCTGAAGCACTTCCTTCAGCTTATGCTCGTGTTGCTACTGACATGATGAATGCACATGGAACAATAGGTGTATTTCCAGCTGGTAATAGACCACAGATATTAAAGAAGGGTGCTGGTAACAGAGCCACTAAGGTAGCTTCTCTTGGTAATGAGATACGATACGTTTCTAGACAGGAACTGGGTATCTTTATTGATGCTAGAACAGGAACAACAATAAGTAGATTTCGTGGTGGTGATTCAGAAATATCTATAGACGATCTTGACTTAGCTAGATTTGAAGATAACATATTCATACATAACCATTCTAATAACACATCATTCAGTCCTCCTGACTTGATTAATGCTTTCGCAACTAATCTTTCTAAGTCTATTGCTGTATCTCCAAAGTATACATACACAATATCTAGAAAGAGTGGTAAGAAAGAATGGGTTCCTGAAATGAATCAGGCTGAGGTTGAATCTTTTAAGAAAGAATGGCAGGACTCATTTCTTACAGAATATCGTAAGTTAAACAATAAACTTCTATCAAAACAAACATTTCTTGACCAGGCTGATTCAGACATAATGATGGCTGAGGCTACTCACACAGTTAACAAGAAGTTTGCTAGTAAGTATGGTTTTAATTATGTTAGACATCCTCACATAGAAGTTAAAGACATACCTAAGACTAGCACTATTCCCAAGGGAACATCAGACATAACTAAGTTACGTTCAGAAGCTAAGAAGTTTAAAGACACAATAAAGAGTCAGAGATATTGGACTACAAGACAAGGTATTGATGACTATGTTCAAGATGCTGGTGAATCTGTAAATAATTATCTTCTTAATCCAGACGAGATTAGACGTAAGGCGTCTGATAAATACATAGATGAACTTGAAACAATAATAGATGGTCTTGACTTTATGTTTGATTCTCTCCCATATCCACGGTATGCTGGTGAATCATTTCGTGGTATGAACTTTTCACCTACTCAGTTTGATGATTTTCTTGACATACTTGATGATGCTGGAAGAGATGGAACAATCTCATTTCCTACATTCGTGTCTTCAACAAGACAGTCATCTAAAGCTGTTCATTTTATGAATAGAACTAGTGGATACAATGTGTACATGACTATCAAGGGGAAGAATGGTTTCTTTATCGATGACATATTCAGTACATTTGATGAGAAGGAAATATTGTTTAGAAGAGATACTAAATGGAAAATCTTATCAATGGAAGAACAGGATGTATACGGTAGACCTGGCTTAGTACTTGAACTGGAGGAACTATAATGGCTGAAGATAGAAAGAGGAGATGGAGACAACCTATGATGCCTGCTCTGATTAAGAGAGGCAAAAAAAGGTCTGATGAAGAATCATCATTCATAAACCTTCGTAAAAAAATAAAGGAGGAAAAAGATGCCGGGGATCGATGACAGATTTGTTGATGGTGTCTATTTTTCTCCAGTGTGTAGTAACTGTAACAATCTACTTGATATGGTTAAGCATACATGTCGTGCTTTTCCTGAACCTGACAGGATACCTGATGAGATATGGGGAAATTCTAACAAGCATACAAAACCAGTCAAGGGAGACATGGGGATAATATTTCAACCAATTAAAAAGACCACACCAAATCAGAAGGCAGTAGAGAATGTACAGTAACATTGATGAATACATCGAATTAATAAGAGACCAGATACATCGTGTCTCTAGAGAAAAATTCACAGGTAACATTAAAGTAAATATATCAATGCGTCAGGGAGGTATTGGACGTGTCAACCTAAACATGGATACCAACCTGGAATTAAAAAATTTATCAAAATCGGCCGAAAATGCGACATTTAAAAAAAAGCCTTTACGCGTCCATCCCGGCATGATAGATTATTAACAGGTATTTTACCAGGCCGTCTCGTGGCCTTTTGAATTAAAGAAAAGAAGTTAACGAGACCCTGGGCAATGGTCGCTATTCTCCTTTCAAAGATTAGCTACCTAGCTCAGGGTCTTTTCTTTTTGTAGAAAGGGGATGTATATTATGGGTGTTCCTTCAGGGTATGTATCACCAGCTAAAAATCTATATCAGTTCCTGGATACTGATGGTGATGAATCAGGCACCATCAATGCTGTCGGTGACTACAGTTCAGAAGCAGAAGACTTCTTCATTCAACCTCCATCAGGATATATATACGAGATTTCAAGACTGATTGTTAACATACAGTCGGATTCTGTAATTGCTTCTGGAAAGTATGGCAGTGTCGCTGCTCTTACTAACGGTGTAAAAGCAATTGTTTCTCTTGATGGAGTAGAAACTCAAATTAATAAAGAAGCTATCAAGTCTCACGATGACTGGGCTGGAATCTGTCATGATTCAGTTGCATTGAATTACGGTGCTTCTGCTGGTAAGTCAGTTTCAGTAAGATGGTCATTCTTCAAATCAGGAGCAAACATCTGGTTGAGAGACACTGATAAGTTTATCATGCGCCTTAATGACGATCTTCAAGGATTATCAAAGCATCGTTTCTTTGTTAACGGAATAAAACATACTGAATAAGAAAGTGTACACATTATGACAGTTTATCGCTATGACAAGGGCGAAATTCGTTCAGCCCATTTTACTCCTGAGGGTTTTCTCGTTGTAGATGCCATAGTAACTCGTACTGGCGTGTTTATGTATAGGAACCAGGATGGTTCTCTAAGGAGAGAATTAAGACATCCTGATGATATACTTAAGAAAGACTCGCTTAAGTCGATGGAAATGTTACCCATCACCCTGCTACATCCGAAAGAGAAGTCAGTGGATTCTTTGAACGCTTCCCGGTTGTCCAAAGGATTCACTGGCCAATCTGTCACAGTGGATGGTAAGTATATAAAGAATCGTCTCGTTATAACACACCAAGACGCCATTGATGCTGTAATGAGCGGCATGGACGAACTTTCTCTTGGATATACAGTAAAGCTGGTTGATGACGGTGGTGGTCAGTATGACGATCAGAGGTATGACTATAAACAAACTGAAGTATACTACAATCATCTTGCCATTGTACCAGCTGCTAGAGCTGGAAAAGAAGCCAAAATAAAACTTGACCAGGAAGATGCTTTCCAGTGTGTCATGCCTGCTGATGGTAAATGTTCTGGTAGTTGTTATACTTGTAGTTATTCTATTAAGCATCGTGGTGATTTACATATCGATAACACTGAACTACGAAAGAAAACAGACAAGAAAACTGATTCCAAACACCAAACAAAGGAGAAAAAAATGGAAAAAATCAGAATCGACGGAATCGAATACGAAGCGGCTCCTGAGGTAATCAACAAGCTCAAGAAGGAGACTGATCGTGCCGATACGGCTGAAAAGAGTCTGGAAAGTGCCACTAAAGAGAAATCAACTCTTCAGGCAAATCTGGATGAAGCCAACGACAAGCTGAAGAAAGCAGAAGAAACCAACAATGACGAAGCCATCCAAACTGCAGTGAAGGCTCGTCTTGATTTGGTCGCTTTAGCTACTCCTCATCTCGATGAAGAGACTGTCAAGAAAATCGATCAGATGTCTGATAACGAAATCAAACTGGCCGTTATCAAAGCTCACTTTCCTGAATTCAAGGAAGATGGCAGGGATGATGTATACATCCAGGCTCGTTTCGACGGTGCTGTCGAAATGAAAAAGGAAGAGAACAATGACGGAATTCGTTCTCAACGTCAGGCAACTTCAGGAAGAGAAGACAAAGATGACAAGAGCAATCGTGTCGATCAGGGTGCTTCTCGTAAGGACTACATCGACAATCTGAAGAACGGATGGAAGAAAACAGGCACAGACGACAAATAAACTTCAACTAGTGTATACAACAATCGATTAACTCAAACAAGGAGAAATAAAATGTCTCAAACATCTTACAACATTGAACAGGGCGAGGCGTACGCTGGTATGAAAGTGGACTCTCGTTTTGATACTGTTGAGAGTAAGCTGATGGAAGCACCGGCTAACGCTGCAGTTCCCTTCGGTATCGGGCTTATGTCTGGTAATGAAGACGCTGTAAATCAGGTCAGGCGCCCAGCTAAGACTAAGTCAGTACTTACAGCAAGTACTGATTTGGTTACTTCCAACTCAACAATAGTTACTATCAACGGAACTGCTCTCGATCCGGTTGTGTATGCAGACAGTCATGCAGATACCATGGCTGCTATCGCTGCTGCCATTGAAGCAGATGATGCTGTACTTACAGCTACATATCCTGGTTCAGGTGATGATATAACTATCATTGGTGCTGATGGCGTTGCCATAGACGCTTCTGCAGTAACCACTGGTGGGGCAGGCCAGCCGACCTGGACTCAGGTTCAGTCAGACCCCGGCGTTGTTCGTGGTATTCTGGTACACAGGCACGTTGAGAAAGCCCAGACTACTGGAGTAGCGGCTCTCTATGATACCGATTCAGCTGATGTACTTCGTGTCGGTGAAATCTGGATGCCCTACACCGATACTCCTGAAGTTGATGCAGCCCTTTATTTTGAACTCGGTGCTGCTGGTTCTGAAGGATATGCTACTGACGAATCATCCGGAAACATCGCAGTACCTGGCGGAAAAATCAGGGAAGTAAACGCTACACTCGGACTTCTCAAAGCCAACATCAATCTGCCTCAGTAAGCTATAAGCACAGGACAAATTTCAACATAAACAAGGAGTAACAACAATGGAAACAATCATAAGTCAAAATCTCGATGCGAATGAATCAGCATTCTTCGCTAGAGAGCTTGAGTATATCAAGGCCAAAACCTATGATATCAAGTACCCTGCGCTTAAGGCTACTATGCTGATTCCTCCGTCGACTGACGCTGGACCTGGCGCAGAAACAATCACTTATCAGCAGTTCGATCAGGTCGGTATAATGAAGATTATATCGAACTATGCTGACGATCTTCCTCGTTCTGATGTATTCGGAGTGGAATATACATCCAAGGTGAAATCCCTCGGTGGTTCCTATGGATACAACATTCAGGAAATCAGGAATGCCAACATGGCTGGACGTCCTCTCAATTCTCGTAAGGCTGCCTCTGTAAGGAAAGCAAATGACCTTCGAGTAGACAGGATCGCCTGGTACGGCAATGCAAAAGCCGGTCTTCTCGGTCTCTTCAATCAGCCCAACGTACCAGCAGGTGCTGTAGTTAACCCGGGTTCAGGAACTGAGTGGGTGAATAAAAACGCCCAGCAGATGCTGGATGACCTCAACACTTCAGTCACTTCAATCGAAGAGACTACAAAAGGTGTTGAAGTACCGGACACCATTCTTCTGCCTATTGCACAGAATCGTAGAATTTCTACGACTGTCATGGGTACCGGCACCGACACTACAGTCAAGTAATTTTTCCTTAAGAACAACCCCGAAATCAAGATGATCGAGTGGGTCAATGAACTTAAGGATGTGACTCCTCTCCCCTCTGGAGATGCAGGGACGAAAGATATCGGTGTTACTTACAAGAGAGACCCCGATATTCTTACTCTCGAAATTCCTCAGCCTTTTGAGCAGTTCCCGGCTCAGGAAAGAAACCTTGAGTTCGTGGTGCCTGCTCATTCCCGTATTGGCGGAGTAATAGTTTATTACCCGCTTGCCATCGATATTTTCGAAGGCATCTGATTTCTTCTGCTGGTGTGGAAGGAAGCCACGCTGGTATACCGTGGTCAAGCCTCGCTAGGGGTGTATACCATCTAAACTCAACCAGCAGGAGGCATCATGCTCATTAAAAGAACAAAGGTCAACATTTTCAGGATAGGTAACATACGTATCTATCCTGGTGTGACCGAAATTACTGATGAGGAACAGATACAAATCCTCACCAATCATCCATCGTGGCAACCGATGATTGACAATGGCACTCACATCATCATTGAGAAAGAATCATCAGGCAAGTCTGAAGAACCTACTGCAGACATTGCTGAGATGAAAGCCAATGACGCTATTGCTGTTATCCGTGAGACTCTGGCCATACCTATTCTGGAGAATATGTATAACAGAGAGATGGATGACAAGGGCAGAAAATCTGTCCTATCCGCCATAACAGACCAGATAGAAGAAATCAGGAAACCACCTGAAGCTCCGAAAGACGAGGAGTAGTCTTCGATGGCTGTTAACACTGTAGCAGAAATTGTCGCTGTGAAGAGTCCCAGTCATGCTGGTGACTCTCGCATCGGCGATTTTGACACTCTTGCCAAGCATCACATAGCTCAAGCACCATTTGGAGACAAGTGGGTTTATGCCAGAGCTCTGCTAGTTTTACACTGGCTTACACTTGATGCTCAGGGTGGTGGCTCTTCGTCAACATCAGGAAGTGGTGTTGTAGGTGGAATTAAGTCTGAGAAAGAAGGAGACCTTGCTCGTTCTTACGGAACAATAGGAGGAGGGATTAACGAAAAAAATGCTTATCTAATGAGTACATCATTTGGAGCTGAACTGGTACAGTTATGGAAGGCTTGCTTGATACTTCCACAGACACGGAGAGTTGGTGCTCTTAATGCATCGATCATTACAAGGTAATGGCAAAACGAAGAATCAAAGATGTTGACAAGGGCTGGGGTAGAATCAAGAAAGACCTTAGGGAACTTGATTACAGCCATACTAAAGTTGGCATACAGCAGTCTTCTAATCTTGGTGATCGTAGTCTTGGGGAAATGGCTACAATAGGTGCAGTACACGAATTTGGAGCGCCAAAAAGAAGTATACCGACACGTTCCTATATGAGGACAACATTCGATGAACAGCAACGTGAAATAAGGAAGCTGACAGAACAATTAAAAAGCAAAGTAATGCAGGGAAAAATCAGCACAGAAAGAGGTCTTGCTATCCTTGGTGAATTTATGGCTACCAAAATAAAACAAAAAATTACGGATTTAAAATTTCCTCCTCTTAAGAATCCTTCGTTAAGAAGAAGAGGAAGTCCGGGTGCTGTCCCTAATCCATTGGTAGATACTGGCCAGTTAAGAGCATCAATAACACACAGTGAAGTAATTAAATGAGTTCATTCAGAACATACACACTTGACGCTAAAAGGTACGATGGCAGCACAAACACAAAAGGCCGGTGGTCTCCTGGAGCTGAAACACCATTTACTTTTATTGCCAGTGTTCAACCATTAAGAGGTAGCGAATTACTGACACTACCAGAAGGTCAGAGAGAAAGAGAAACATACAAGCTATACACGAGTACTAAGTTAAACGGGGCTAACGAATCAAACAAAACAAAGCCAGATAAAATTCAATTATTCGATAAGACTTTTGAAGTGTTAATAGTGGAGATATGGCAGAATAAAGTTATACCACACTATAAAGTAATTGTGAGTAAAATAGATGCCGACTTTTGACCAAATGAAAGATACAATTTATGATGTAATCAATGGTCTTACATTGGTTGCTGTAGATTCTATTGAATATCAGTTTCAAAATTCTCCGCATCCTGATAAACCATACTTTGCTCTGTTGCTTACATCATTTCTTAAAATTGGAAGAGATGGGTTCACTGACCCTGATGAATCAGGTGTATCATCAATGATTGGTAACAGAGATTTTACTCTTCAGATTTTAGGATTTGGAAGTGGGATTGTTGAAAAGACAACACAGCTTCAAACATCTTTTGAGAGACCTGATATACACGAATTGTTCAGAGATGGAGGAATATTCCCCTATAATATTGACCAGCCCGTTCAAGATATATCAGGTCTCGATGATTCTGAAAATGAAGAACGATCTTCTTGGGATGTCATGATGAGAACTGATTCTGTCATCACAGGAGTGCCTGTCGGTCTCATTCTTAAAGTAAACGGAGAAGGAACATACAAGCAGTTGGGAAAACCAGATATAACGAGAGACTTAAGCATAGATTCAACAACATAACAAAAGGAGTATATCATGTCTTTACAGGATATTGTCAATGTCCAAATCACAAGGGAAACCAAATCTGTAGCAAGAACTGGATTTGGAACTGCTTTGATACTCGGTATCAATAAAGCTTTTTCTCCACTCATTCAGTTCTACTCAGACATCGATTCTGTTCTAAACGATTTTCGTTCAACAGACCCTGAAGCTGTTGCTGCAGCTTCTGTATTTTCTCAGAACCCCACTGTCACACAACTTGCCATCGGAAGAAGAAAAACAGGTGACAATTCTGTTGTTACTGTTTCTGATGTAGTGGCTAACACAAACTACTCAGTTACTATCAACGGTACAAAATTCGAAGTAGACTCTGGTGGTACACCAACTGCTCCGTCAATAGCTGCTCTTCTCGTAGCTGACATCAATGGAGGCTCTGAACCTGTTACTGCTTCAGATAATCTGGATGGTACCTTCGACCTCGACCCTGATGTAGCAAGCACTTTCTACTCAGTGTTACTGAGTGCTGGTCTGACAATAGCATACACTACTTCTCAGACAATCGCAGAAGACCTGGCTGACATATCAGAAGCTGATGACACATGGTATGGCTTGGTCTACACATCACGTACTCAGGCTGATGTTGAGGCTGCTGCAGCATACATCGAAACCAAAAACAAAATCTTCCTTACTTCCAGTGCTGAAGCTGACATTGTGGATACAACTGTTTCAGCTGATACAACTACTGTTGCTGCAAAACTTAGAGCTTCTGCTTATGCCAGGTCAGGAGTAATATATCATCCTGATGCCGCTACAATCTATCCTGAAGCTGCGTTATTCGGTGTTATTCTTCCTCTCGATCCTGGAAGTTACACAGGAGCATTTAAGACATTGACTGGAATTGCAGTGACTGTTCTTACTGAAACTCAGAAGACAAATGCTCTGGCAAAGAACTGCAACATTTATCGTGAAGTTGGTGGTGTCAATATCACCAGAGAAGGTACTGTTGCAGAAGGTGAGTATATCGATACTATTATATTCATCGACTGGATGCAAGCTCGAATGATTGAAGGTATATATTCAGTCTTAGTTAATCAACCAAAAGTTCCGTACACTGATGCTGGTATAGCAGCTATTGAAGCTGAAATTACTGCTGTACTTCAGTTAGGGATTGCACGTGGAGGAATTGCTATCGATCCTCCATTCTCTGTATCAGTTCCGAAAGCAGCTGATGTATCTGCTGCTGATAAAGCAAATCGTGAATTGAATGATGTGTCATTCCAGGCGACTTTGTCTGGTGCAATTCATGCTGTTACTGTACAGGGACGAGTGACTGTATAACATACACAAAAACATAACTTGAATCAAAGGAGTAAATCATGCCCGTAAAATCATACGACCCCAAGGAAGTTGTGGTCACCATTGGTGGTGTCCCGATGCAGGGATTTGCTGATGGTACATTCGTTACTATCAATAGAATCAGTGACGCATTCACTTCTGTAGCTGGTGCTGATGGAGAAATAGCACGAGCAAAATCAAATGATAAGAGAGGAGAATTGACACTCACTCTTATGCAGACATCTCTTTCAAATGATGTTCTGTCAGGAATTGCTGTCATTGATGAAAACACCAATGGCGGTGTAGTACCCGTTATCGTTAAAGACTTGTCAGGTACTACAACCTATTTTTCCGGTACCGGATGGATAAGGAAAGTTCCTGATTCTGAATTCGGTAAAGAAATCTCAAACAGAGAATGGGTTCTCGAACTTGCAGATATGGACGTTTTCGTAGGAGGCGTCTTAGTATAACACTTGTTTCATTCCACACCACAGGAGGTAAACCATGGGATTAGACACAAAAGAAAAGGAAATTGACGGCATGAAGATTGCCGTTACTCAGTTTCCAGCCAGAAGTGGGTTCAAGCTTCAAGCTAAATTAGCTGGAATCTTTGGACCTGTCATTGGAGAAATTATAGGAGGTCTTAATATCAAGGGTAAAACCAAGATATCTGAAGCTGACATAGATTTCTCCAAGGTATCAGACGCGTTAAGAGTGTTGTTTGAAAAGCTTGATGAAGAAAGAGCTTATGCTCTTGTACTTGAAATTCTTCAGTTTACTAGAGCTGATGGGCATGAAATCAATGACAACACATTCGATCAGCTATTCCCTGGTAAATATTTAACCGTATATAAGACCGTAGGCTTTACACTGGAGGTGAACTACGGTTCTTTTTTCGGAGGGAGCGGTATTGGACAGGCGTTCAAAAAGATGATGACGCAAACGCAGCCGATGCCGCCAGTCGACTCAGTCAAGAAATAAAAGACGAGTATTCAATTTGGAGACTTGTCTTGTCCGATGTAGGACATGTCACTTTAACTGAATTGGAATCTACGTGGAGTATTGATGATGTATTAAGAGCAAATGCTGTTCTTGATATGAATGACTACTACGCTAAAAAGACAATGCCTAAGAAATGATTGTACGTGAATTAACAACTGTTCTTGGATTTGACGTTGAAGAAGAAAAGATAAAACGTCTTGATTCTTTAGTCAGTCTTAGCATGAAGGGTGTTAGGTTATACACTAGTTCTTTAGAACGAGTTGGTGATGCGATCAAGGGCATAGGTTTTGGGATAACTGGTTTTGTGACTGTTCCATTCTTGTTGATGTCACACGCAATGACTAAAGCTGCTTCTGATGCTGAAGAAACAAGAAACAAATTTGATGTAATATTCAGAGACATACGAGATGAAGCACATGCTACAGCTACTTCATTTGCTGAAGACTTTGGTCTTGCTCAAGACACTTCATTAGACTTATTAGCAGGTACTGCTGATTTAGCTGCTGGTTTTGGTTTCTCTCAAGAGAGAGCACTTGAACTTGCTAACCAGACTCAAAGACTTGCTGGTGATTTAGCTTCATTTCAAAATATACAAGGAGGAGTACGTGAGGCAGGTGAACGTTTAACAAGAGGTATACTTGGTGAGACAGAAAACTTAAAACTTTTAGGTATAGCTGTCAATCAAGGAGACAAAGAATTTCGTGCTCTTGTAAAGTCTATTGCTGCAGCTGAAGGGCTTACTGAAAGACAAGCTAAAGTAATAGCAATACTTCAAATGGCTTATGAACAATCTGGTAATGCCATTGGAGACTTTCAAAGAACAATGGGAAGTCTTTCTAACCAGGTCAAGATACTGAGAGAGAATTTCAGGAAACTATTAGTGTCATTCGGTAAGATTCTTATTCCAGTGGCTCTACTCTTGACTAAGATAATGAACAAGATGTTGGAAGTTCTTGAAGCTCTTCCTCAACCTCTTAAAGCGATAAAACTTGCCTTCACTGCTCTTGTAGCTATAGTAGGTCCTATTTTAATTGTTCTTGGTATCATTATTGCCAAGTTCGGTATGTTCATACTCCAATTTATACTGATAAAGAAACTTTTTCTTTTGTTATTTGGGGCAGGTCCACTGACAATGATTCTTAAATGGTCTGCTGCCTTAACAAAAGCTGGACTAGGTCTTTCATTAGTAAAAGCTGGAGTCATAGCTATTGTAAAGTTTGTAGGTATACTACTATTCAAAATTGTTTTAATAATAGCTGCCATACTTGCTGTTGCTGCTGCAATAGCATTAGTTATTCAAGACTTTAAGATATGGATGGAGGGTGGAGAGTCAGCCATCGGCATCATACTTGGAGGATTTGAAAGGCTGAGAGAACGAGTATTGTTTGTAGTTAGAACTATAAAGAGAGTATGGAAATCTTTCTGGTTAGCAATTACTACAGATAGTCGTGAAGCATGGGAAGAATTTAAAAATCAACTCGGTATACTTGGGAAGTCAATTGATAAGTTCGCTTTAATGGCAACAGCTAAGTTGTCTAAAATAATGGAGAAGGCGCAGCCAATTATTATCCAGGCTCTTACTAACTTAGCAATGATTATTTTAAAATTGTTGACGAGAATTTTTGTCATCATTGCTAAGTCAATAGTCAATCTTATAGGATTTATTCTTGAAGATATTGGAAGAGCTGTAAGAGATAAGATAACAAAAGAATTTCCTAAGCTTTCTAAATTTTTACTCGGTGTTAGAGAAGCTACTAAGAATGCGCCTACTCCGTATACCCCATTCTATAATCCGATGGCAAGACAAAACCCAGAAACTAACTTAGCTGGAGGTGTTGGGGCAACAAGAAATAAGAATATCGAACAAAACATGAAACTTGAGACTAATGTCAGAATCGATATACCTCAAGGAACACCAGAAGAACAAGAAAGATTTCTTGAATCGAAGGCACAGTCAGTTGTTGAAAATGCATTAACAAATGCTATTAACCAATCGCTTGAAGCAAACCCGATAAGAGAAGAAGAATGACAATATCAGTTTTATTTGGTTCTCGTAAGGCTGGAAAAATTGGTGAACTCCAGTTAGATGCTGCTATACGTGAAATACATTCGTATAGAAATGATGTATCTCGTTTTCCTGTTGAAGAAGGTTCGGATATAACTGACAACATCAGAATTGAGCCTGATGAGATTTCTATAGTTGGTTTCGTTACCAACAGCCCTATTGATGTTCTTCAAGCAAACAATGCTGAAGTCATTGAAAAAGTTGATGGAGAAGTCGAAGTTAAAAATTTAAAACGAACTGAAGTAATTAATAAAGTTGAACTTGCTCAGGATATACTTCTTAGAATATCTGGAAGGAAAATTGAAGGAGAGAATCAAGACCCTCAGCTCGTTGATATAGTAACAGGTTTAAGAGTGTACAGACAGATGGCTATGCAGACCTTAAGGATACCTCGTGATATATCTGTTGGTCAGGCAATGCGATTTGAAGCTACATTCATTGGAGTTCAAAAAGTTACTAGCGAATCTGTTGTTATACCTAATCCTACACCACTGGTGTCTGATTTGGCTCAGTCAACAAACAAGAAAGGAAAAAG
>Ga0180437_10000958_pt1 | contig 51192 bp, 55 predicted proteins | sample SS_ome_4_FD_132410 | JGI IMG/M metagenome (GOLD analysis project Ga0180437, IMG submission 132410) | Hypersaline lake sediment archaeal communities from the Salton Sea, California, USA - SS_3_D_1 metaG | ecosystem: Environmental > Aquatic > Non-marine Saline and Alkaline > Hypersaline >... | reverse complement strand
AAGGAATCTTCAAGCTATTCTGTTGCCTTAAAAACCTCTTTTAAGATAGTGACAAATTACACCTTAGACTACTTTAATAATTCTAGATAAAAAGTTTTAACATTAATAGCTTAAATCTAACTTTCTTTAATTTTTTAATTATTACTTTTTCATTATCATTCTATTTTGAGGACCGCCTACCTTTTCTGAAAATCGCTTTGGTAGGGTTTTTTTGTGCAGTATATAGTTTAGAATACTTAATATCGCAATCCACGTAATTAGCAGCAATGAACTAAGTTCATTGGCAAGGAGATTGCTTTGATCGACGCTACTTCGTAGCATTTCAGTTAAAAATGTCAATGGTGATAAGAAGTATATAATTGCTATATTTGAAGGTATACTGCTTAGCGGGATAAAGACACCCCCCATGAATAATAATGGAAATTTTATTAGATTCATAAGAACCATTATATCAGAGGTCATGTCTGTGGGATTGGCAGATACTAACAGTCCTAAGAGAGATCCGAGAAGCCCCATTAATGCGATTCCAATGAAAATTATCAGAAACGAGATTGGGGAAGAGATTAAAGCTGGAAAGAGGATAATAAACACGATCGTAATGATAGAAGTAATTATTATTGAATAGAGCGTTGATGCGATAATAATTCCAAGCAATATCTCATTTAACGAGAGTGGTGCGCTTAACAAACGTTCTAGAGATTTTTCGCGAGTTTCTATTGGTAAGATTACAGGACCAATAGCGGTAGAAGTAAAAAAAGCTGTCATGGCAACGATACCTATGAATATTTGGTTAATCGTAATAGAGCGCCCAAGAATCCAGGAAATAACCATGAAAAAGGGGAACATTAAGCCAAAAATCAGCACTGGCCCTCTTTTAACATAGAGATTTATATTTTTCTTTGATAGGATCCAAATATTTCTTAGAATATCAGTTCTCATTATATAACCTCTTATCCATTTTTGAATCGTTTTCTATTAAATGAATGAATACTTCTTCCAAAGTAGTTTCCAACAGCCTAAAATTCATAATTTTAATATTATTTTTCTTTAAAAAATCATTAAGATTTGAGATGTCTTCTAAAGGATATTCACTGATAATGCGAAACTGATTTTTTTCTCTTTCTGTCAAATTAAACATTGATTTTAATCTATCTTTTAATTCTGAGGGTAAAGTGCTTTCAATCTTAAATTCTAATGTAGATGATGGTTTGAAATTTTTGCGAAGTTCGTCGGGTGTCTCATCAGCTATAATATTGCCCTTGTTCATAATCAAAATTCGATCGCAGATTTGTTGCGCTTCTTGCATGTTATGAGTGGTGATTAAAATAGTCTTTTTCTCTTTTTTTAATTGAAGGATCTGCTTACGAACAATATTGACTGAAAAGGGATCTAATCCGCTGGTGGGTTCATCAAGAATCAAGATGGAAGGTTCATGCAAAAGCGCCAAACATAAATTTAATCGCTGTTTAAGCCCTTTTGAAAGGGTTTTAGTTTTCGCATGAAGTTTATCAGCAAGCTGAAATCGTTCTAAAAGAATATTAACACGCTCTTTTATTATTTCTTTAGATAATCCGTATATTGTAGCCGAAAAGTTGAGATTCTGCCACACGGTATAATCAGAGAAGGCATTACTAATTTCGGGGACTATCCCAAATAATTTTTTTACTTCTTTCTCGGATTTAGAAAAGTCTTTTGAATAAATTTTGACCTTAGAATCTTGTTCTAATTGAAAGACTCCTGTAATTAACCTGATAGTTGTTGTTTTACCCGCACCATTCGGTCCGAGAATTCCAACGATTTCTCCTTCATTAATTTTAAATGAGATCTTGTTAACTGCTATTAAATCGCCAAAAGTCTTGACTAAATCAATAGTTTCTATCGCTATGGCGCTAGAAATCATCAGTTTTACATCCCTTCTTTCTTAATTTTATTCAACAAATCATGACCATGACATTTAATGATTTGTTCCTTGGAGCATTTTCCATCTTTAAAGGAATCACGAATGTTTGGATAATCGCAATCACAATCATGTGAATATTCTTTTTTACTTATTTTCATATTAGTGAAACTTTTTTTAAATCAATGATTAATTATATTATACAAAGGAAAGTATTTAAATTTCCAAGAGTGAAGTATTGAAGTAACTTCCCAATTATAAAGTATAGATAAAAAATTTCTTATGATAGAAAAAGATCTTAATAGTTTAAATGATCAAAAAGACCTGCTTAGATGGCATTGCTTAGAACATGAGGATATCAGAAATTGTATGGAGGAATGCCGAGTTCAGAGAGTATTGAATTTATTTGGTAAAAAATATATTATGCCTATCATCAGAGTATTATTAATCCACAAAAAGCAGCGGTTTAATCAGATTTTGGAAAAAATTGGGGGAAGTCCTAAGACTATCACGTCCCGATTACGTGCTTTAGAAAAGTATGAATTAATAACACGAACAGTTTTTAAAGAAATACCTATACGAGTGGAATACTCGTTAACTGATAAAGGAAAGGACTTGGAAGATATATTTAAGAGATTTTCAAAATGGGCATTGAATTTAAAAATAAATTTTTAGGTATTTTTATGTCAAAAACTATCCATAGTAAAGAATTTTTATCATACATCAAATAATTTTAGGTTTATAAAAATTTTGACCTAATTCCTAATATTTTAAGAAACCGTTACAAAGTCTATTATGATCATGACCAAATTCTAAAATTCAAAATGTTTTATAATAAGAGATTAAGAAAAAATGAACGTGAATAATTAATGGCATATTAACCAAAGATACATAAGTGGTTGGATAGAAATTTTTTTAAGTTCTCTTTTTAGTATTGTATTTAATCAAGTCACACGTAAGCAGAGTTAGAATGAGTCGAGAGGAATAAAAGTTTTAAAGATATTTTAACAAAATATTATTTTCTAAACTGTATATTTTATAACTGTTTTTCGGATTAATTTTCTTAATTCATCTCCAATAAATACAGAACTGGCCACCAAAACAATCCAAACCCAATTGTGAATTAAAAGGGGAGTGGTACCAATAAGTGTGTTAAAGAAAGGAAGATATACTGCGCCTACTTGAAGAACGATAGATGTCAATATCGCTCCAAAAAGGTATTTGTTAGTAAAAAACCCTAACTCAAAAACAGACTTAGTTCTAGAGCGACAATTTAGTGAATTGAACACTTGAAACATTGCCATGGTTGTAAAAGCCAGAGTTCGAGCTTTCATTAGGTTATATTCATTCAGTCCGTATACAAACATGCAAAATGTACCTATCATCATTATAGTCCCAACAAAGAGTATATTAAACAGAATTTCTCTATTAAAAATAGGTTCTTGAGGATTTCGGGGTGGTTGTGCCATGATATCACTCTCTTTTCCTTCCATTGCTAGGGTAACGTCTAATATTCCGTCTGTAACTAGATTTACCCATAAAATTTGTATAGGGGTAAAAATGAGAAATAATTCTCCGAACAAAAGAGGAAGTAATAATAACGCAATCATTATTGTGGCATCCTCACCTATATTAGTACAAACCAAATATTTTACTACTTTTCTTATATTTTGGAATATTACTCTTCCTTCTTCTACTGCACTTACAATACTAGAAAAATTATCGTCAGTTAAAACCATTTCAGAGGCTTCTTTCGCGACTTCAGTTCCTGATATTCCCATAGCTATCCCAACATCTGCCATTTTAAGTGCTGGAGCATCATTTACGCCATCCCCCGTCATGCATACGATGTGGTTTTTTCGCTTTAAGGAGGATACAATTTTATATTTATCTACTGGTGATACGCGGGCAAAAATACTTATATTCTCGATTTTTTCATCGAGTTCTTTATCGCTCATTTCCTCTAAATCTTTTCCAGTAAGAATGTAAAACCCTTCTTGATATAATCCAATTTCTCTTCCTATAACTTCAGCAGTAACTTTATGATCTCCAGTTGCCATTATTACTTTTATTCCCGCTTGTTTACACATATCTATAGCCATTGGTACTTCTGGGCGAGGAGGATCAATCATTCCTACTAAACCAAGAAACATTAATTTCTTCTCTCCTTTCTCTATTGCGTTTTTGAAATATTCAATTTGATCCTCTTCAATAATTTGGCTAGCAAAAGCTAGGTTTCGTAATCCATTTTCTGCCATTTTTAGATTGACTTCATTAATGTGTTCTTCTTCTTTTGGTGTTAATTCTTTTATCTGATCATTTGCTGTAATGCTCGAACATAATTCTAAAACCACTTCAGGAGCTCCTTTGAGATATACGTTAATCTTATTTGATAAGTTTTTATGGAACGTAATCATATATTTTGATTTTGAGCTAAATGGGATTTCATCTATACGTGTATAATTTTCTTCTAATTCTTCGCGATGTATTTGTTTCTTGGCTGCTAATACTAATAAAGCTCCTTCTGTTGGATCTCCATATATTTCCCATCTTCTTTCATCATTTTCAAGTACGTGACTTCTTAGGCGAGCGTTATTACATAGAGCTGCATTATGCAGTAATAAATCCAAAGATTTTATAATATCTTCTTCAATTTCTTTATCGTTAAGTATAAATTTTCCTTCAAGATTAAAACCTACTCCTGTAACCTCAATTATTTGATTATCTACAAAGATTTTGCGAGCTGTCATTTGATTTGTTGTTAATGTTCCCGTCTTATCTGTACAAATTATTGTTGCAGCTCCTAATGTATCTACTGCGCTTAACTTTCGGATAATGGCCTTACGTCTTGCCATTTTATTTACTCCAATTGATAATGTTATTGTCATCACCACTGGTAACCCTTCAGGAATTGCAGAAATTGCGGATGCCACTGCGAAAAAGAAAATTTCATACAGTGCTATTCCTTGAAAAAATCCTATTAAAAAAGTAAGTAAACTCGAGAAAAGAGCAAGGAATCCTAAAAATTTTACTAAAGTAACCAGTTTCAATTGAAGCGGCGTTTTCTCTTTTTCCGTACTCTTAATTAATTCTGCTATTTTTCCAATCTCTGTATTCATACCTGTTTCAACAATAACGGCTTTAGCACGACCATAAGTTACTACAGTACCTGCATACGCCATATTTTTTCGATCAGCAACTAATGCACCTTCATCGTATGTTCTACTTACTTTTCTTACCGAAATAGATTCTCCAGTTAACATTGATTCATCAATTTCAAGATTTATTGCTTCAATAATTCGAGCATCAGCTGGAACTTTGTCTCCTCCTTCAAGGAGTAAAATATCTCCAGGTACCACCTCGCGTGCTTTAATCCGCATCTCAACACACATTCCCTCTTGGGGACAATCTCTAATTACATCACACTCTGGACTAACCATTAATTTAAGTGCTTTTAGACTGGATTCAGCTTTATATTCTTGTACGAATCCAATCGTCGTATTGAATAATATTACAACTCCAATTACAAGTGTATCCGTATATTTTTGAAAGATGAAAGTAACTAAGGCTGTAATGAGAATTATATAGATTATTGGATTCTTAATTTGTTCTAATAAGATTTTCAGTTTACTAATAGGCTCTTCTTCTTCAATTTGGTTAGGTCCATATTTTAATAATCGTTTTTTTGCTTGTTCTTCAGTTAGTCCTCGTGAAGATGTATCTAACTTTTCAAAAATCTCTTTTATATCAAAACTATGCCATTTCATAATTGATGACTTTTTAAGTAATTTGATTCAAATTTCATTGTTTTGAATATAATACTTTATAAATATTTTTTTGATTTAAGGAAAAACCTTGCAATATTATCATTTTTGCGAATGTTTTATAAAAATACAAACAAGGAATATCAAAATCATAAGAATTTTGCTATTACTTATCAACAACCATACATAATTCAATCAATTTCTTAAAATAACGCAAAGAATCTACTAAGATTAAATTTTGAGATTTACTACTTTTTTCATTAAATTTTAAATTTAATAAACATTATTATATTAATATTCTAATTAACATTACCGATGTTTATGTCAGAATCAAATAAAGTAAATTTGGAATCACCATCATTAACCTTGAGACATTATCCAAAAGTGGTTTTTTTTTATCCCTTAATGATTGTTTCATTTATTCTGTTTATCATTCAATATTTCATGGAATCGCCTAATTTAGTTCTTGGGTACATTTGGATGATTGTATTCTTCTGCAATTTATTTGTGACTGCGATTGATACGACAAGTGGGAAGTTTTTTTTCATTGCATTAATCATTTTATCATTAATTTTAATAGTGGTTTATATCCTTGCACCTCGAATTGATCTGAGTAGTTTTGGGTTTGAGTTAGGAATATTCTATTTCGGGTTGACAACGCAATTTTATCTGGTAATTAGTTTGACATTGGCAGCTATTTTATTTTTTGTATGGTTGGAAGAAAGGTTCGATTTTTGGAAGATTGAAAAAAATGAAATATACCATAAGAAAGGCATTATTTCAAATTTAAAACGATATCCAACAAGTGGCCTCAAATATACAAAGGAGATCGTTGATGTTTTTGAATTTCTCGCCTTAAAAGCTGGAAGGGTTACTTTATTTATTGATGCGAATACTATTGTAACACTTGATGCAGTAGTTAATGTGAATAAGAAAATGAAACGATTGGATGAGTTGCTCTCACAATTTCGTGTTAAAGTTGTAAACCCTTAAATCTTATATATTTCTTTTTTTGAATGTCTTAATTTTCTTTAACTCGTCAGCATCACTAAATCCATCACTAGCTTGGGTAAACCACCTTGCAATTTCATTTGCATAATTATGCTTCATAGATAATCTTACCTGAAGTTAGTATTTCAGGTTAAAGGGAACTTATTGGGAGTTCTCTCTCAAATTCATTCTCATTGTATTTTAAAATATCACAAGTAGTATCTCGATCTAAATTCTCGTAAATCTCATTCATCCAATCCTTTCTTGATATGTTGAAGGCATAATCTCGACCAACTTAAGATCACTATTTATATCAATTTCACCTAAATATAATGAACCAAATAGAATTATTTTTTTAGCACCATAATTTATCAATTGAGTTTTTATAGACTTAAGCGCGCGTTCTAATTCTTTTTTCTGTCCTTTTTTTTATTAAATATTACTTGGACTCTTGACAAAATAGTAGATATGAAAATTGTTTTTCTTATAGCCATAAAAAGATTTTAGACTAATAAATAAAGAGTGGAATTCATATGTAGTTACTCAAGCATTATTGGGGTCAAAGAATTATCGCGTGAAAATTTCTGATATGCATATCTCTTGTTTCTTAAGAGTTTCCTAAACTTTAGTAATATTGGCAGTTCTACAAGTAGTTTCATTTTTAATCGATATACCCACAGCAACACCAGCACCTTGGTCTGTGACGGTACAACAACACATCTGACGAGTAGCCACGTGAAAGATCTTGTCTCCAGCTACACAACGTCCTGCTACAAGCAGATTTTCCACTTTCTGCAGAACCATAATTCTATAAGAAATCTGGAAATATCTTCCAGTAATTGGCATAATGATACCACGCAGTAGTTCCTATCATTGCCTGCGTTATAACCCCTCCGAAACAACCATAACACCCGACTAAAATCGTCTTGACATCTTCTCTTACTGCGGCTAAAGCTGCGGAGATCCCTGCAAGCCCTCCCCCTATTACTAGCACCTTAGTCTCAGCTTATATTGGAATTTTTCTAACTGGTTCTTAAACATATTCCCCCATAACAATTCTCCTTTTAATATGATGAATGTATAAAAAAAATATTTTCTCAAAATAAAGCTTATAACTATATTCATAAAGAAAAGGTAATATTAGAGTTGGCTCTGAAGGTTTAGAATACGTTTTTCTAACTTTTTGATTTTTGTTTCATTCCCAATCGAAATATCGCCGCTACTCTCATCTAAAAAAGCGATTGCTTGTTGGAAGTGTTGGATTGCATTTATATAGTCTTTTTTCTTTTCTGCTTTCTCTCCCGCCTCTAATGCATATTCGATTTCTATACTTTTAATCTTTTTGTCAAGTTCGAGTACCATAAATGAGATTCTTCCAATATCTAACTCAAAATTAAAGCCCGTTGCTAAATAGAGCGCTTTCTCGTATTCTCTTTGCGCTTCTTTATAAACTAATGCTTTTTCAGCAGTTTCACCCTTCTTAATGAAAGTATCCATTAATCTTTTTGCTTCCTCAATATCCATAGTGCGTGTCTTTTCTTTTAGATCGTTAATCGCATTATCATTGGCAATTATAGGTAATATGAGTTCATTATCAGCAATTCGTTTGGCGCGACCTTCTTGAAATTTTCTAACCTCACTTTCAACAGCTTCAATATTCGAGGGAATAATGATATTTTTCTCTAAAAGCTGATGAATCTCATAAAGGATTACATGAGGATTCGATTTAAGTACTGTTTTTACTTTATTGAGTAGATTATTTATAGAGAAGAATTTTTTTGACATTAAAAATTCATTAGCAAAATCGAGTATCGCTTTTTGGATGGCATTTTTATTAATTGCTTCTAAATCGCTTGGTGATATAGAATGGGTGAGGATCATGGGGAATACCAACTTGATATTGAAGGAGTCTATAATAAAATTTATGGTATCATCAAAATTGAGCATTCCAGTTTTCAATAAATGTTCAATTTTTTTCTGATATACTCGTTCATATTCATGAACAAATTCAGATACGCGATCCTTCAAGCTTGGTGAAGCTTTTTGATCCAATACTAAGCACACTCTAAGGAAATTACCGCTTTTTAGGACTATATTAAATGTTTCATATTGGAATTCATAAAACTTGTATTTCTTTATAGGCGCTACTCCATTAGCTCCGGTAGTTTCTCTTGCTATACTTGCATTAAATGTAGTTTCTGAAGTTGAAAAGGTGATATTTGCTTGTATGAATCCTATTAGCAGATCCACATTTAAACTTCCAGAAACAGGATAATCCATCAAGAGGAGCCCGGAGTCCTTTGTCAATAAGATAATATGTTTTATATTTAATACATCTAAGAATTTATGCCAGATAAGGGTCTGCTGCATTTTTATTCGTTTATCTTCGGAATCCATTTCGGATAATTTCATATTTTGATTAACCTCAAACCCCACTTTAGCAAAATACGATGTAACACATTCTCTACAGCGATCTGGGTAAGAACTGCAACTTTCTTTCTCATGACCGCAATTAAATCCTATTCGACTAACTTGGAAATAAACCATGCTCATCCGAAATAATATTTTATCGCATTGCAAACTTGATATTTTCCTTCTCATACTTTTATAAATTAGATCTACTTAAGTTTTTGCAGTTTTCAAGATTTTGTCCTATAGGAACGAAAAATTAATTAGAGAGCCAAAATATCTATATTCTCCTCTTTTTTGATCAGATTCTATATTAGAAGCTACATTATCCGAAATATCATCAAATAGACTGATATTTTTATATAATCCCTCAACACAACTTTATATATCCAATACAAATTTTAAAAATATGAGTTAAATGAAACTAACAACATTATTTAGTCCTGAAAAAATTGGAAATGTTGGAATAAAGAATAGGATCATTCGCTCGGCAACCTATACGCGTTCCGCAACGGATGATGGGTATGTAACCGACGATTTAATTCAATACTATACGGATTTAGCGAAGGGTGGCGTAGGATTAATAATAACTGGTATTGTCTCGATAGATGAAACTGGAAAGTCGGGTAGAGGGCAAGCGTGTTTGTTTCATGATTCTTATATCGAGGGACAAAAGAGGTTAGTTAAAGCAGTTCATGATTTTTCGGAAGTTAAGATCGCTCCTCAATTGAGTCATGCAGGTCGACAAGGTCGAATTCCAGTAGCACCATCACCAGTGCAATATCAAGTAAATAAGAAGATACCTAAAGAGCTGACAAGGAAAGGAATTCAAGATGTAATTAAGAGTTTTACAATTGCCGCTCGAAGAGCATATGATAGTGAATATGATATGATTCAACTAAATGCGGGACATGGTTGGTTATTGTGCAATTTTTTATCTCCCTACACGAATAAACGCGCTGATGAATTTGGAGGGAGTATAGAAAATAGGACTCGAATCTTAGTAGAGATCTATAATGGAATTACAGATGAGTTGGGAAAAGATTTCCCAATTATGCTAAAGCTACAAGCGCAGGATTTTGTTGAGGGAGGACTAACTTTAGAAGAAGGGAAGCAGATTGCGAAGATTGTTGTGGATACAGGCTATGCCGCGATTGAACCTAGCGGTGGTTCAGGTGATACTCTGTTAAATCCGGGAATGACATATCCAAGTATAATAGTAAAATCTTCTGAGGAAGAAAATTATTTCTTACCAATTGTTAAAGAGATAAAGCCGATTATGAGAAATAGCAAGGTAATTCTTATGGGTGGGGTGAGAAATCCTATAAAAGCTGAACACCTTCTTCAAGAAAAACAAATTGATTTTATAGCCATGAGTAGACCTTTAATTTGTGAGCCGGATCTTCCAAATAAATGGAAAAGTGATGAGCTTTATGTTCCACTGTGTACTAGCTGTAACTCATGCTATATGAGTGTGCTTTCAGGTTCCGTAAAATGCACAATTAAGAGGAAGCTTTTAAGACAGAGAAAGAGCGAAGAAAATTAGATTGATTACCTTTTTGTTTTTGTTTTAATTATGTAATATATGCCGATTTCAGGATTTTCAGAGTTCAAATCCCACTTACCCGATTATTCTGATAAACAAGCGAAGTTAATCGTTGCAAGATTACCAATTTTTGCAATATTAACATTATTGATATCTATTGGGATAGACTATTCTATACGTATCATATACCTCTTTAACCCAAACGAGACCTTAATACTAATAGAACCGTGGTTTCCCATAATTATACCCTTAATTTTTATTTGGGGAGGAATTCGTACTGCTCAGTTAGGGTTCCTTAGAAGGAATCGTTTAATCCGAGAAGATAAGACGAGAGCTTATCAAAAAGTTGTTAAAAAAGTATTCAGGGGAATCGGTATGGTATTTGGTGGGTTGTTTTATGCATATATGCCTCATTATGGTTTTCTGGGTTTAGATCCCGGAGGATTATCTCCGATCAATCCAATAACTACTCGATTCTCTCTATCATTAATAGCGCAATGGACAGGAATTTCTTGGGATTTTTATCCCAGATTCATTATTGGTTTTGTCATATTAGGGCTAATGATCGGAACAGCTGTAAGGGCAGTTAAAGATTTTGGGATAGATAACGCGGGTCTGGTTTATGTTTATTACCCCGAAGACGCAAAAGTGGTTCAAAGTGATATTTATTCAATTGTAAGGCATCCAATGTATATGGCCGCCATAATGATTAGTATTGGTGGATTTTGTTTTCAATTCTCTATCTATAGTATTATTCATTTAATCATAACTTTACTTGGATTTACATACCATATTCACTGTGTCGAAGAGAAGGAATTGATTGAGCGTTTTGGAGATTCCTATAAAACCTATACAAAAAGGGTACCTGCAATATTGATCAAACCTGAAAATTGGGGTCGTTATTTCAAATTTTTAGTTGGAAAATGAAATGTCCCTACTGCTTCAATTTAAGAGTGTTGTTCGAGATTAACTTTTCTAAATGTAACAATTTTAGTACATGTGCTATTAGTGATATCGCTAATTATTTTTTTCAAAATATAATTATTATTTTTTATAATGATCCAATTGAGAGTCCTTTAAGAAGTTAAAATATGGATAAAAAAAATATAGTATTAGTTATTACCTAAAAAAATTTTTTAAATTTCGAGGAAGAACCTCATAGTAATTGACTAAATCAAATTTTTCTACTTTTTCTCTAACTTCAATAGGAAGAGCATCAAATTTGTATCCCTTTAGTATCATTTTGGTCTCTTCTTCACTAAATTCGGGTCCAGGTTCAATCCATTGTTTTACTTTTTTGTTTGCAGGGCATACTTTTTGACAAATAAGACATCCTACCACACAATTATGCCATTCGGGATCAATCCATTCTGGAAATGGAACTCCTCCCGGATGTTCGTTATGAAAGGTGAGACAACGCTCAACATGCAGAAGAAAGCGATCATCTGCAATCGCACCCGAAGGACATTTTCGAATGCAAGCAGAACATTCCTTGCACACCTCCATAGTTCTTAATTCTTGCCAATTATCCTGCTCAAAAGGAAAGTCTGAATATAATGTAGTCAAGCGATGAAAACTACCCATTCCCTGAACATAACTTATATTATTTCTTCCATATTCGGCTAAACCACTACGCACAGCTAAGGTCTTTTGTGGAAGGTAAGCATAGGATGCTTTATATCCCCTAGGTTCTAATAATCCATTCACTAAAAGTAGTATTTGATCAATGATTTTACGACCATAAAGGTAGGTTGGTGGTATGAGTAACGAGATATTTTTACCATTCCAATGGAAAATTGCTTCGTATTGGGGTACTGGAACAGAAATGATGAATAGAGAATTGATTTGAGGAAAATCGACGTCGGGTTTAAACTCGAAAAGGGATTTATATTCTTCATAAAATTCGGGGTTTATCTGCTTTTCTTGATGGTGCTTTATAACGTCATGACGTAATTTTGGCAGATATTTCGCAGAAATAATCTTTCCTTTATAGCCCTGCGCATCTAGTTTTGTATAAAAATTCTTTATTATATCGTTATTGTCTTTCATATTTATTCCTTCTATATACACATTTTAAATTTTGTTTTTGGTATGTTAATTAAATGATGATAATTTTAATATGTTGAAAATAATGTAATTGATTAGAGGGAAATTCTAGGGTCGTCTTTTATCGTTTTGAAGGCAATAATGGAATACATATCTTTAATCCCCGGAATATGACTAATCTCTTTGGTAAAGTCATGTAATACAAGATTGTTTTCCACTTTTACTTTTACAAGTATATCCCATTCACCCGCTATCTCATGAACCTCCATCACTTTGGGATTTTTCGCAATTTCATCTGCAAAATCGCAACAATCTGTATCTATTTCAAGGCTAATCTTTACCCATGCGGTTGTAGTTTTCCCTAATGCCGCTGGATCTATTAGGGGGATAATTGCTTTAATAACTCCCGATTCTTTTAATTGTTTGATCCTAGCAAATACTGTTGAGGGAGGTATTCCAATCTTTTTGGCTAAAGCACGATAAGTTGTAGTTGCATCTTTCTGATATTCTTCGAGTATTTGTCTGTCAAGATCATCAACTAGATTAATTTCATTTTTTTCATTCTTTTGTACTATGTCCACTATTATCACCAATTAGTGAACATGATCCATAATATTTAAATATAACTGTACACTATACAAAATAGGTGAAAATAAAATGAAAAGTAAAAATGAATATGAAAATGAAAATACCCTAATATCTCAGTTAAAGATTGATGATCTTGGATTTGAGAACTGGAGAGAGTTTAGGCTTTATCCAATGATTAAGTAAACCTAGATCTAAATCAGTAATCCTACAAGAAAAAAAATTGTACCTTTTTTTCTTTAGAGAAATTTCGGGAATTAAGGATTCTTTAATTATGGAATCTTATCTATATCCTTTAGCATTTAACAGTTCATTACATAATTGATCACATATTTGAATATAGGGATCATTTCTTCCAATATAAAAAAACTCGACTTTTTCATACTTCTCTCTGAGTTTATTAACTTCATCACACATTTTAGACAAATGAGGATAATTAATTTTCCATTTCTTATTGATTTGCTGGACTGCAAGATTGCTATCAGAAAATAGTTGAATATAACCTTGATGAAACTTATCAGCTATTTTTAAAGCATTTATTATAGCTCGATATTCTGCAACATTATTGGTTGTAGTTCCAATATAACTACATTCTTTATGAATAATGGCATCATTGCGTATAATTAGAAAAGCAGAAGCTGCAGGACCAGGGTTACCACGTGCAGCACCATCTGTGTAAATTTTGAGCGTATCAGTTTTCTTATTTAAATTCTTAATCATAATTTGTAGTTTAGATTATTTTCTATTTTAGTAAAAATCCTAATAAAATCCAATTTAAAATACAGATTATAAGCTATTATAATTTTCTCCTACCTTTGAAAATGGTTTAAATTTCTATAAGGTTTTCCACAAAAAAGTTAAATATTTTTTAGTCATCTTATTTCTTTGTACTCTAAAACTAATTTAAAATAGGTGGTATGAATAGAATGAAAGATTTAACGGTTATATTGAAAAATCAACCTGGGACACTCGCTGATATGGGGGAGACCTTAGGTAAGATGGGTATTAATATGGAAGGTATATGTGGATTTCCTTTAAAGAATGAAGGAATCATTCATATTTTAGTTGAGGACGATACAACTACACGTTGGGCTCTTGAAAATGAAGGATTTGAAGTCCGTGCAGTACGTGAGGTACTTGTATTAGATATCGGTAATATCGCGGGAAAGCCGGGAACAGGGGGAAAAATGGCTCGTAAAATAGGTAAAGCAGGAATTAATATAGATCTAGTATATCTTGCGGAAAACAACCGAATAGTTCTAGGTGTTGATAATATAGCGAAAGCTCGCGCTGCTTTAGAGAAGGATTAGAACAAGGAATTTTAAAATTTTAAACCATATTTTTTTCTTTTAAAGGGATTTGGGGGCTACTATTTCTACTAAATATCATTACTATAAAAAACTTAAATAACACATTAACTTATTGATCTTTAAATTATATTTTACTTAGGACCCGACATTAATTTCTATGGAATCTAATCTTATTGATGTCGAAAAAAGTACTTATTTAGAGACGTTAGGTAGCCGTGGTATTTATAAAACCTATTTATCCAGCCTAATTGAGATCGCGTCTAAGACTGAATTAGGGGATAATAAAGTATCCTTTTGGAGAATTCTAAATATCATTAAAAGTCTTATTGATGATTCTAAAAAAGAAAAGGCGTCTCATCTATTACCCATCTTAACCACTTCAGATGCAAAAAAGAATTTTATCTATAACTTATTGAAAGATAAATTTCCAAATCAAATTGTTCTGTATATACCTATCTGTCCTATTTATGTGAGAGCTTTTTATCATGTCTATAACTGCTTGATTGAAGAATTAGGATTTGAAATTTTAGAAACAATTAATCTTGACCCCCAAACCATAGATAAAAATGATGTCTATAAAGCATTATATAAATATCAACAAAAATCCGATAGTTATGATTTATTCAAACGTTGGTTTTATGAAGATAAATTAGATTATAAGGAGAAAAGAGAACTGGAACTTAATACTAATATTAGTGATGACAAAAATTCTCTGGAAATAATAAAACTAATTTGTGAATCATTCAAAAATAAAGTATTGTTATTTTTCGATGATATTGAATTAATAAGTCAGAAATATGGCGCACAATATGGAAATGAATTGGGTGAGAAGGCTCAAATTGTTTTTCTTAATACATTAGCTTCATTATACAACGAAGTAAGTAATATTATAATTCTCCTTCCTTGTGCTAAAGAGTCATGGCAATCCCTATTAAAATACTCTAACAATTATTTCCGTAATTTAATGGTATCTAAAAAAATAGAATTTTATGATTTGGAGGAATTAAAGCGAAAAATGACTAAAGTAATGGATTTCTATTGGATACAAAATAACATGCGCCCACCGACAAATCCTTTTTTTCCTCTTAATAATGATTTGCTTGAAGCATTTTTTGAGCAAGCAGAAGGAAATTTAGAGACTTTTTTTAACCTTAGCATTAAGAGAATAGAAGATATTTTATCAGGAAGAATTTCTTCTGAAGATTTGGATTAGAAATGCGAACAATTTAACAAAATTTATTATATATAATACAAATTGTACTCCTATTATTTATTCTGAAGAGCATCAACGACATTTTTATACTTTAAATGGATTAGCGTTTTATCAAAATCCCAAAATTCTTGAAGCATTATAGCTTGTTCTTCCTCACTAAAATAGCTCATCACAGAAATAAAAAAATACTTATCTTCCTTCTTAATATGATCCGGGTAAAATTCTACTAATTCTTTCATTAATTCGATGATAATAGTTAAAGCACTCGGGTCTCCTTTTACGTATTGATCTTTTGCTGCTACAAGTTTACCTACAATTCCTCTTGCCCATATATGTTCTTCTACCAACTCTTTCATAATCTTATCATGATTAGGAGAAAGAGCTTTTTTTTGCAAATCTCTAAAAAGAATATCTTCTTCTTTACCATGATGAGTTTTATCAGCATACATCCTAATAAAATCAACAGCGATATCAATAAAAAGTGGGTTAGCTTTACTATATTTACTCATTTTCTCGATCTCAGCTTCCCAGACCGCGATCATCTTTTCAATAAGCCTATGTTCTATCATTAATGGCCCAATTGGCATCATTTTCTTTAACCTTTTGAAAATCCTTTTTTACTATATTGATATTAATAATGACAATTATTTTATTAAACTAAATACGAACATGTTCTACTATGATGAGGTTAATTAAAAAATTCATTAGTAGGAAAAAATCCCGATTTTTCAAAAAATAATGAGAATAATACTTTTCATATCTTCTAATAAAATTTGAATTTAAAAAACCTATTAATGGATGTTTTGCGCATTAAACTGGATTTCCGATGATTTATTTAATATATTAAAGCAAATAATCACTAAATATATTTATGACTCATTTAACCATTAAAGAGATTGGTCTCAAATTGAAATTAGCAGGAAGGTTAGAATCAATTCCATTAGTCATATATGGATCAGAAGACATTCCTGAAAATGCTACTCCAATAATAGAAATAAATCGTTGCATTGCCAATGCGATTTATGCTTTATCCATCCATAAAGAGGTCAACACAATTTATATTGGAGATAATACACTGGAAGGTTGTTGTCCAGGAGGACAAGCATGGTTTGGATATAAATCTTTTCTTCCCAAATTAAAGTACTTTATTTCAACAGGCTCAGAAGATTTTAGAGGAGGAGCTGCAGAATTCCTGCTTGCTAATCCTGATCTTGCTGAAAAACAACTGATATCGGTTGGTAAAATTACTCCTCTGGAAAAGAATACTGTAATTCAAAAGGCTGATTCTTATGATGGAGAAAGCGTTAATGTTAAAGCATTCCTTTGTTTTGGTTATTCTGAGCAAATACGAAATCTCTGTTCTTTAGCTTATTTTCAACCTGAGAATGGATTTATCATTAAAATTCCTTGGGATCCATCTTGTGCTTCTTTTATTACTTATCCCGCAGGTTTAATAAATACATACATGAATAATGTAATTATTGGACCTACTGATCCAACAGGAAATTATTGGTTTCCTCAAAATTACTTATCCATGGGCATACCAATTAAAATTGCAGAACGTATGGCTTACGATCTGGAACATTCTTTTATTGTGAAACATCCTGACGTAGCTTTTCCAATAAAGCGGAAATCATAAATATTACTGGATTAGATTATAATCTATCTCTATTAAATTCAAATAGTACAAATATGAAAAAAGAACATAATATTGGAATTTATAATATCTCTAGATTTCAAAGAGATAGAATTCCTACTCTGGATTTTCTTGCGTTAGGAGATAATAAGCATTATGTAAAGGGATTGATTGAATTAGATGTAACAAAAGGACGTAGCTATATTGCGAAGTATGAAGAGGAAATGGGGATTAAATTATCTTTTACTGCTTGGTTATTAAAATGTATTGCAGAAGCTGCAAGTGAACATAAAGAAGTTCATTCTATGATGATGGGCAGGAAAAGAATTATAACCTTTGAAGACGTTGATATTTCGATAACTGTTGAGAGAATTATAAAAGGAATTAGTGTTGTTATTCCACTTGTAATTAGAAAAGCTAATGAAAAAACCGTAAGGCAGATTCATGAGGAAATTAGGGCCGCTCAATCTGAAAAAGTTGAAACTGCAACAGTGTTAGGTGAATCCAAGATGAAAAAAAGAGTAAAATTTTATATAAGTTTCCCTAAATCTCTAAGAAGGTTTTTCATAAAAAGAGTGTTAAAAAATCCATTGAAAGCAAAACAACTTATGGGGACTATAATCGTTACATCAGTTGGAATGTTTGGAAACCTGCATGGATGGCCAATACCTACCACAAACCATCCATTATGTTTTGCAGTTGGACGAATTACTAAAAAGCCAGGAGTTATTGATAATAACGTTGAAATACGGGATATACTTACAATGACAATTTTATTTAATCATGACGTAGTGGATGGTGCTCCCGCCACACGATTTGTATCTCATCTGGGTCAATTAGTTGAAAGGGGTTTTGCTTTAGAACAATAATAATTTAAGATCACCAATTTCTTAGCAAGTTAATTTAAAGTATTTTAAAGCTTAGATACGTTACTTGAAAATTTCATTTCTGTTTAACAACTATGAAAAAGTTAGGAGCTTAATATCTTGGACTTTTTAGTTCGGATAAATTTACAGATTCTTAATTAGAAAAGCTAGTGTTTAAAAGTTTAAATATATCAGGTTATAACTGCTTTTAAATTCAATTTAATTTTTATAAGGTAATATAATAAATACTAAGCCAAAATAAATATATCTTGCATTTTTGCTAAATAATTCAATAATTAAAACATGTGAAAATTTAAAATGGTAATTAATACACATTGTCATATTTTGACCAAAGAGTTATATTCTGATGGTTTTTGGAACGGATTGGCTGAGGGAACTGCCCGAGCGATGGGTATTCCGAAAGAAACAGTCATGACACAGATGATGCCTCAATATTATGGGCTAAATGGTGCAGTATATGCTCAAGTAATGGATGATGCAGGTATTGATAAAGCTTTTATATGTCATCCTGATTATGGGAAATCTGTGCTTGGTGAAGCTAAGTGGTCTATAGAACAGGTTAATAAGTGGTATATTGATCAAGCAAGGGAAATGCCAGATAAATTTGAAGTGGTAATTGGAATAGACCCTCGACGGGGTGAAGAGGGAATAAAACTTCTGCAAAAGGCAAAAGAAGAATGGGGTATTAAAGCGGTGAAGATTTATGCTCCTTGTGGGTTCTATCCAGACGATCCCAAGTATGATACTTTCTATGCAAAATGTGAGGAATTAGGCCTTATACTCCAATCTCATACAGCTGCTTTAACCCATCCACTTGTTGAAAATAAATATGCGAATCCAATGTATCTTGATAGGATTGCTGCGAGGTTTCCCGATTTAAAGATTGTAATGATCCATTTCGGAGGTGGTTTTACGACATGGACATTAGGTGCAGTTGAGATCATGGCAGGTAGAGCTAATGTGTACGCTGAATTTTCAGGGCACCAAGGAATGGCTTCGGCTATGCCCGAATATTGGTTGAAGTTATTAAGAGGTATTCTTGATACCAAGGCATTATTCGGACCGCCTCTCAAGGAAAAAATTATGTTCGGTAGCGATTGGCCCTATTTACTTCCTTATTTTGAAGAGAAGGCATGGGTAGAGTTTTTTAAGAATATACCTGAAACTGGAAAACAATTTGGTATAAAATTTACTAACGAAGAAATTAATACGATACTAAATGAGAATCCAAAGAAATTATTTGGATTATAATTTTTTTTCTATTTTTATTGACGATAGTTTTTATAAATAAATTCGTTCGATTAAGGATTGAAGTTCTTCACGATCGTTGTAATAAAACAAATTTTCCCCCAGCGTAAAGAATGGTTTTAATAATCCTCCCTTTTTAAGCATATGAGTCATATCCACGTTTTTTAGAACAAAAATCTGCGCTTTATTGTAAAATTCGGGAAATGCAACAATAATACCCATTTCTATCATCTGTCCTCCTTTATCATGCTCTAGAACCATGACTATCTCATTTGAAAATTTAGCGATTAGGTCAAATTTAAGGATTAGATTCTCGCTGTGAGTGCGTCTAAATTCTTTCTCAAAAAATCCGAGAGTATTTTCTCTCCTATTTAATATTTCCTTTATTCGAACTAAACTAGGAAAATTCTCTTCATTATATGACCCACAGATGAAAATTTTATGTTTTAAGAGGTCAAAGATCGAAAATACATCGATAAATTCTTCTAAAAATTCTTCCCAAGTTTCTTCATGTGTATGTTCCATTTTGAGCCCTCAATTATCAGAATAGGTCAAAAATTCATTAATTCATTACTACTAATATCCCAATAGCAATTGACTCAATGATATTTGAGTTAAATATAAATATCTAAATTTATTATTTATTCATAGAGATAATGAATAATATAATAAAAAAGCGAAGGGTGAGAATAATTGGAGACACCTAAAAAATTTGAAAAGATGAGGAAGGAGTTAGAAATAATTTCCGAAAAAACACGCTATAAAATATTACTTACATTGTTAGCAAGTGAGAATGAATTATCGTTTAGTCAACTCAAAGAATTACTTCCCTCAATTCCAGAAAATAACCTGAATTATCATTTAACTGTATTAAAGGAACAGGATTTTATCAAAAATGAAAAGCGATCTGAATATAAACGTTCAGAACCCCGTTCTTTTTATTCTTTGAGTAAGCGAGCAATTACGTTACTAGATAATTTGGGTCTTAACGCAGTTAAAAAAGAGTTTCAAGCATTATTTGAACAAATGACATAATAAAGGTATTAGAAAAAAGTATAAAAAAAAGAATTTAATTAACATTATATTCATAAAAAACATACCATCTAGTACTTTCTTTTCCCACAGCAACAACTTTACTTTCGGGATGTTGCTTCAGATAGTAATTGACGTCATTTTCCACACCCTTATGGGTAGTGAAGTCGTAATATTCTATTACTATTCTCTTATGCAATTTTTGTTACCTCCAATAAATGTTCAACGTATACATAAAAATTATGATATATTAACCCTATAGTTATTTTCTACATTTAACTAAATCATAGATATGTTAATCTTTTTATATAACTTTTTCCCTCTTATTATTTAATCACATCTTAACTAAAATGTGAGAATTTATGCGAAAAATATCATCTTTAAAAAAGAAGGTTTTTTTAGATATAGTTCTAATCATCTTTACTAGTACGGTAATATTTAGTCTATTTTCTATGTATGGTGCATCCTTTATCGTAATTCCTAATGAGGAAATGGAACTCCAAGCTATAAATCCAAGAACCGCATTTACAAGTGATGGTTCAAATGATATGAGCCCTATAAATCTTTTACCTGGAGATATAATCTTATTGGGCACAGATGATACCTTTTTTGATTATTTAATTCCTGGTAAGTGGTCTCATACGGTAATCTTTGGAGGATTTGCGGGTTATCATGAAATCTGGGCCACGGAGGATGGTAGTTGGGTTCCACAAGGAGAAGCATGGGTTGTTCATTCTACAAAGGATTCTATTGATTCCGGATTAAGAACTTCTCGATACTCCACCGCAGTGAATGATCACGCGGGAAACGTAGTGGCGATGAGAGTTCTAAAGCCGGGGGGCGTGTTGATGACATCGTCTGAAAGAAATGCGATTGTTAATTTTGCTGTTAGTAAAATTGGCTTAGATGAGGGATATGATTGGAACTGGCTTGGTAAACAAATAGATATTGACACCGCTGATCCTGAAATTGCTCCAGATGGGTATTACTGCTCAGAATTAGCATGGGCTGCTTATAAATCTCTATTAGGGGTTGATCTTGATGGAGATTTCTCACCATTTAACATTGGTGTTTCTCCTGAAGATCTTTACTGGTCTCAATATGCTCAGGTAATTGCATTAGAGATGAATTCCGATCCCAATGGTAATAGTGTCCCTAGTGGTGCATATGCAGTTGATGCGTCAAATGATCTCTATAAATTAACGGTATTCATTGATGAAGTCTATTATGATGACGAACATGAGGGTTGGCTCATGGGTGATGGTGAAATGTACCTTAAACTTTGGATCGGAGAGGCATACTTCCCTAGCTGCGCTGCGGGGGGTGATTTAAACGATAATCATCTAGACAAAATTGACGATGCGAATGATGATTACGAATCGGCAGGGTCAAGAGAAGCTTTAGATTGGAATAATTGGCATTATGCTTTAGTTTCCTACAATTCCTATTGCAAAGTGAGAGTCCAAGCATCAGAATATGACTCTACATCAGGAGATGATGATTATCCCACATTTCAATGGTGGTGGAGTCCATCTTCATGGCATAATTATATAAATAATGGTTGGTACTGGTCCGGTTCTCGCTATGATTTGGGAGATTGCCGTTATACAATTTGGTTTAGAATTGATTCTGTATATTAAACACAAAACAAATAAAAGCTCTCCTAAAGAGAGTTTAATTAACAAAATTTTTTTTTTATAATCTTACCTTCTCGATCTTTTCTGAATTGCAGTGATGATTTCAAATTTCAACTATTCGATTTATATCTATTCTCATGAATAAAACTTAGTAAACAAAAATCTATTTAATGGTTTTCCTTTAAATCAATAACGCTTACTTTATTTGATTTTTTTTGAATAATAAATCTCCCGCTCAATAGGTTTAAAGCCAGCTTTATCTAAGATTTTCTGCATAGATATGTTTTTATGTTGGGTATCCACAATTATTGATTTAAAATCTTTATTTTTCGCAATATCACTTACTTTCTGGATTAAGGTCGTTCCGATCCCTTTACCCTTCATTTTAGGATTAACTGCAATCCAATTAATGTAAAACTTAGTTTTTGATTCTTCATAAGGTCTTGCGAGTACGAATGCTACGACTTTTTTACCTTTACGTGCAACAAAAGAAAAGTTGGGATATTCTTCCATAAATTCTGCCACTAATGTAAATGACCAATCCTCTGTTCCATAACTTTTAAAAGCTTTTTCTCCCATCTTGAATATCTCAGGAGCATCATCATACGTAGCTTTTCGTATACGGATATCTTTTAATATTTTTGGCATCTCAAAACAAACAAGGTGTTGTAGTTATTAATATTCTTAATAGCTTAAAAAAACTTTTTATGCATTATTCTTACTTAAAAATGGAGACTAAGAATTCGATAATATTTTCTAATTTAATACTTTGAAATCTGTTAAACTAATTATTTTTTATAACGTTAAATATTAACTTTCTAATAATGAAAAAAGATAGAATAGATTTTTTAAAAAAAGATTACATTCAAGGCTTTCCTGCTTACTGTGGTTTTGAAGTCAAACATTTAGATAAGGGCATTTTTCACTCCCACTTGAAAATCCGACCGGAACATAAGCAACAAGATGGATTTGTTCATGCAGGAGTGATTGCTACTTTAGCGGATCATACAGCAGGATATTCAGCCTATACTCTTGTACCAGAAAATATGCGTATTTTAACGGTAGAATTCAAGATAAATTATTTTAAACCAGCTATTGGAAACGAGATTTTATGTAAGTCCAGAGTAATCAATAGTGGTAAAAGGATAATTGTTACAGAATCTGAGATCTATGATGTATTTTCCAACCAAGAAAGATTAATTTCAAAAGCAACAGCTACTATGATGGCTGTACCTTCCGATAAATTGTATAAATGAGTATTTACACACACTTAAAAATGAAAATAAACAATAAGAAATCTTCGTATTTCCAAGTAAAAGAATAAAAATAAGTTCTATTATATTGTGATTAACTTATTTAGATTATAAATATAGTAGAATAATCTATCAACACGAGTAAATTACTATTTAAAACAAACCTAGTATAATGTCAGAAGAAGAACTTAGGGATAATATTAATGTTATTGCTAAGAAAATAATGCAAGCCGAAGAAGTGGCAAAGAAAAAGGAAGATTATATCAAAAACAAGATGGACGATGAATTCAATTCAAGGATCGAATCGATTGATTTAAAATTACACCAAGAACAAGAACGATTAAACCAGGTTTCTCAAAAAATTGACTTACTTAATTCAGAAAAGAAGAAGCTAATTTCAGTTATCAAAAAGTTAGAAAAGGAAAGTCAAAATCTTAAAAATGAAAAGGAAAAGATGTTAACTACTAACCTAAAGGCAATTACGAAAGAAAAGAAGACTAAAACAAGAGAGATTAACGACGAGATTAAAAAGTTAGAAAAAGAATTGAAAAACGTATAGAAAATTGCGTTAATCGACAGAACATGATTATTATTCGATAATTTTTAAAATTATACTACTTCTCTTTTTCCTTAACATGATTAGCAACTCTTTTTATTAAAGCCTTAACTTTGCTAATTTTTTCCCACAATTCATGGGACAAAAAAGAATTCAATTAATTAGATTTACATATTCTCAATCTAACACTGAGTAAATAAAGAGAAATCAAGAATGGGGTAAATTTAATGAAAAGATTTAAATATATGTAGTTTTATTTTTAAGTTTGGAACACATTTCATACAAAAATGGCGTCGTAAAATTAGAAAAGAATACCAAAAAATGTTATTTTGGTAGCTTTTATAACCATTAACATAATCTTTAGACTCGAGAGAATACAAATTCTGACAATTGAATAACATAATTTAAACTCTATCAGGTTAGGGTCAAATGTATAGTGCTACATTTAAAGTAGTTATATTTGGTGATGCGGGTTCAGGTAAAACGACATTAGCAAAGCGTTTTATGACGAATTCATTTGTGTCAAATACAACTATGACAGTGGGTGTTGATTTTGAAACAAAATGCCTAACTATTGACGGAATGAGGATAAAACTATTAATATGGGATTTTGCTGGGGAGGAACGATTTCGATTCATATTCCCACACTATATTGCTGGAGCAAAGGGAGGAATTTTAATGTATGATGTAACAGATGAATCATCATTCACTCACATTAATGAATGGTTGTCAGTTGTAAATGGAGGCAGATATAAATTCCCTATTTTATTATTAGGAAGTAAGTCAGATTTAGATTCAAATAGAAAAGTTTCATATGATGAGGGAATCCAAACTGCTAAATCGATGGGATTAGATTTATTTCTTGAATGTTCAAGTAAAACAGGTGAAAATGTAGAAAAAGCGTTTAAAATTCTTACAAAATTAATTTTAAATAGGACGTGATTAAGGTCAAATAACCTACTCCTTTAAATTAGAAGAAAAGTCTTGAAAAAATTCTCAATAAAAAGGTCTTTTACTCTTCCATGTAATGGCTTTTGGTCTCTTTTATTCATTATAATAATTCTTACCTATGGGTAATATCCCCAGCAATATTAACGAGAAAATAGAACCTATAATTCCCTTATTTTGATTAGCATGAAATTTTTTATCAGAACTTTTACTAGTGGGAGAAAATTAGGTAAATGACTTATCCTCTATCATATTACGCTTGATAAGAATTATTATATCAATATAAATTACACTTTAGTTTATGCTACATGATTTGCTTATCTGAAAAAAGAAAAGTTCATTTCTATATATTCAAACTAGCTCTTGTAGTATTTATATTGTAAATTAGGACTAAGTTAAAGTTCTTATAATTTTTCTTATTTGGATTAAAAGAACTTTAAGATTATGAACAGAAGAAAAACAGAAATAAAAAGTATTTTTATAAGGGAATAAAATAAATATAATTTAAAAGACGATGAATGCTGAGAATATGGTCTATGGATATAAAGGACAGTTTTTATATATAAACCTAAGTCAAGAAACATATAAAATAATAAAGTGGCCAGAAAATGTCTTAAATAAGTATATTGGTGGCAGAGGTCTTGGAGCAAAGCTTTACTGGGATTTAATCCCTCCCGACACAGGACCTCTTGACCCAAATAATGTTTTTATGATTCTCACAGGACCCTTGAGTGGCACGATTGCACCTACCGCAGGTAAACATCTAATAGTAACAAAATCACCTGCAAGCGGTGCTTGGTTAGAATCTTACTCAAGTGGAAGAATTGCTTCAGAGCTTAAATACGCTGGATACGATGCTCTAATTGTTACTGGAAAAGCTAAAGCTCCGATTAATTTATTTATTTATGATGATGATATTGAATTTTTAGATGCAAAGGATTTATGGGGTAAAGGTGCTTTCGAGACAGAAACAATTATTCGGGAAAGGTTTGAATCTGAATGTGGTAGTTTATCTATTGGACCTGCAGGAGAGAATCTAATCCCATTTGCATGTGTTGGCAGTGAATATTTTAGAAAAGCTGGTAGAGGCGGTGCTGGTGCTGTAATGGGTTCCAAGAATCTTAAGGCGATAGCTGTTAAAGGTTCTGGGGGAATTAAGTGCTCGGAAATAACGAATCTTACTCAGCTCGTTCTAAATCATCAAAAAAGAGTTAAATCCCGGCATATGACGCCGATGACATTGAGCATTACTAATGCCGCTGGCATGCTACCTACTCGAAACTTTTCTAAGGGTCAATTTCCAAAAGCTACGGGCAATATTGATAAGGATGCAGTTATAAGTGTCAAAATTGGAGATAGAGCGTGTTTTGCGTGTTTCGCGGGCTGCTCAAATATGACACGAATTAAGGATGGAATCTATAAGGACTTAATTCTCGAAGGCCCAGAATATGAAACTCTTGCTATGCTTGGGTCTAATTTAGAAATAGATTATCTACCAGCAATTATGAAAGCAAATTATCTCTGCGATGATTTGGGGATGGATACAATCTCTTCCGGTGTAGTAATTGGGTTTGTAATGGAGTGCTATGAAAGAGGAATTTTAACTGAGGAAGATACTTGTGGTATAAAACTTAACTTTGGGAATTATCCTGTAATTATGGAATTACTTGAACTTATAGCTCATAAAAAGGGGTTTGGAGCTTTTTGTGCTAAAGGAGTTAAAATTATGGCTCGGGAGCTTAAAAAGAATACTGAAGAATATGCGATGCAAGTGAAGGGGTTGGAATTACCCGCATATGATCCCCGTGCAGGTTGGGGGTCTGCAATTACATATTCAATTACCCCAAGAGGCGGTTGCCATCGAAGAGCGTGGCCTCCTTCAGTAGAATTACTAGGTGGCTTAAATCCTTTTAAGGTTGAGGGGAAAGCAGAAATTGTGCGCGATTTAATGAATCATCGTAGTATAATGCATTCTCTTATAGTTTGTGATATGATAGGTCCAAGAATTAATTTAAATGAAGATAGTTGGGCGAATTATGTGAATATTGTGGTGGGATCAAATTATAGTGGAAGAGGCCTTATAGAACGAAGTGAAGCTATCGAAACTCTTATTCGTAGGATTAATATTCGTGAGGGACTGAGTTCTAAAGATGATTACCTACCACAAAGAATTTTAGAAGAATGTCTTCCAGATGGTCCACCTAAAGAAAAAATTATAGGAACGGATAATTTCTTAAAAATGCGGGCTGAATATTACACATGTCGTGGTTGGGATGAAGTAGGTATCCCTACTAGGGAAACTATTATGAATTATGGTTATGATAATGACCCCAAAATAATTATATAAGGTTAAAGGTGAATTTCGATTACAAAAGTTAAAATTCAATTAATTGGAGTTTCTAACCAAGATTTCCCCAATAATTTTGAGTATGTTGAAGGACATCAGTTCACCATACAGCAAGTATTATTTAGGGTGATAGATGGACAAAATAGCTCTTTAGCGGACATCTTATTTAAAGATGGTAATCTGAAGAAAGAATTTTCAGTTTTACTTAATGGAACTAATGTGGTTTCATTACCGGATAAGTATCAAACTATTTTAAATGACGGAGACGAGTTAATTATAACGATTCAAATTACAGGGGGTTAAAAATCGTATGAATTCGAGAGTTCTAGTCATTAAGGCGGAAAATTGTACGGGATGCCATTTATGTGAATTAGCATGTTCAAGTGCTAAAGAAGGACAATTTGTTCCTATGCGTTCACGAATTAAAGTTGTGACTGATGGATTGAAGGGCTGGTCTAATCCTCTTGTATGTGTGCATTGTAAAGAACCCTTATGTTTAAAAGTCTGTCCAGTTGATGCAATATTTAAATCAGAAACCGCTCATGGTGATAAAATTATAGACATTAACAGGGAAAAATGTATTGCATGCCATCACTGTGTTGTTGCTTGCCCATTTGGTGCAATAGAATATATTAAGGATGTGGGTATTGTGAAATGTGATTTATGTGGTGGTAACCCCATATGCGTAGAATTTTGTTTTTATGATTGTTTAGGATTCATAGAGTTGACAGAAGAACAATACCAAAAGCGTGCATCAAAAGTGTCAGCACTTACTGTGAAAGCTTGCCGAACAATAAGCAAAAAGGAACCCTCTTACCGCCGAAAAATGATCTCGAGGGATCTTTCAAAAATTTAAGCCTAAAACCTACATACTTGCTCTTTAATACATAATTTACAAAAATTATAACTATTCGAAATATTAAAATTATATTATGTTTAAGATTTAATTAAGAAATTTTCGTGAAAAAGAGCTAAAGATATAATATGTCATTTGTTAAAACCCCCCAAGAAATAAAAGATAGAGTAAAAAAAGAACAAAAACTAATTTTTTATGAAGCCGAAACTGCAAGTGTGTTCTGGGAAACATCATTCAATATAGTGGAAAAATTACTCCCTAAACCTCTCAACCCTCCTAAATTTCCTCTTGCTACAGCTTTTGTAGGTCAATGGGCTGATACTAATTTCACTTATGGGTATTCCGAATCAGCAATATTCATTCGGGCGGAATATGATGGAAAATTTGGAAATTATTGCCTAGCAATGCATTTAGATGGTCCTGGAAGAGATATGGGACAGATATATGGGCGTGAATTATGGGGATTTCCTAAAAAGTTAGCTAATATTTACTATAAACATGAAGGAAATGTAATTAACGGATGGTCAGAACGACATGATACTAGAAATATTGAATTATCTATTAAATTAACAGGAAAACCTAATGCGGAAGATATTGACCAAAAATTGCAGGAAGTTGATGCTTTAAATCCTGATGCAAGAGCTTTTAATTTCAAAAGATTTCCAGCCCCTAATGGAAAAGGATTTGATTATAAACCTTGGTTAACTGAAGTTATAACCCAGTATCGCTCAGAAGTGATTGAAATTGGAGAGGGTAATATTAAGTTGAAGTCATCTGTTCATGACCCCTGGGAAGAAGTAGAAATTATTAGAATATTGGGGGGTGTTTATTCAAAGGGTACCAACACCATGGTTAAAGGGAAAATCTTAGCACAAGTTGAAGAAAAGGATTTTGCCCCTTATGCGTTCATCAATAGAGATTGGTTTTAAAGAAATAATTTAAGCTGTTTAGATTGATTTTTTCCTACATTTTCTCCAAACTCATTTTTTTTTATAAGTTCAATATTATCTTTTAACTTTCTTTTGCTTTTTATCTATTAGTAAACGTATTAGAACTAACTCGCTAAATAAGAAAGTGATGAAAAATAAAAATAATTTTTAATAATAACGTTCTGTTTATAAGTTATATTAAATATCTTTAAATCAATTCTCTAAGAGATATCATGTTTGATGCAATCTTCAAAGTTGTTATCTTCGGTGACGCTGGCTGTGGTAAAACCACCTTAGCAAAAAGATTCATGACGAATAAATTTATTTCAGATACTCAAATGACTATAGGTGTCGACTTGCAAGTAAAGGTGCTAACCGTGGATAATAAGAGCGTGAAATTACAGATTTGGGATTTTGGCGGAGAGGAGAGATTTAGATTTTTCCTTCCAAGATATGTAAAAGGAGCGCATGGGGGTATATTTATGTATGATATTACAAACTTAGCTTCGACACTTCATATTGATGAGTGGTTAGCAGTTATTAAGGAATCCTCTGAATCATTTCCAATTATGTTAGTTGGAGGCAAAATGGATTTAGAGGCTTATCGTGAAGTATCCACTAAGGACGGAAAAAAAATGATGGAAGAACATGAATTAAATGCATTTTTGGAGAGTTCAAGTAAAACAGGGGAAAATGTAGATGTTATTTTTCAAGAATTAGCACGAATTATGTTAAAAAATAACAGAAGCTCATGGATTTAAAATGATTATAAATTTTTTATTAATTTATTCTTTAAATTCATGGGACAAAATGGAATTGCAATTAAATTTATCCTAAAGTTATACTTTTCAGTTAACTTACGTTGAAAAAATGAAAAACCAATTAATTAGATGGAAAAGATTTAAATATAAAGATTAATACTTTTTAGGTTGTATTATTTTTATACAAAAAAGGCGTATTTAAGAGCATAAGGATATTTAAGTGCCAATTAAAGCTTTATTGGAATGATGCAGATTAGAGATGATATCTTTTAATAATAATACAAATAACAGTATTTCGAAGTAAAAAAAAATATTATTGGAAATAAGATAACATGTACGACGCTATTTTCAAAGTAGTAATCTTTGGTGATGCTGGTTGTGGTAAAACAACCTTAGCCAAAAGATTCATAACTGAACTTTATCTTCCAGGCTTGCATATGACAATAGGAGTTGATTTTGAGACGAAGGATCTAAAAATTGACGGATCACGAGTAAAACTAATGATATGGGATTTTGGTGGTGAAGAACGATTTCGGTTTATCTTTCCTCAATATATATCGGGAGCTAAGGGAGGAATTTTAATGTATGATATTACTGAAGATTCCTCTTTTGTGCACCTCAGCGATTGGTTAACTGTTATGAATGGAGCTAGAGAGGAGATGCCGATCCTTTTAATTGGAGGTAAATTAGATTTAGAAGTAATTAGAGAAATCTCTTATGAAGAAGGAAAAAGAGTTGCGAAATCATTGGGTTTAGATGGCTTTATAGAATGTTCCAGTAAAACGGGAGAGAATGTTGAAGAGTGTTTTAAAATTTTAACCAAACTTATGCTAGACAGAATACGATAATTATAAAATACCCGGATTGCTATTTATTTTATATTGCCCTTCTCTATTATATAATATAAGTTCTAATTTTATAACAAGAATCAATTTAAAAATCAGGGATTAAAACTGCTATGGGATTATTTAAAAGAAAAAGAAGTAAAAAAAGATTAAACGAGGATTTATCAATCATAAGTAAGGAGCCTTTGTTCCTACCAAAAAGGAAGAAGGAAGAATATTTTGAACCTCATTTTTCATTTAAAGTTATCTTACTGGGGCATAGCAATTTAGGCAAGTTTGATTATTTAGAGAAGTTTGGAAACTCATGGTTTAAAGCTAATACAAAGTTATCAATTGGTATAAGCTTTGGGATAAAAGAGATAAAAATAGAAGATATTAATATTAAATTGCAGATATGGGATTTAGCATCTGAAGAACGATGGAGACAAATGATTCCTTACTATTGTAGAGGAGCATTGGGTGCGATATTAATGTTTGAAATTTCAGACTCAGAAACATTACATAAACTATCTAGATGGGTTAAAATCATAAGGGATAATACAGATAATGTTCCCATTATTTTGTTGGGTAGCAGTGATGATTTAAATGATACCCGCCAAGTAACTAAAGAGGAAGGGTTAGATTTTGTAGCCTCTGAAGAATTAAATGGTTATTTTGAATGCGACATTCTTACGGGCGCGAATCTCGAGAATGCTTTTGAGAGTTTAACTAAAATGATAATTACAAAATATGAAATGAAATAACCTATTTTTTAAATCAACCTTTTTAGTTAGCGTTATTTTCGAAATCTATTTAAATTAAAAAATTGAAATAGAAATATAGTTTATACTCTAAAAAGAGATTATCATGCTAATTAACCGTAAAAAAGTACTGCTAATTGCCTCTATCTGTTTTATAGCAAGTACCGCTATCATAATCCCTCTAATCTTTTTCTCGAAATATCTTCCATTTAACACGGTTGAATTAGGGCAATTAGATACTGGTGGGTTTGCATACGATGTAGATATTGAAGGGGATATAGCATATATAGTAGATAGAGCAGAACCGAATCCGGGAGGTTTAGTAATTATTAATATTAGTGATCCCCGCCATCCTGCCAAATTGGGTTTCTTCTATGATGGAGGATTTCCAATTAAAGTAGATGTAGTGGGAGAGACAGCTTTTTTAGCTAACCCGAACATTGGATTAGAGGTTATTAATGTGAGTGTCCCTTCAAATCCCGTTAAATTGGATCAATTTACGAGCAGTGGTGCTGTTTATGATGTGCAAATTGTAGGGGAACTTGCTTATATAGCTGATTGGTCAAGAGGATTAGTTATTTTAAACATTAGTGATTATCATGATATTAGAGAATTAGCACGATTTGCGACCTCTGGAGCATGTGGCCAGCTTTACATCCTTAATAATAGAGCCTATATAGTAGATCATCTTTCTACATATAGTAGTTTAAGAATTATTGATGTGAGTGACCCTTATCATCCGATTCAAGTTGGAAATCATGCTCCTATGGATGTTGATTACTGGAATCCTTTTGTTAAAGACGATTATGTATATGTTTGCAACCATGCAGTGAATGGAGGCGGATTACATATTCTTGATATTTCTAATCCATCTCATTTAATTCAAGTAGGATATCATCACGATGGAGGTGCAATTTTTGCGTCATACATAATAGGAAATTATGCATTTTTAGCAGATTATGAAATGGGTTTAAATATAATTGATATAAGTGATCCATCTAATCCAACTAAAACTGGTCACTATTTCGATGGGGGACATTCTTACGATGTTATGGTTGATGGGAACATTGCTTATGTTGCAGATAAGGAGGATGGATTGGAAATCATCGAAATCTTAAATCTGTAATGCAAGTAGAAACAAGAATAAACATCATTTGATCTAGAATTTTATGGAAATGCTTTGGAATTTTGCAATTATTGGTAAAAAATTGCCCCTATTAATCAACAATCGGAAACTCTAACGAAAACGATTAAATCTCATAATCCTGTAGAATTTAAATTTTTGGAAGACCTTATTAATGAGAACTTTGGTAGTTAAATATATCCCTAAATCAAAATTATATTATTCTTTGGAGGATCATGAAAAATAAATTATCCTTTTCAACCTCTCCTCTTACGCGAATTATTAATAGTAATTATTTTGATTTGGATAAAACATTAGAGGTTATGCTAAACTTATGGAATTTCTCTATCATCCAAGGATTCGAGTTTCAATATTTAGCAGAATGGAATAGAAGACATCCACCTGAAGATGATGATCCACGTTATAGTCGATTAAGCAATTGGAAAGATAGTTTAAAATATGATGTTAAAGACATTGGTAATAAACTTAACAATTTAAGCGTTCCAATATTATCGATTCACGGAAATAGAGATATTGGGCTACTATTATGTTCGGAAAATCGTGACAATCTTAAGAATGGCAGAATCTTGCTTAAGGAGTCTGCCAATTTAGCAGAACTGTTAAAAACTAAACTCTGCGTGTTTCATATATGGGATACAAAAAGTAAAAATTTAAATTTATCCCTCCTAAAAGAAACTATTTATAAAATTTCAGCAGAATTTCCACATCTCATTTTGACTGTTGAAAATATTCCTACTAGCATGCCAAATTTCACACCATTTGAGTTAATCAAAGACTTTAAATGGATTACCTTAGATTTAAGATGGTGTGCCTTATATGATGAGTTAAAAAAATTTTCAACAATTAAAAAAAAAATAGCTAATGTGCATATTAGAGGTGAGTTAGAAGATGATCAATGGAAATTGAAAAATTCACCTTTTACTGTGGAAGAAGCATTGGATCTTATTTTAAAGCAATGGAAATATAAGGGAATTCTTACTTTTGAGCCGGAAGGTGGATTATTTGGAGCTAATTGGGAGAATCTTTTTAATGCAATTAATGCAATTAAAGAAAAGTATCTTAAATAAATAAAAAAAAGTGAAATTCAGTTTGAATTTTCTTCCTTAAGATGCTTATTAAGGCGTTCTATGAATCTTGGACCATATTTTCTTAATCTGATTAGCCAGATTAACGCATACAACTCGCCTAAAAACATAGTAATTATTATTGGCCAAATAAAAAAGGGAGCATCCGCAACATTTAAAAAAACAATAAGCAAAAATATAGTTATTGCGGTTATAAAAACTAATCCTCCAATGCCAAGATTAACTCCTTGGCTAAATATAGAGGATGAACTACTTTTTTGGGAAATAAAGGCTTCTTTTAAATAGGGTTGTTCTTCAAATCCCACCTCTTTTTTAATAATTCTTAATATTTCTAACGCTTTTTGTCCCAAAGATGTAAGCTCATAATTGTTTGTTTCATTTTTAAATATAAATCCCTTTATTTGCTTTAAATGATAATCTAACTTGCCTGTGGACAAATCAAAATAATTAAGAACTTCAGAAAAGCTTTTAGGGGAATTATCCAATAATTCCAAGATTTCTCTCCTAATTTTATGACTAATAGCATGAATTAAAATATCTTCAGATTGAATTGCTATTTTTATCACCTTAAGACTTAATTATCGCATTCAATTTATATAGATTTTTGACAACTCATTTTAACATAACCTAACAAAAAAGTTTGTCAAGGTAATTCTAATTTAATAAATCATTGAATAAACCAAATATCTGTAAATTTATTATTAAAAATTGGACTAGAAATCATTTTTTACTAATTTAGAACTTATGTTAATAAGAGTAAAACTAGAAGAAATTTTAAGTGCAAAAGGGATAATGGTAGAAGAAGGAATCATGAATTATTGTGCATATTGTGGGATAAAAATTGTGGGAAGTAACAATAAACAGATTAATTATTGTCGAAATTGTGGTCATAAATTGAAAAATGAGAAAGCTCACGAAACAAATAAAGTACAGTGTGTTGTTTGTCATAAATACATCTGGAATAATCGATTTGATACCATTGAATGTTCTTTCTGTGGAAGTAAATACCATTATAGGTGTGTATCTAATTGGTTAATAAAGTATAATTCCTGCCCCTTATGTCAAAATACATTTATTAAACCGAATACAACGTTTTCAATAAAAAATTCTTTAACTATTCGGTCCTAATTTTCAACTTTATCCTTGTTTTTCTTTCCGTTATGATTATTACGTAATGTAATATCGTAGAGCCATTTATAAATGCTTGAATTCTTAATGTTGAATATTGGTTTTGCTTTTATTCTGACTTCTTGTATTTTTCGCCAAAAGAAAATTACTACAATAACACGAACAATTCCAGAAAGTAAAAATAAAAAGTGATATTGATTCATGAAAGCTATAGGAATAAAACTGATTATAACACTTCCGAGTAAACCCCCCAATGTAATTGCTATTCCCAATAACAAATTATACAAGGCAATGTATTTACCTCTCTTTTTTGAGGTAATATTATCAAAAATGAAGTTTGATGTGGCTAAATTGAATGCTGTCCATCCTATTCCTCCTAGTAATTGAGGTCCTAATATAATGCTTAATGGAGTATTAAAAAATAACCATAAGAGGGGTAAAATAGGAATAATTATCCCACCAAGTTTGATTAATATTACATTTCCATATTTATCGGATACTCTGCCGAGTATGGGAAAAATGAAAAGTCCAACTATCGATGAGGATAAATTAATAATGATAAAAATAGAATAATCAAAATGTAACTCATTTAGCATATATACTGAGAAAAAAGGACCTGCTATCCATTGTCCAAAAATTAGCAACGAAACGAAAAGAGTAAATTTCCCAAAATTACTTTTGGGGATTTCCTTAAAAAAGTGACTTGTTTTTACGTGATCTGTTGTATCAAAATTATATGAGGGGTAATATTGACGTGTGAAAAGAAATGCTGAAACTAACCGTGTAATCAAACCAAGAATAAATATTAACATAAATCCAATTAGAAGTACCCCTTGAAGATTGAACCAATCAAGGGAAAAAGATAATAGTAATATTCCTATTAAACCAATTGAATTGGTAATTAAATTTCTCTTCGCAAAATATCTCCCTCTATAATTTTCTGGGACAATATCACCCATAACTGAAAACCATGGAGGATTCATAATCCCTGCACTTAACATGTATATTAAAAAGAATCCAATTAAAATCCAAGAAAGATACGCATGTAACATTCCCATTTGAAATAGAAAAGCAATAATGAAGAAAAATGGCCACACTGCAGCTTGACCTAATATTCCACTTAATAAAGTAAACTTTCGGGAAGTTCTCTCGATACCACAAGCTCCGATTAATTGTCCCATGGGAGAGATTAAATTTCCCAATGAGGTGAGAAGGCCAACTTGAAATGGAGAGGAGTTAATACTGAGTGAAAAGGGAACGATGTAATTGTCAACTAAAATACTGCTAAATACTCCAAAACTTCCCTCAGCAATTGAAATTCGCATTGTTTTGGTTTTAAGGGCACTATCATCTAGATTCTCTGTATTAATAGGGGGGGAAGAAATATAGATCACACTCCCAAATCTATTTAAATTAAGTCATTTAATGTAAAGTACTATTAATCCAATTAAATGATTTAATTAATAAATAGTATTAGTTGATATAATACCAACATTATTGAAAAAATAACCTTTTAAATAAAGTTCTTAAAAACTTTTATTACTTTTTCAAGAAAAAGTTTATATATTTGAAACGATTCAATCTAGTTATAAGAAACATAAGAAAAATCTTATTTTATTAATGGATTTAGGAATTCCAAAAATCTAAGGAAAAATAGCTTTCTTTCTTTTAATTAAAATATGATTATAAGAATAATATGCACATTTAATTGACATATTAAATATATAAGTTGAGGTTATAAAAATGATAAATAATATAGAATCAATACACCAAAAAGCATTAACGAACTCGAATGAAAAGAATTTGATTTTAACGCAAAATAAAAATATTAATGCTGTTATTGAAGAAAACTTGACTATTTCAGAAAGTGATGCTGTAGATATGAAACCTAAGACCCAGCATTTCTATGATTTTCCTAAGTATTATGATAAGGCATTTACAAGGGATGTGATAAGTGATATTAATTTTTTCCAAAAATGCTTTCAATTGTATTCAGATATCCCCGTGAAACATGTCATGGAGCCGGCGTGTGGTCCGGGAATGTTTTTAGAAGCATTACCAAAATTTGGGTATATTGCTCTAGGGTATGATTTAAACCCTGCTATGGTTGAATATTCGAAAGAACGTTTAAGAAAATGTGGTATCTCGAATATGGAATCTGATGCTGTCGTTGGAAATATGAAAGATATGATATTTGAGACTAAATATGATGCTGCTTTCGTTTGTATAAATAGTTTGGGTTACTTAAGAAATGATGAAGACATTATTTCGCACTTTAAAGCAACTGGAGAGTCAATAAAAAAGGGTGGCATATATATAGTAGAAATTAGCTGTAAATGCGACGATATTAAGAATGAAAAGAAATATGATGATACCTGGTATGTAAAAGAAAATGGATTAGAAATTGAGCTTACATGGGCAGTTAATTGGTACGATATTGAGAATCGTATAAGGCATGTTGATTTTCAAATGGTAGTTGAGGAGAATGGTCAAAAATTTTTAGTACAAGAAGCACATGAGCTTCGATTATGGATTTATGATGAATTTAACAAGCTTGCTCAAGCTGGTGGGTTCGAATTGATGGCAGTGTATAATCAAAGTTATGATTTTATCCCTCCAAATACTTCAATCACTGGTGAATTAGGAGCACTATTCTTTGTATTGAAAAATGTCAAAAATAGATAAATATTTCTTTTTTAACTTGAAAACTTTTTCTTAAAAATAAAGAATTTTATTTTTATTTGAATTTTTTTCTTCATATTATTACTTTATATTATAAATTTAATTCTGTGTTAAACCTAGGAGATATAAGGTAAAATGTATGGAGAAGTAGTCGCAATTCTTACATCTGTGTCATTTGCGCTTTCATTCGTGCTTGCAAGGAAGATAGAGAAAGAAGCTACGCCCATCTTTCAAAATGCCATACGATCTCTTGTTGGGCTAATCAGCTTTTTAATAATTTGCTTATTCTCTGGCTTTCTTTTTAATATTATTAATCTTCCTTTGTTGGTTATTTCATTATTAGGTATGAGTATCTTATTTACAGTAATTATAGGGGATACCTCTTATCTTCAATCTCAAAAGATTTTGGGTCCTGCAAAAGCTCTTGCAATTACAAATACTACCCCATTTTTCACAATATTATTCGCTACACTTTTTTTAAATCGTCCATTCACCTTCCAAATGATTTTTTCTGGAATATTTATTGGAATAGGTGTAGCTATTATCACAAAACAAAAAGTAACAATTAATGATCAAAAAAAACAATCTAATCCAAAAACAATATCAGATGATAAGGAGGGGGATCATACTAATTTTAAATTAATTGATATTCCGATTTCGATTAAAGGATTAATTTACGCAAGCATAGCAGCAATTTCATGGGCAATTGGACTTGCTTTATCAGATTATTCGATCAGTCAAGTTAATCAGATATTAGGTACTAATATATTTAGTACTATTTTAGCTTTAATGGTAAGATTTCTTTTTGCGGCAGTTATTCTAAATACAATTGCGTATATTGAACAAAAATATAAGCCGATACCTAAAAATAGGCAAACTTGGAAAATATTAATTATTTCTGCAATTCTTAGTTATGTTCTTGGGAGTCTCTTTTTTGGGGAAGCAATTCATATAGTAGGTGCTTCCTTCATGTCATTAATTTCGACGGCATTACCACTCTTTACAATTCCTTTTTCCTACATAATAAATAAAGAAAAATTAACAAAGAGAGGTTTTTTGGGCGTTATTCTAACAGTCGTTGGAGTTATTATAATACTTTTTTAAGAAGATAGTAAAAATTAAAAAATACCTATTTTACTATGACTACAAAAATATTCTATTAAATAATATAATTGGAAAAAAACTATTATTATGATTAAATCGATTCTAATCTGTGATTCTCAAGGATATCCGTTCTATTCTAAAAAAATGGATGATACATTAAATGATATTGAACCTGCGATATTCAGCGGATTAATCTCAGCCATTGGAGCTATTGGAAAACAGCTTTTTAAAGAAGATATTGCGACAATAAATTATGGTGAAAATTATGAAATCCTTATCATCACTAAAGACTTGTTCTCGGATCAAAAATCCATTTACTTTGTATTTTTAATTGAAAATGAAGTAGATCTACAACTAGTTAAACGTATAAGCACTCACATTTTTATAGAGACAAAACAAGTATTAAAAAATCCCTCTTCCAAAGTATTGGTTATTAAAGATAAAGTCGATAAAATAATTGATAAATTATTATGAGTTTAATAATTGCCATTTTAAATAAACATGATTTATTTTTGGGTCTTTTTTGAGAGTTTAAAAGCAATTATTATCAAAATAACCCCTATAATTAAAAAACTCATTGAATTGAATACTTCAGCAGCTTCAACTCTCTAAAATATATCTGTTTCAACTAATTCAGGCCTAAATTCTTGTATAAAATGAAAATTGATCTCACTTATAAAAGAAAGAATAATTAACAAGATTCCAGTAATCAATATCGCTTTTTCAGAGATGCTAAATCTTTTATTGGTTTGATTCATAACAACCTAATAATTTAAAGTAAAGCGTTCTTTTATTTTTTTTATCTTAAATATCTTTAACACATGTTTTAGAAATCTGTACACATTAAATATATACTGAGTAGAGCCTAATATTTGTTTTAAATTCCTTTATCTTATAGTATTAATCAGAATTTTATAGCTTTCAACCCTTAAGTATTCCATAACATAGCTTAAGGTAAAATGAGAGTAAATTTATCATCCAATATGACAAAATAGGAACATTTAAAAATATCTTAAACAATTCTTTATAAAATAAATCATTTTTATAAATTATAAAATAGTTAAGAAGAGGTATTATCTAATGGCAAAAAAGAAAGCTCCTGCTAAAAAAGCACCTGCTAAAAAAGCTGCTCCGAAAAAAAAAGCACCCGCTAAGAAAAAGGCTCCGAAAAAAAAAGCTAGCAAATAAAATAAGTTTTTTTAATTCCAATTTTTTTTTTGTTTTGATTTTCTTAATTTATTTCTATAAATATTTCTCAAATTAAAATATAAGATACTTCCATAAATTTGGTTTAGATCTTACTGAAAAATTCGTCTTTTTTCTAGCTTCAATAAATAAAGTAAATCATATAAGTATTATAACAAGATGATAGATTATTCAAATAGAAAATTTTTATCATTAGTACTATATAAAGCTTCTTTAATACCAAAAATTCAATATAAAGATTTATTTATTAGTCGTTCAATAATTTAACATTAGTTGTACATAAAAGTTTTGATTGAAAATGAATGTAAAAACGATTTTAGGCAAACCGGACTTTATTCCCGGTAAATTTTTAGGATATGTATTATGGAAGCAATCAGACGGATTTCATTTAAGATGGACCATTAAAGGGAAAAAAAGGCAATCATTCCAAGGAAAAATACAATGTTTAGATAAAGTTAAAATTATCAACGTCTATAGAACTGAAAATACTTATAAAGTAAATGAAACACAAAAAAATACGATTGAATGGAATACTGTGTTAGATAGTGAATTAGATGGGTTCGACTTTTTAACACCCGGAGATTTTGAAGTAGAATTGCGGATAAAAAATAAAAAGATTAAATCAAAAATGATATTTCTAGGTTCTGAAATGTTTCGACCTGAGAATAATCCATTTAAGATCATTCAACCTCCAAGTGAATTGATACTAGGAGATGAAAGTGAGATAATTGATACTAAAGTAAAATTAGAAAAAGAAGAGAAAGAGATTGTTATTAAAGAACCAGAACCCGTTTATGAGTCAGAACCTACACATAAACCTAAGCAAGTAATTGAACAAAACTCAGAAGAGTCTTCAACATTTGAACCCGCGCCATTACCTATTCCTGCACCAGAATATGATGAGACTACTAAATTAACACCGCCAACAATAATAGATGAAACACCCCAAGAAGAATCAGAAACGGTAGTATCCTCTTCTGAAATGAGTGAAGTTATTGCTAAAGAAGAAGTTATAGCAGAAACAGAAGTAGATCTCGAACCTATTTTGGAAACTATCCCTGAAATAGATATTGCCCCTGAAAAGAGAATATATGAATGGTTAACCCAGCTCCTTACTTACAGAGATTTTGGTTTGAAAGATGAACCAAAATTAGTATCTATTGCGAAATCGTTGCCAGAAACCGCACCAGAAATAGCTATTGAATCAGATATCGAACTCCAAATCGAGGAAGTCTCCCCCTTAATGTCTGAAGCGTTAGAGCTATCCGATATCCACTTAGAACCAGAAGTCATTCCTGAAGTTAAATCACCTGAAGATGAGTCAAAGTCAATATCAATTTATGAATCATTACCAGAGAGTGCGCCAGAAATCCCTAAAGAACTAAATAATAAACCAGAAAATGAAGAACAATTCATTTTAAGCGCTGAATCTATAAAAAGCGTCGAAATGCCACAAACTGTAGAACCTGTCCTTGAATCTGAATCAAAAAGCGAGGATAAAATGGAAGCAAGAATTGGTGCCTGGTTAGCACAGCTTCTAAAATATCGAAAATTTAAAACGGAATAATATATTTAATCTATTTTATTATAATTTCTTTCATTTAAGATGATATTTCTTTAATATTTGTGGAATACCAGTCATATAGCGGTTTAATATCTTTTATGGTTCTAAATTTTACACTTTTATCAAGTAAAACAATCAATACCAATTCTCTTCTTCTAGCAATGCTTAATATTTTATTATCTTTAATTTCTACCAAAGCATTATTATCGGTATTAATGTAGAAGATCGAAAAGTTTTCGATAAATATATGATCCAAGTTCCAAGAGTAGTCAATCTCTTCTTTTAAACTTTTAGTAAAAGCTTTCAAGTTTGAATCTATTGCAATCCAGCCCTGAATCCACTTCTGTTGAGCCCTATCCAAAACAAAAAATTTACCCTCAACTTCATTTGGGACGTAATTTTTCAAAATGTCCTCATATTCTTTCATAGAAAACCCTTAAAAAATTACACTCTATAAGATCAAAAATGAAATCTAAGACAAATATTTAATGGTTAATTCTTAGACATAAATTAACCAAATTTTTCTACGTGATAATATTTTTCATGTGGTTTAAAAATGAGTAAGAATGATAAGATTGAGTATAAATCTTTAATTTCCAAGTTGAAAACCGATCTAGACGTTATATATGAAGGAAATGAGAAATTAATCTATTCAAGATATAATGATATAAAAGAATTGATGATGAATGCTCAACAAGCGTTTATGAGTGGCAAGTTTCCCTCATCAGCAAAACTATTTCGTCAAGTAGCTAAAAGTATTCATGAGTTGTACTTTAAAATTGAAAAACAGGGGTCTTATAACAATAGGAATACTCTAAATGATTTGAATGGCAAAGAATGGTTAAGACACACAAAAAGTTGGATAGTTGTTGATGGAAAACCCTCGGATATTCCAAAAGAAATTAAAGATCACCCTGCTTCTTTTCCACCAGAGCTTATAGAATATTTTATAGAGTTTTTTACAAAAAAAGAAGGCTGGGTTTTCGACCCATTTATGGGTATCGGAAGTACTGCCATTGCGTGCTTAAATCTAGGTAGGAATTGTTGGGGTACTGAAATCAATCTAAAATATTTTAATTATGCTACTAAAAGGATCGCGAAAAAAAAAAATTCTCTAAAGATATTAGATGACTTATCTTGCGAAATATTTAACAATGATTGTAGAGATGTATTAAATCTACATAAACAGAATAACTTTCCACCAATAGATTTCTGCATAACATCCCCTCCATATTGGAATATTTTAGAAACTTCGAGGGGAGGAGTAAAGTCAACTCATAAAAAAAGAATAGAAGACGGCTTAGATGAAAAGTATAGCGAAAGTCCTAATGACATAGGAAATATATCGAACTATAAGGATTATTTAAAAGAAATGGAGGTAATATTTAATGATATATTTAGGATCCTTAAAAATGATGGCTATTTAATCATCGTTGTGCAGAATATACGCCCTAAAGGAGGATTAATGATCCCAATTGCATGGGATTTAGCGAAATTACTCTCAACAACTTATAAATTAAGACAAGAGTTTATTTGGTGTCAAAATCAAAAACAATTAGGAATTTGGGGATATCCTAAGACGTATGTGTCGAATGTCCATCACCATTATTGCTTAGTTCTTCAAAAATAAAAATTAAAGGATTAAGGTAAGGATGATTTTTGAAATCTCAAATTGAGATAAATCTTAATAATAAATAATTTATGTAATCTTCTATTCTTGGAAAATTAGAGATGATGTAATTCTATGGATCGTGGAGAGCAAAACTTTATTAAATTACCCTTGTTTGGTGCTAAAATATACAATAAAATGATGAGTATTACTCCTGTTCAAATTCAAATTTCACAAATTGCACAAGATTTATTAAAAGTAATTAAAAAGGGTCGTCTTCTCGATATTGGAACTGGTCACGGTAAACTTTTAAAAGAAATCCATAAATTGAATCCTCAAATAGAACTATATGGTCTTGACATTTCAAAAGCTATGATAGAAGTAGCTAAAACTAACATAGCTCAAATTCAAGTAAATTTAATGCAAGGAAACATAAACTCTACCATATATGAAAAGGATTTTTTCGATCTAATAACCTGTACTGGCAGCTTTTATCTTTGGAATCAGCCTAAAGAGTCATTGAATGAAATTTATCGGATTTTAAAGCCAAATTGTAAAGCTGTTTTGTTTGAAACATATAAGAACTATGATAAAGACCAATTTAAAAAAGCGTTAAAACACAATCTAAAAGACGAAACGTTTCTTAATAAAAAACTCTTACCTCGATTTCTAAAAAAACAATTAAGAATGACCTATTCAGTTGAGGATGTTGAAGAAATAATAAATTCAACTGATTTTGCTAATTCATATGAAATTTTAAAAGTCATAATTGCAACTTTACCCATCTGGATGCGTATTGAATTAAGAAAACATGATGAAATTTTAAAATAAATTTAATTTATAGAATAAAATCACCTAAAATTATAAACAAGATGAGTCTTTTTGAAAAATTTGCCTGAAAAAGTAAGGACAATAATAAAGGAAAATTTGTGGTTAGTTTTAAGTACCATTGATAAAGATAATATCCCTTATAGCTCGGTTTTAGTTTATCAAAGTGATGGTAACATAATAATCTGCCAAACAGGAGAAAAAACTCTTAAAGCAAATAATATCCGAAATAATCGTCATATAGCCGTGACCATTCCAATAAGAAAGAATTTCTTCCATAAACTTATCCCAGCACCACCCGCGGAAATACATTTTACAACTGATGCTGAGATTTTAGCAAAGGATAATGACGAGGCTAGAATAATATTTTCAAAATACTTAAAACATACCGAAAAAGCAAACCTACCTCAAGATTATATTTGGATAAAAATTCGAATTCCCAATAAAGTCACGACCTATGGTGTTGGAGTTCCCTTATTTAAAATGAGAAATCCAATAGTAGCAAGGAAAGTTATCCAATTAAATTAAAGAAAAAAAGAAAAATCCACATTTAATAAATTTATTTCCGTAAAACAAACCTAGTATAGCGGTTCATTTGTCCATAGTAATCAAATAAAGCATCTAATCCTCTAATTTTAAGGTCTGTGTTTAGACAAATCTTATTGTGTAAAGCACCATCTGGAGGTATTTCAGAAATTTCTTGTGCAATTTTATTAACTTCTTCTTCGAGTTGTTCTTTTGGCACGCTTAAACTAATTAATCCTATTTTCTCAGCCTCGATTCCATTTATAGTTCTTCCAGTCATTAAGAGATACCGTGCTTTTTTAACTCCAAGATAAAATTGCCATAAGGGCATACTTTGTGCTCCCCCCCATCTCTGTGCCGGGTGGCCAAAGATGGCATCTTCCGCAGCGACAGAAATATCACACAGAAGTTGCAAATAACATCCCGCATCAGTGCAATACCCGTGAACTTGAGCAATAGTAGGTTTAGGAAAATTAAAAAGCCGTAAATATTTAGCATAGATTTTTTTATTTAAGATATCGTAGGAATTTTTATATTTCCATCCCCCCTCTGGAGGAGTTATATAATATGATCCTTTTAGATCAAAGCCTGAACAAAAACTTTTGCCATTTGCTTTTAATACGATTACCCGTGCTTTCTCATCTGCTTCAGCTTCATCAAGCACAGCATCAAGATCATCTAAGAGTTGATAACTTAACGCGTTATGTTTTTCAGGTCTATTAAGAGTAAGATACCCTATCTTTTTAGAAGATTCATATATAACAGTTTCATATTCCATATTCTCACCCTACAAATATATGTTTTAAATGAAATTATTTTTTATACTAATTAAGAGTATAAATAAATCACTCTATATATATTGAAAGGATTACTAAGCTATACTATTTTGATTTTGATTATGTTTAATAGATAATTTAAACTTAGATTATTATGGAGAACTCAATTTACTATTTTTCGGGTACAGGAAATTCATATAGTATCGCGCGAGAATTATCTAATTCATTACAAGATTGTGAATTAATCCCAATTGCGAGGATTTGGAAAAATAATCGAATAACTTTAAAAGCTAAGAACGTAGGCTTAATATTTCCCCTATATTATTGGGGGTTGCCTCATATTGTTTATGAATTTACTACTAAACTTAATCTTGATAATTCAACATATATGTATGCCGTGGTTACTAGAGCGGGAGGAGTTAATGGAATACCATTAATCCAATTAGAGCAACTTCTCAATAAAAAGTCGAAAAAGTTACACGCAGGATTCTTCATTCAAATGCCAAATAACTATATATTGGGTTATACTGTGAATTCAGAAGCTCAAAACCAAGTACTTTTTAAACGTGCTAAATTGAAAATTACTGAAATTCTTACTTATATCAAAGAACAAAAAGGAAATATCAAACCGAATCTTTTACAACAATTAGACAACCGAACAAATGACCTAAATAGGAATTTTCGAGAAACGGTAATGGAAAGTGATAATAAATTTTATGTTGATGAAAAATGTACTAGTTGTGGAATTTGCGAACAAGTTTGCCCAGTTAATAATATTAAAATCATAAAAGGTAAACCAGAATGGTTGCATCAGTGTCAACAATGTTTAGCTTGCATCAATTATTGTCCTGAAGAAGCCATTCAATATGGAAACAAAACATTAACAACTGGAAGGTATTATCACCCTGAGGTTGATACTAAAACAATTTCACTTCAACAACAAATAAAATAGAAAATTAATATTAAGAAAAAAGAGAAAGACTCAAAGTTTTCAATCAATCTTTCCTATTTAGTTATAAATGAAATTCGGTCCCAACAACTCCCAAAGTATGAGATGGGTGATCCGACATTAACTTATTGAAGTTAAAACCGGTACAATGCATTCCACATATAATCTCGGGATTTAATTCATTAAAATAATTAATCTTATTTTGTATTACATCCAAAGAATTCCACTCTTCATGAAAACCCCCAATTACGCCATAAACCTTCTTAATACCTGTTAATTTCTGCCCGTGCTTAATAGTATTCATGATACCACAATGGCCACAACCAGTAATTACAACTAATCCTTTATCTTTTATGTTAATATATAATGAAGTCTCATCTCGAAAGTAATTTTTTTCTATTTCCTTTCTAGATTTTTGGAGATAAAGGTTTTTTGTGACTTCACTTTTCTCAAATAATTCTATCTCGCCACTAGTTACAATTCCTTTACTTATCTTTACAGGCTCGGTAGTTTCAATCAATCTTATCTTATATTGATCCACAAGATTCATTACTATATTCCTATTTAGTAGTGGTAATTTCTTGTTTGTTAGTATTTTTCCCTCTTTTTCAAGCTTTTTTACACTTTCTCCAATATCCTCTGCAGGAATTTCGACCCCTGGTTTGGGGATAATTGCTACGTTTTGTAAATAGCAATTAGGATTTATTATAAATTCAGTACCTTGACTTAATATAGGTAAAGTTCCTAATAATCCTCCAAAATGATCAAAATGTCCGTGAGTTAGCATTAGTTTCTCTACATTAGAGAAATTAATTCCAAATTGTTTACTATTTTCGAAGATAGCTTGAGATAGCCCTCCTGTATCTATCAAATAAATATGCTTTTCTTCACCATCCATTACCTCAATGCTCATTGAGAATCCATGTTCTCCAAAAACTCTATTCGCAGTTATACCTGGTTGAATAACCTTACCTTTAAATTTCTCTTCTGTCAAAAGTGAAATGCTTGTCGCGTTTGTAGTTAGAACTTTTAAAATTACTTTTCCAGATTCAATATTTCCAATCTCCAATAGATTCACCTCAATTAACAATAAAATAATATCTATTATAAAACTTTCAATAATTTTTTTCTCATGGATTAGTTTTAGACCGCCTAAAAACTTTAGAGACAAAGTTACCAATTCTTAGGATATGTCCCATTAGAGTTTAAGTAATAATAAAGGAAATCTTTTTGTTCATACCTCTCTTTAATGCAAAAATTATAGAGGTCCTGGGGGATGGATGTAAAAATCCTTTTGGTACTGCAAAAATATTCATGTAGAGTGTATATATAAATTGTTAAAGTTATTAGCTTTACTTTTTTGCGACTTAAGGCTTTATATAACAATCCTTCTTAATACCTTATTCAATATTGATAGTCTTTTATATTCCATCTTATTTTTGACTGTGAGTCAAATAATGAACCAAAAGTTTAAATAACATTTTATATTCTGTTACTTAAAAATGACTCTTGGTCAAAACCTGAACTAACAGCCAATATATTATATGATGATTTATATGGAAGAAAACACAGAAAAAAGAATGAGTAGAAAACAAAGAGAAGCAAAATTACGAGAACAAATCATTTTTGAGGCAGCAGAAAAATTATTTCTAACCAAAGGGTACGAAAATACCACGATGGATGAAATCGCAGCTATTTCAGAATTTAGTAAAGGCACTTTATATAATTACTTTAATTCTAAAGATGAGCTTTATCTTGCGATTGGAGTTAAAGCTTATGAATTAATTGTTGATTATACAAAAAGGTTTATTAAAAACGAAAAACCTGGTATAAAGCAACTTATGGCAATAGGATATGCGTATTATGATTTTTCAAAGGATTTTCCCGCTTATACTACAATTTTCCATGATATTGCTGTTAAAATCCCCGACATATCATCCAAACCGAAAAAAGAGCTCACTAATATCGAACAGAAGTATCTCTACTTAAGTAATGCGTATAGAGACGTCTTTTTACAAGTAATGAATGATGCAGTCAAAGTAAGAGCCATTCGCTCTGATAAGTCACCAACTATGATCGGATATATTCTTTCAACGATCACAAGTGGATTAATTAGAGATATAATGCAGAGTAAACCTGTAATATCGCGATTTGGTCTAAAAGTAGATGAAATTATTAACTTCGTCTTTGAAATTCTAGCAGAAGGGTTAAAACCAAGAGAATCAGAAAATTATGGAGATGAATAAAATGTTAAAAACATTAGTAGTATATTATTCCCTCACGGGAAACACGAAGATGATTGCTGAGTCAATAGCTGAAGCTATGAATGCAGACGTTCTTGCTTTAAAACCTGTTAAAGAATTAAAAGCGGATAGTGCGATGAAATATATGTGGGGTGGAGCCCAAGCAACTATGAAAAAGAAACCCAAATTAGAGGATTTTTCAATTGATCCCCTTGCATATGATTTTATCTTTATCGGAACTCCGGTTTGGGCTTGGACATTTAGTCCTCCAATTCGCACTTTTTTGTCGCAATTTGATTTTACAGGTAAAAAAGTTGCGTTGTGGGCCTGTGCTGGAGGTGATGGCATAAAAGCGATGGAAAGGTTTAAAGAAGCTATTAAAGGTGCTATTATTCTAGGGGACATTTGTTTCCAAGAGCCATTAACGAAAACTCCTGAGGATGCTAAACAAAAAGCGATAATTTGGGCAAAAGATGTTATAACGGTCTAAAAAGTTGAGAGTGAAACCTAAACATGGGGCAATGGAAGAATTTACTCAAATCTAGAAGGCTCTTAATGTATCTGTGGTTCGTAGTATTACCCATAACATTCAATTGGATGTCACCGGTTCTTATTGTGATGGGCGGTTTTGAAGGGTATATTACAATTAGTTTCTTAATTTTTGCGATATGGTTTGTTTCTTCTCTATTTGTAGGCAGAGCCTATTGCGCATACGTCTGTCAATGGGGTGCTATACAAGAGGTTTTAGGGTATGCAGTCCCTAAATCATTAGACCCTGTGAAAAAAGCAAACCGCAGAAAGATTAAATATATAGTTTTTGTAATATGGATTGTGTTCATAGCCTTAGGACCAATATTAAATATGGGATATCCTTATGGATTTAGCCCTTTTTACCCCACTCCTGAAGATCCTACTGGCATTATTTCCTGGAATGAAATACAGATAACTCAGATGGTCTTCTATTTCGGGATAATTGGATCAGTTGCGATTTTATTTGTATTAGTTGGAGGTAATAGATCCTTCTGTAATTATGCTTGTCCAATGGCGGTATTAGGCATTATTGGAACTAAAATTAAGAATTTGTTGAAATACCCCTCCCTTCATCTTGATGCAGATCCTGAGAAATGTACTTCTTGTAAAATGTGTTCAAAAGCATGTGTTATGGGTCTTGATGTTCATGATCTTGTTAAAAAGGGTAATATGTATCATGCAGACTGTATCTTATGCGGAAGCTGCGTAGCTACATGCAATCAAGACACCATAAATTATGCGTGGAAATGGAGTAAAAGGACTTCGAATTAAGAATTTTATTTATGTTTTGGTTTACTTTTTTTATTTTTTTTATTTTAATTCATTTTGATTTAAATTAGGATTATTTTATAAAATGATAACATAAAAGTAGCATTTATTCAACACTTTACTTTTAAATATAAGTCTCATCATTATATAATAAAGTAGGACCTTTAAGTCGTAAAAGAATTTTATCTAACCTTTATAGTATCTCTAATAATCAGTCTATGCAAATAATCTATCATCTTGGCAAAAATATTTATCTAAAAAGATCTATCAATTAAAGTCCTCTAAAATGCAAATTTAACATAAAAAGGATATAGATGTATTTTGATAAATACAACTAACTTATTTTATATTGATCTTTCAAGAAGTTAATAATATAATCCCTTACTTTCCCTCGATCAGGTAAACTCGCAATCATCCCATACATAGCGGCTTCTCCTTGAGCAATTTCTTCAGGATTCTTGAGAACAATATTCACAGCGTCCTTAAGATCTTTTAAAAAGAGATCAATAACTTTCGCATGGTAGGGATTAACCATCATATGTAAAGCAGAAGGAAATTGAATTCTGTCTAAATGCCAACCTTTTTCATCTAACACATCCCCCAATTGAAAAATGTTTAACTTTTCAGAAGTAAAGGAGAACACACTCATAACAGGTTTACCTAGAATAGATAATTCGGGTATTTCTTCAATACCATTCATTAACTTTTTCGCAGCTTCCATAACAGTTTTTGCTAATTTCATGTACCCTTCTATTCCTAATGATTTCATTGCAGCCCAAGCTGCAGCAATAGCTCCTCCTGGTCGAGTTCCTCTCATTGTAGGTGATATATATACACCACCGGACCAATCAGTATAGACCGAGAATTGATATTTCCAAATCTTATCTCTTCTATATAATATAGTCGATGAACCTTTAGGGCCATAACCATATTTGTGAACATCAGCAGAAATAGAAGTCACTCCTGGTACCGAAAAATCAAAATCAGGAATATCATACCCCAGCTTTCTAACAAAGGGTAACATAAAGCCTCCTAAACATCCATCTACATGCAATCCAATTTTGTGTTCTTCTGCTAAAGCACCTATTTCCGAAATAGGATCAACAACACCTCTCGGAAAATCGCAAGCAGATCCTACTAATAATATGGTATTCTCGTTTATTGCACGTCCTATTGCTTTCACATCTGCTCGATGAGAATCTTTCTCCACGGGAACTCTTATTGCCTTCACATTAAAATAATCAGCTCCTTTATCAAAAGCAGGATGTGCAGAACTTGGCAAAACCATTTCAGGATTCTTTATATTTGGAAACTTTTCTTTCGCCCAGTCTCTATATGTTTTTATAGCCATCAAAATACTCTCCGTACCTCCAGAGGTTACATTTCCACGACATTTCTTATCACCATTAAATAGATCAATAGTCATCGAAACCACTTCCGTTTCAAATTTCTTTAAGCTTGGAAATGCCAGAGGACTGAGAGCGTTTTTAGAGAAGAAATCGTTATATACCTCTTTAAGTAATGCACTATGCTCGTCAGAAGCGTGATATACCAAGCTCCATACTCTACCTTCTTTCCATTCAATATCGCTTTTCTTTGCCTCTTCTATTTCTTT
>Ga0180437_10000955_pt1 | contig 51357 bp, 49 predicted proteins | sample SS_ome_4_FD_132410 | JGI IMG/M metagenome (GOLD analysis project Ga0180437, IMG submission 132410) | Hypersaline lake sediment archaeal communities from the Salton Sea, California, USA - SS_3_D_1 metaG | ecosystem: Environmental > Aquatic > Non-marine Saline and Alkaline > Hypersaline >... | reverse complement strand
GTCTTGTACATTTGTCGTTTTAAAATCATGGAGTGGAGGGAAGACACATGAGAGGATTTACACTTGTGGAGGTCCTGGTTGTTTGTTCCGTCTTTATCATTCTGTTGGGTTTCTCTTCGGTATCGTTTCTGAATTCATCTGATAAATACAGGCTTCAAAAGTCGGTATGGGAGATACACGCCAAGTTGAATTATGCTCGGTTCAAGGCCATTTTTGACGGAACGAAATTTAGAATCTCTTTTCATCAAACCGGCTACTCAATCGATAAATATAGCCAGGATACGGGAGAATGGAAAACAGAGACCGGAATTACTCTGGAGGGGGTTAGTGTTCAAGCTAACAACGATCCGGTTTTCCATCCGCAGGGGACCGTTTCCAACCTTGCTTCGATAACGGTTTCGAATACTTGGGGAAGTTACAAAATCACACTGGCCATTTCCGGAAGAATCAGGATCGTCAAACTGTAGAGTGAGAAAAAAAATAATTTTTTTATAAATCCTATTGATTTTATAAAAATAATGTTGTAATATAATTTTGTGCCTGTTTGGCTGGCTGGACAGGCTCCCTTCCAATAAATCCCTAACCCCCTTTTTGCTGATTCCCCCAACAGCCAGCACCCCTTCCTTTCAATTTTTCCGATGATCTGCGACTAATATATATGGCCCCGCTACGCTGGCTGGGCAGGGCTCCTGTCTCCTTTACCTTTCAAACCCGGCAAAATCCCCCAACAGCCAGCACTCCCCCCTCTCTTCAGTCTTTTTTAAAGATAATTTTTCCATCGATGATGGTGTGGGTAACCTCGACCTGAAGAATCTCCTCATCGGGAATTTCCAGAAGGTTTCTGTCAAAAATGGTGATATCTGCCAATTTTCCCTGTTCCAGAGATCCGCGGATGTCATCCTCGAACGCGGCATATGCGTTATTTATCGTGTAGGCTTTGAGGGCGTCTTCCACCGAAATGCACTGCTCCGGGAACCATCCTTCTTCAGGTTCTCCATTTAGAGTCTTTCGTGCGACCGCTGCGTAGATCAGGTATTTGGGATGCATGTGATACAGGGCAGCGCTGGTTCCCGGCCAGTCCGAACCGAAACTGAGGATCGCACCATTATCCAGCAACGACTTAAAAGCATAAGCTCCCTTGCAGCGTTCTTGACCGATTCTTTCCTCCATCCAGCGCATGTCGTCGGAAATATGATAAGGGTTGACTTCAGCGATAACGTTCAGAGCTTTGAAACGGGAAAAGTCTTCCGGCCTGATGACTTGGGCATGAATGACGCGGAATCCGGTCAGATCTTTTCCTTCGTTTTTCAATCGTTCGTATAGATCGAGCATTTCAGCAACGCCTCTTGTTCCTATGGCGTGTACGTTGGGCACGAATCCTCCCTCTAACCCTATGGATATGAAGTTATACATTTTCTCCATATTCCCTACTTTCTGTTCCGGATCGTCAGATGTATGTCGGCGCCAGTGACCATAATTATCCGGTTGGTCATCGTAGGGTTCGAAGAAAAGAGCCCCGTGTGTCCCCATGATCCCATCGATATAGCCTTTCAAAGCCCCAAACCTGAGCCAGGTGTCTTTTTGCTTTGTTTTCGGGTGAAAACCCATAGTGAATCCCTGCTCTTTCAGTTCGGCACCCCTAGAAAGATCGGGCCTCAGCCATACCCGGCAGGTCAGTTCGCCATTTTCCTGAAGCTCGATGAATCGAGCGGTTTGTTCAGGACTGGCAATGTCATGAATTTCTACTACGCCTGCTTCTCTCAGTGCTTTCAAAGCAGCGCGATTTTCATCCAGCATTCTATTGTGAGATTTTGGCTTGACCGCTTCCCTCAGCCTTTTCAGAGCAGGGCTGGCTCCGAAAATCAATCCCGTTGGCGTTCCATCCGGGCCGATCTCCATTCCATCGATTTTTTCGTTCTCGAGTCCCGCTGCTTTCAATGCTGCTGTGTTGGCCAGCCATTCTTTGTAGTCAAAACGGCAGAGTAAACAGGGATTGTCGGGGGTCAGGTCATCGATCATGGTTCTGGCGGGACGCCAGGCTATTTTTTTTCCCGTTGAGACTTCTCCTGTGTCTCCCAATGACCATTGTTCGTAGGCTCCCCACAGGCCTCCTGTGATCCATTCATCCCGTTCCAACAATCCGGCCACACGGCCGATTTCTTCCCTCAGCCCCGGTTCGTCGGAGACTGTCATCAAGTTAGCGTCTATGATCAGGGATCCCGCCCGGTTAAAATGAACGTGACCATCGATGATTCCCGGAGTAACGAATTTTCCTTCCAGGTCGATAACTTCAGTTTTTTCTCCGATGTGCTTTTTTAGTTTTGCGTCGTCGGAAACCACAGCTGTGATCTTGTTACCGGTGACGGCCAGGGCTCTTGCCGAGGGATTTTCAACATCGGCGGTAAAAATCTCTCCATTGAGAAGGATCAGATCGGCCGGAGTGATCTGTTCTTTCGTGCAGCTCGTTAAATTTGACAGCAGAAAGAATGTCGCAAACATGCCGGAAAATACGAAACAAAGATTTTTAAGATTTTTCATTTTCCCTCCTTTGTATCGGAAGTCCTTTTTTCTGTTAGTGTCGAATCTTGACGATTATATCCCTTAACAAAAAATAATGTCAAAACGAACACCTTTTCGATCGGTAGTCCAGAATGGTTTTGTGAACGATTGTATAAGTGTTGACAGTAGCGCAGGAAATGAATGTAATATAAAGGAAATCTCAGGAGAAATTTTGTTCTACCGTTTTGAGGGGAGGGAAAAATGAAATACAGGTATATTATTAGTGTGTATATTATAGTATCATTTATACTATTTTTATCACCCAATCTTGCAGGGAAATATGGGGACTCGATAAATATCGACTGGGCTCACTACCATGATTATGCCGAAACCACATCTATCCTGAAAAGTTTTTCTCAAAGGTACCAGAACCTTTGCCGGCTTTACTCCATTGGGAAGAGCTTCCAGGGAAAGGAAATCTGGTGCATGGAAATCACCGATTATTCCACAGGGGCGCCTGAAGATAAGCCCGGAATGTACATAGATGGGAACACGCATGCGGGAGAGGTCAGCGGTGCTGAGGTCTGCCTGTATGATATTGCCTATTTGTGCACGAATTTCGGTTCGGATCCAATTGTGACCCGGTTGTTGCAACAGCGAGTTTTCTACATCCTTCCAAAAATAAATCCGGACGGGTCTGATTTCTATTTGCACCAGCCTTCGGATCCTGTCGATCCGAATCTCAAGAAAGTGGATGACGATGAGGATGGGTTGTTCGATGAAGATGGCCCGGACGACCTGAACGGAGACGGGATAATTTCTATCATGCGAATCCGTGATGAAAACGGACCTTTGATAACCTCTTCAGAGGATCCTCGGCTTATGTCAAAGCGCGGGATCGATCGGAAAGGGGAGTGGCGGATCATCGGGCCAGAAGGGTTGGACAACGATAAGGATGGCCGGATCAACGAGGACCCCCCGGGGAGAGAGCGAACCGTGAGCAACCGGAACTATCCTGCTTATTGGGCTCCTTCGTGGATTCAGTCCAATGCCGGGCCTTATCCCCTTTCGGAACCCGAGGCCAAAGCCCAAATCGATTTTATCCTCTCTCATCCCAATATCGGGGGGATCCAAGCCCATCACACCCACAGCGGGGTGATCTTGAGGCCCTATTGCAACCTGGGCGACGAGCATATCCCTTTCCAGGATATGCAGCATTTCATGGCCATCGGTGCTCTTGGTACAGAGATCACGGGATATCCGGTTATGTCTGTGTATAATGATTTCACAACGGATAAGTCCAATCCGCGACACGGTGTTTTTGTGGATTGGGCGTATGATCATTTTGGAGCTTTGGCTTACACGACAGAGATATGGAAAGCACCGGGAGAGACGGGGAAGTCAGTTTTCGATGGAACCGATGAGGGCATGGCCATGGAGTGGAACGATAAGGAATTGGGAGGGGATGGATTCGTCAATTGGAAAAGCTATGATCATCCCCAATTCGGCAAAGTCGAGATCGGGGGGTGGAAATCCAATTTTTTCACGCAGAATCCTCCAGCAAAGTATATGGAAGAGGAGTGGAAAAAGAACTGCCTTTTCGAGCTGAAACATGCTGGAATGCTCCCTTTTGTGAAAATCGAAGAGATCACAACGGAAGATCTTGGTAGCGACCTTTTTCGATTGACAGCGAAGGTCGTGAATGAGGGATATTTGCCGACAAATGTCACTCAGAAGGCTATCGAAAACCGGCTGGCAAAGCCGGTGATAGCAAGAATAAAGCTCCAAGGAGGGGAACTCCTGTTCGGCAAGCCAGAAGTGGAACTGGGACATATCCCGGGAAGCGATGCCCCTTTTCCCCAAAACAAAAAAACAGTGCAGTGGCTGATCCGAGGAAAAAAGAAAGACCTCGCGGCCGAAGTTGTGGTTGAATCGCAAAAAGCGGGGACAACAAGAACGAAAATATCCTTTGATAACTCCTGATCGAGGAATCTTGCTGATCGCGAGTTCGAAAGGAAAATGAGGATAAAATTAGTTTTTCGAGGAGGTATACCAAATGTTTCTTAAGTACTGTCAGCCAATGTTCCGAATATTCTATTTTGCATGGATTCTTTTTCTTACGCTCCCCGTCATTTCCGGGGAGGCCCAAGTGGAAGCTATCGATGACAGCACGAACATCCTGCATGAAGTAGAAAGAGCCCGGGTGATGAATGGTTGGTTGAAATGGCGATTGGACAATATTATCCCGGAGCTGATGCGAAGGGAAGGCATCGACATGTGGCTCGTCATAAACAGAGAGTACAATGAAGATCCTGTCTACATGAGCCTTGTTCCCGAACCGGTTATGTATGCCCGCCGCACTTCGATTCTCATATTCCATGACCGGGGAGAGGAGCGCGGGGTTGAAAGGTTGAGCGGGAGCTATTATGGGATGGGAGAGTTGTATAAATCCACGTGGATCGATAAAAAGAAACGCCAGTTTGAAAGCCTGGCGGAATTCATAAAAAGACGAAATCCTGCAAAAATCGGCATAAACGTTTCATCGAAATGGGCTTTTGGAGACGGTCTCTCGGTCTCTATGATGAAGAAGCTGGAAGAGGCGTTAGGCCCTGAATTTTCCTCCCGTTTCGTATCGGCTGAGAATCTTTGTGTGGGATGGCTCGAGCGAAGGAGTCCGATGGAGCTGAGCGTATACCGGCATATTTGCGGGATCGCTCACGATGTCATCGCGGAGTTTTTTTCGAACAAGGTCATTACTCCGGATATAACAACGACAGATGATGTTGTCTGGTGGATTCGGGATAAATTTCGAGAATTGAAACTGGATACATGGTTCCAGCCGTCGATTTCGATCCAACGGCACGAAACGGAGACCGCTGCTCATGATGAAGACAACCGGGTTATCCGCAGAGGCGATCTCCTTCACTGTGATGTAGGGATAAAATATCTGGGGCTTTGTACGGATATGCAGTGGCAGGCATATGTGTGTGAGGTCGGGCAAAGTGATGCTCCGGACGGCTTAAAACGAGCCTTGCAGCGGACGAATCGAGTCGCCGAGATTTTCATGAATGAATTCCAATACGGACGAACAGGAAAAGAAATCACTGACTCTGCCATGCAAAAAGCGGAAGCCGAAGGCCTCAGGCCTCTCATTTATTCACACCCTGTCGGATTCCATGGGCATGGCGCAGGCTGTCAAATGGATGCCCGCCCCCTGGAGAGAGCTCCTGAGGGGATCGAAGATCAAATGGAATATCCTCTGTTTCATGACACGGTTTATGCCATCGAGTTCAGCAGCACGACGAGCGTGCCGGAGTGGGGCGGTCAGGATGTGCGGATCGGGTTTGAGGAAAATGCATTTTATACGATCGAAGGGTGCAGCTGGGTGGATGGGCACCAGAGCGAACTTCTTTTGATTAAATAGTATGAACAAAAAAGAAAAGATAATCCTGCTGCTGATTTTTTTACTTGCCCTAACTTTGCGCCTGGCGCACTGGTTGGATGTGAAGGAGGATCCGTTTTTTTCATATCTGGTTATGGATAGCGAAGAATATGACAGGTGGGCGGGCGAAATTGCAACCGGCAATTGGCTGGGATCGGAAGTTTTTTTCCAGGCTCCTCTGTATCCCTATTTCCTGGCTGTCGTTTACTCCATTTTTGGCCACTCCCTGGATGCCGTGTACCTCCTTCAGATTGTTTTCAGCCTGTTTGGCATTTATGCCTTATATCGTGTAGGGAAAAAAATCGCTGGAGAAAAGGTCGGGCTTGCTGCCGCTGCTATTTCTGCGATATACGGCATTTATATTTTCTACGATGTCCAACTGCTCAAGGAATCCCTCGCTGTCACCTTGGTGTGTTTTTTGTTATGGATACTTGTTGAAGCCAGGGAGAGAGAAGGATTCGCCTTGTGGATCTTGGCTGGCGTGACCTGCGGTTTCCTGTCCTTATTGCGTGAGAATATGTTGTTGATCGTACCTTTTCTTATCCTGCTCGCCTATCGCCCGCGTGCGAGATTCTCTACCTTTTTGTTTCGCAGCATCCTTCTTTTACTGGGAACAGCCATCATCCTCCTTCCCGTGGCTTTTCGAAATTGGAAAGTGGGAGGGAACTTTTTGCCCACGACTTTCCAGGGAGGAGTGAATTTCTACATCGGAAATAACTCCCGGGCAACAGGAACATACCAGCCCCTATCGCCAGGCAAGCAGGTTCCTGCTTATGAACGAACGGAACCTGTGAGGTTGGCGGAAGAAGAAATGGGAAGAGCCCTCGAGCCTTTCGAGGTCTCCAATTTCTGGCTTCGCAAATCGCTGGACTGGGCCAAAAAGAATCCCGGTGATTTCTTGAAGCTTCAGGTAAAAAAGATCGGGATGTTTTGGAGTTGGTATGAGTGGCCGGATGCGGTCGACTATTATTATGTCAAACGGACTTCCTGGATCTATCATCTGCCCTTCCTGGAATTCGGGAGCCTGTCGCTGCTCGCCCTCATCGGACTATGGTTCGTGAGGCGACGGCTCTGGGAGTTTTTCCCCATTCTATTATTCGTCGGGATGTGGATGGCATCAACAGTCGTGTTTTTTCTTTTCTCCCGATACAGGTTGCCTGCAGTCCCGGGTTTGATTCTTATCGGGGCAATGGCGGTCGGTTTCGTTTTTTCATCATGGGATAAAGAACGAAGGCAGAGTGTCATGGTCCTCGGCCTGGTTGTTTTAATCTCTACGATTCCTCTTTTTGTGAAATACCGACCTAAACAAGATTTGGTATCTTACAACCTTGCTCTGGTCTATGAAAAAATGGGTGAAACGGCTTTGGCTGTGCAGAATTACAAAAAAGCGTATTCCGTTAATCCGAATGACTTCCTTTCCTGCATCAACCTCGGAAATCTAGCGGCAAAAGAGCAGAGGTGGGCCGAGGCTCTGGATTGGTATGTGAAAGCCGAAGCCATCGAATCGCAAGCCGAAGGAGTCCACGCCAATATCGGTGGGGCTTATGTGGCTCTTGGAAATTACGATGAGGCAGAAAAGGCTTTCGATCGAGCCCTGGAGATCAATCCGGATAGTATCGAAGCCCTTCACAACAAAGCTATCCTGATGGCGATGAAAAAAAAGTTCCAGGAAGCTTTAGAATTCAATTCGAAAGTGCTTGAACTGTCGCCTGGTTGGCCCCCGGCGCTCCGCTTTCGGGAACGGATAGAACAAATTCTTAAAAAAGAATAAAGGGGATGAAAAAAGGAAAAAATCACTGGATAAACCGAAGGCTCTTGGGCTCCCTTTCCATATGATAGACAATAATCATCTGAAAGATCTTGCGGATCGCTTTCATATTCCCTTGCTTTACGGGAAGCCCCCCCTGTCCAGGAGGAGGATTGGTTCTAACCCAACTCAGGAACTCATTCAGTTCTGGGAGAATTTCTTCGTTTTTCTGAAAGGCACATTCTGCACAGTACACCCCCTCTCTATTTGGGGATAACCAAGCTGAGTCCGTGATTTCCTTCCGGCATCTGCGGCATTTTTTAAAGGTCGGCAAAAATCCATTGATCTTGAGAATCCAGGCCTCGAAGTAGGCTCCTAGAAAGTCCAGGTTTCCTCCGGCTTTCAAGGCAGCGAGGATGGAGTCCAGCAAGCGAAAAAGTACGTCATCCTTTTCCCCGGAGGGAAAAAATTCCTCGATTAGCTCAGAAAAATAACTTAGCAGAAAAGCTCGTTCCACATCTCTCTGGAGATCGAAGTTGGACTCGATGATGTCGCAACTGTTCAAAACCACCAAATCTTTGTTTTCTTTTTCGTAATAGCGGAGATTGACATGAGAGAGGGGCTCGAGACCACTCCCGAAACGGTTCCCAAATTTTCGGGCGCCTTTTGCGATCCCTTTGACTATCCCTTTGTTTTTAGCGAAAAAAACGACAATCTTGTCCTGTTCTCCTAGATGGAAAGTGCGCAGGATATAAGCTTCGGATTGTTCCAGTGGCATCGAAGGATTACGAGAGATATGTCAGGAATAGCGTTCCAAGCCCGAGAAATGTCAAGAATCCCATGGAATCCGTACACATGGTAAGAAGATTGACCGATCCTAGAGCCGGATCGAGCCGGATGAGCTTCAAAAGAAGTGGAATCAGGGTTCCGACCAAAGCGGCTACGAACAAGTTTATGATGCAGGCCAGCCCCAAAATCAGTCCAAAATAAAGGTTTCCGATTAGGGCATAGGAAAGTCCTCCAAGTATGACACCGATGACGATGCCGTTTCCGATGCCGACCCTGAGTTCCTTTAGAAGCGCCTTTTTGGCTGAAAACCAATCGATCTGCCCGATGGCGATTTCACGCACTATTATCGCGATCGTCTGGTTCCCGGCTATTCCCCCCATCGCTGCTACAAGGGGCATGAATATGGCCAGCTCGACCACCTTTTCGATCGTTCCCGTGAAATTTTTGATTACCCAGGGAGCCAGGGAAGCAGTTATAAGGCTGAAGAGAAGAAATGGAAGCCTTTTTTTAAGAGATGTGAATGCGCTGTCCTGCACTCTATCCGTTGTATCCAATGAAACCATTTTGTACATGTCTTCGGTCGCTTCTTTATCGATAACATCGATGATATCGTCGACAGTTACGACGCCGACGAGCTTATTTTCTGCATCTAGAACCGGGATTGCTACGAGATTATAGGATGCGACATTTCGAGCCACCACTTCCTGGTCGGTTTCTGTGCGGACGCTGATGATCTCCTTTGTCATGATGTTTTTGAGCGGCGTGTTGGGCCTGGCAAAAAGGAGCTGTCGCAGGGATACGACGCCGGCCAGCCGGCCGATGTCGTCTATAACATAAAGATAAAAAGCGGATTCCACGTTCCCTTCCAGTTGCATGGCCGTGATAGCGTCCGATACGTTGGTGTTTTCGTTCAGCGCGTAGAAATTAGGAGACATGATCCGCCCGGCGGTTTCTTCTTCGTAGAGCAGGAGTTCTTTGACATCTTCAGAAGGTTTTTTCTCCATAGCAGCGAGGACAGGGGTTTGCATATCATCGGGCAATTGCTGAAGGATGGGCGGAACATCATCAGGTGGGATCTCTTGGAGGATCTCAGAGATTTGCTCCACGGACAATTCTTTCAACATATCAGCGGCATCTTCAGGGTCTAGTTCGCTGAGGACTTCCCCCCCCTTTTCCCTGTTCTTATCATATATAGTATTGAAAAGAGTGAGTTTTTCCCTGGCAATGAGGTGGTTCATGAGGGAAGCGATATCGGCTGCATGTAAGTTTTTAACCAGATTCCACAAGCGGGAGAGGGCTCCCACATTGATGAACTTCCGGGCCGAGCTGATGACCAGTCTCAATGCATCGACTTTCATGTTTATTCCCTTGAGTTTTCGCCAAACACGATAGCACAAAAAATTTCGGGTGTAAATTGAAAAAATGACCACCCCACTCAGCTAAACTCACTTTTGTGCCGATAGATGAGATGTTGTGATGCTATCCGTTCATCCCTGGACCGGGATAAGGTGTTATTTTTTATTGTAAAAATGCTTGTTCGTCTCTAGGGCGATGAGGCTGCTGAGCCCGATAAGGCCCACTAGATTTGGGAAGGCCATCATCCCATTCATGATATCCGATACTCTCCAAACTATTTCGAGTTTCAGCATGGCTCCAACGGCGACAAAGATGACGAAGATAATTCGGTAGCCCTTGACAACCTTTTCGGAGAACAAATATTCGATAGATTTTTCGCCGTAGTAACACCAACCCAATATTGTGGAGTAGGCAAAACAAATCAGGCTGACCGTCACGATAAATCCTCCGAATCCTCCGGGGAGGAAAGATTCGAATACTATGGTCGTGAGTTCCGCCCCCGTATACCCTGATCTCCAAAGATCGGATGAAAGGATGACTAAGCCGGTCATCGTGCATACAACAAGTGTATCGATGAAAGTCTGTGTCATAGAGACAAGAGCCTGTTTGACCGGATTGGGAGTTCTGGCGGCAGCGGCTGCTATCGGGGCCGATCCAAGTCCGGATTCATTGGAAAAAACGCCTTTGGATACTCCCATACGGATCGTGTGCATAACCGTTGCTCCCAAAAATCCGCCAGAGGCAGCTGTGGGCGTGAAGGCTGATTTGAAAATAAGAGCGAAAATCTCGGGGATAGCAGATATCCTCATGATCAAAATGATGGCAGCGCCGAGGAAATACACGATTATCATGATGGGGACGAGGATCTGCGTGACTTTGGCAATACTTTTGATCCCTCCGAGAACGACCATGGCTGTGAACGTTGCCAGTATGAGTCCCGTTACCCAGAGCGGTAAGCCAAGCGATGTCTTAACAGAATCTGCAACAGAGTTGGATTGGACCATATTTCCGATACCGAATGCGGCTAGAAAAGCGAACACGGAGAAAAGCACCCCGAGCCATTTTGCTTTCAGCCCTTTTGTGAGGTAATACATGGGACCTCCGCTCATGGTCCCGAATTCATCGACTTCTCTATATTTGATTGCCAAAACCGCTTCCGAATATTTGGTGGCCATGCCGAAAATACCTGTGATCCACATCCAAAAAAGAGCTCCAGGTCCTCCAGCTACGATGGCGATGGCGACGCCAACGATGTTTCCAGTGCCGACCGTCGCTGCCAGGGCGGTCATGAGGGCTTGAAAGTGGGAAATGTCTCCCTTTTCCTGGTCGTCCTCTTTCCTTTTGACAAAAGCAAGATTGAGGGAATAAAATAGCCCTCTAATTTGGAGCCCTTTCAGACGGATAGTGAGAAAAACCCCCGTTCCGACGAGAAGGATGATGAGAGGGAGTCCCCAAATGTAATCTCTGACTTGAGTTAAAAAATCTAACAGTTGACTTTCCATTATTCCCGTAAGTCCAAGGCAAAAAATTTCCCATATTATAACAACCTGTCCGGTTACGGTCTATCTCTTTTTATATCCATGCAGAAAGCAAATCTTGTTCTACAAGTTTTTGAAAGGATGTTGGTCAGCGGAAGTTTTGATAAATATTCCAGGTTCCTGGGATATTTACGGGCCAAAGTTGCTGCGGCAGCAAAGAAGCAGCCTGTGAAGTTGTATGTGAATACTACGAACAGGTTGCAATGAAGCTGATGTAGTGAGATTGGTTCGCCCGAAGGGGAAAAACTTCCGAGGGAATTTAAAATAAATCTTGCTCTACAAGTTTTTGAAAGGATGTTGGTCAGCGGAAGTTTTGATAAATATTCCAGGGGGGTTAGCCGAGGAAAGAGATCCCCAGCTCCTTGATCTTCTCCTCAAGAGCTTTTTTATCCAATTTGAGCTGGGAAGCTGTTTTGGGAATATCCCAATGCTGATTGATCAGGGCTTTGTGGATGTATTCTTTCTCGAATTTCTCCCTTGCGCGATTGAGAGGCTGGTCTTCTTCCACAGTCGAGATGAACTGGGATTCGATAGGCTCCACAAGCAGGGACAGATGGGTCGATTTGATTTCCCTCTCTTTTACCATGATGACGAATCTTTCGATCACGTTAATCAGCTCGCTGACATTCCCGGGCCAGGAATAATTGATGAACGCTTCCAACGCCTTATCGTCCATGGTTTTTTGTTTTTTCCCATACTCCCTTGCAAAGTATTTTAGGTAATAATCTATCAATAGCGGGATATCTTCTTTTCTTTCCCTCAAGGCAGGAATGGCCATCGGGATAATGTTGAGCTTAAAAAACAAATCTTCTCTGAATTTTGATGCAGCGATATGTTCCCTCAGATTTTTGCGTGTGGATGCGATCAGCCGGACATCCGAAACAATGGACTCAGAAGATTCCAGGGGTTCGAACTTCTGCTCTTCGATAAACCGGACAAGCTTGGCCTGGGTTTTTAAACTCATTTCCCCAATTTCGTCAAGGAAAAGAGTCCCGCCGTCAGCAAGCAGAATTTTCCCTTTTTTCCCTCTCTTCAAATCCGCCTTTTCCCTTCCCACATGGCCAAATAGCTCGCTTTCGATAAGGTCATCCGGGATAGCTCCGGAATTGATTTGTATGAATCTTCTTTGTCTTCTCGGACTTTGCTGATGGATCAAGCGGGCAACGAGTTCCTTTCCTGTTCCTGTCTCCCCGTATATTAGAACCCGGCCGTTTGTCGGCGCGGCTAATTCTATCTCGGTTATAAGTTTTTGTATGGCGGGGCTCTCTCCGATCAGATGATATTTGGCTTTTACCCTTTCGCGCAATTGTATGTTCTCTTCTTCGAGTTTTTTTTGGCGGAGAGCGTTTTTGACGGTCAACACTACTTTTTCCAGGGACAAAGGTTTTTCAAGAAAATCATATGCCCCTAATTTTGTAGCTTTTACTGCCGTCGCGATAGACCCATGTCCCGATATCATGACCACTTGGGAATCATCTTCCGATGCTTTGATTTTGGCAAGCACCTCGAGCCCATCCAATTGAGGCAGCCAGATATCGAGAAGAATCAGATCGTAATTTTCGCTTTTTAGGATTTCAAGACCGGCTTCTCCAGTTTCCGTGGTCTTGACGGCAAATCCTTCGTCCTCGAGGATCCCTTTCAGGGAAGATCTTATCCCCGCCTCATCATCGATTACAAGAATTTTGTCTTTTATCATATCGGCATCTGAATAATGAATTTTGCGCCGTGAGGTTCGTTGGCTTCAACTTCTATGGAACCGTTATGCTCACTGACGACTTGGTTGACTATGGCCAGCCCGAGACCTGTCCCTCTCTTTTTTGTGGAATAATGGGGATGGAAAAGTCTTTCTTTTTCCTGTTGGGGGATTCCAGGTCCGAAATCTGCGATTTCGATATGCACCTTCTGCTGGGTCTTGTCGAAAGATGTGCTGATCCTGATCTTTCCCTTTTTGTTCATTGCGTCTATGGCGTTGTCGAACAAATTGATGAAAACACGCCTCATCTGATCGGGATCTATCATGATGGGAACGGGAATTTCAGTAGAAAAGTGCGTTTCGAATTCAATGTCCGAGAATATCCCGGCGAATAGAGATATCGTTTGTTCAACGATCAAATGGAGGTCAGCGGATTGGAGCTGGATGCTGGGCATGCGAGCGAAATTCGAAAATTCATCCACTAAAGATTTTATCGTGCGTGCTTCCTGGACGATAGTGTTGGCTCCTTCCTCAATGATTTCGCTGTAATTCTTTTTTTTCACCCTTAGATTCTTGATGATCCTTTCAGCAGAAAGCTGGATCGGAGTAAGCGGATTTTTGATCTCATGAGCAACACGCTGGGCAATTTCTTTCCAAGCGGAGATTTTTTGCGCTTTGATGAGCTGGGTCAGGTTATCGAGTACGACGATCATCCCGGAGAATTCGGAGTTGGAACTTCTCATAGGGGATAAAGTCATGGCAAGCGTGACATTTTGCGTGTCGAAGTTAATATTTATTTCTTTATCGGAAACTTTGTGTCTTTTTTGGAGCATCCGTTCGATATTCTCAAGGATTTCTCTATATTTGTCGTTATTGAGCACATCCTTGTAGCTCTTTCCGATCAGGTTTCTCTGTCTTAGCCCCAGCATATCGCGGGCGGTGGGATTCATTGTCGTGAGGATCCCTTCAGCATCCAGAGTTATAACTCCTGTGGTGATGTTGTTGAGCACTGTTTCGATATATTGTTTTCGTCCTTCCAGTTCAGTGGTTTTCTGGGCGATGTTATGTTGGCTTTCTTTAAGATCGGAGATCATTTGGTTGAAAGAATCGATAAGAATTCCGAGCTCGTCGGAGGCAGGATCTTCGACATGCACTTTTAAGTTTCCCTTGCTGACTTCTTTTGTTGCGTGGGCAAGTTTTTCGATAGGGACCGTTATGCCTTTTGCGATATGGAATCCGATCCAGCTAGCTGCAAAGATAATCAGGAGAGTTATGAAAATCAGTGTGATAAAGTAAAAAGCCTTGACCGGATTTTTTTGGATTTTCAATTGACTGTATCTTTGGACGTATGCCGAGATATTGTTGATCTTTTCCGCATAATTTTGGGGGAGGAATTTTCCTGCCACAACCAGGACATTTTCTCCATTCGGGATGTTGAATGAAATGCCTCCTCGGATCATTTCGCCGTTCCCCATAGGATCGATACTGCTGAATGGCTCCCCGAGATATGCCCTTTTGACGAGGTTGGTTTTGACATCTCTGTAGTATTGAAAGGGAAGATCGGGGTTGAGATAAGTGAAAAGCTCTTCATCGGCAACGAACACGCCGATTTCATCCAGCTTGTACTCCGTCAATTTGTTCCGAACGAATTCCATCAACGGAAGCCTCCTGTTCAGATCGATGAGGTTCTGCTTCTGGATGGCTGTGCTGAGCTGCCTGGCATAATGAAGGGTGATCTCCTCTCCGTTGATATAAAATCCGTCTGTGAGACTTTTGGTGTCGTCCAATATTCGATCTATCGGTGTTTTGAACCACGTTTCGATATTTCGGCTGATGAGATCGCTGGCAAAAAAGAACAGAAGGAGCGTGGGGATAAGAGAGAGCGCAATAAAAAATAAAAGGAGCTTTGTTTTGAAGTGTGCTCCGAGGACTTTTCTCTTTCTCTCCAGATATAGCTTTGTCAGATTTCTCCCCAGCACAAACAAAAGGATAAGGAACATCAAAAGAACGATGATTTGTAAAGAATTGAGAAGGATATTTGTGAAGGAAGTGGGAGAGAACTCTTGAGCTTCGCGGATTATAAATTCGATCGTAAAGAACAGAATGATAAGAAAAATAATGATAGCGGCAATGAATCGAGATCCTTTTTTCTTTGTGTCCGCCATCTTATTAACGTTAGGATTCAATTTCCTGTGCGATAAAATCCTGATAATTATCTAAGGTGATCGAGATGTCTCTTCTTACGGCTCCCGGTTCTCCTAATCTTATCCCTTCCTGACCGTTGATGGTGATTGCCACTCCTCCAGCGTTTCCGATATGGATAAGGAATTCCTTCCGGGCTTTGTACTGGAGTCGGTCTCCCGGATATTTGATCCCGCTGTCCAGCATTTCCTGATCTGCAAAAACTTCGATCCAAGTTTCCTGTTGGACCACGAATTCTAAAGCTAAGTCCTCTGGCTCGATTTCGGGCTTTTCCTCAGTGATGGGAGGCAGAGTCAGTGATTTCTCTTGGGTTTTTGCTGGTAGAGATTGGATTTCTGCGCTGCTGGGAGGGGGCTCTTCATCCTTTTGGAACACGACGTACAAGATGACTGTGAGTGCCAGAATGACCAATACCGTCAGCGTGAAGAAGAATATGTTTTTTTTCTTGTCTGCGTGTGATTCATCGTCCTCGATCGCTTCGGTTCTTTTGTCTTCCTCTGATCCCTGTTGCTTTTCCCTAGCCTGCAAACCCTCTAGATAGGTGTTTAATACACTTTGCTCGTCAAGGCCTATATAACTCGCATAAGCCCGGATGATGCCTCTAATAAAGAATTTTTCCGGTAACATGTCGAACCGGTCTTCTTCCAATGCGCGCAGAAAACGGATGTTGATTTTTGTCGAATCTGCAATTTCTTTAAGGGAAATTCCTCGCAGTTCACGCTCTCTCTTGAGTTCTTGCCCGATGGAAGCCATTTTTTCGAATTGTAGGATAAGAACTCTTTTAAGTCAATCTCTGCATCCAGTCATGGATTGGGATTGTCCCGTTATCGTTTTTGGCTTTACTCATCCCTTTCTTCCTTTTATATTTAAATAAAAAGAGAGGATACGGTTTTGCATTTTAATCTGAAAAAGGCGGCGACAACTCAACAAAGATTGGCTTCCCGCCTGGTTCTCAAACAGAGTGTCCGGAATCCATCACATATCGGCGGCGCAGATTTTAGCTATCACAAACAAAAGGGGCTTATCGGTGCGGTCATTGTCGTACTGAAATACCCGGAGTTCGAAATTATCGAAGTCGCCAAGGAAATCCAGAAGGTCAGGATCCCCTATATTCCTGGGTACTTGAATTTCCGTGAGGGGCCGTCGTTCATTAAATCCTTCAGAAAGTTGAAGACGATTCCTGATTTCACCCTTATTGACGGGAATGGGATTGCCCATCCTAGGAAAATGGGGCTGGCTTCTTATGTCGGAGTTATCTTGGATGTCCCGACCATCGGGTGTGCCAAGTCCCCTTTTTTCGCGTTTGAGATGCCGATAGAAAAGCGGGGGGCATACAGCTTTTATAAAGATCGGAAAAAAGAAAAGGTGGGTTTTTGTTTACGCACGCGGGCATTTGTTAAACCCGTTTTTGTTTCCCCCGGCCATAGGGTGGATTTTGAATTTTCAAGAGAGATCGTCCTGGCCTGTTCCAGCTTCCGAATTCCTGAACCGATAAGAATCGCCCATCGCATGGCAAAAGAATTAATTCTTAGCCTTGGGATCTAAGATTTAAGGAATTTGGCGATAGAACTCAGGCTCCCTAATAAGCCGATGATCGCTCCCGAGAAAATCAGAGCGAAGCTCTGCGAAAAGGTGAGAAAACGGAAATTGATCAGCTCGTTCAATATGCCCAAGCTTGAGCCGAGATAAACGGGAAATAACTTAATTACGATAAATAAAAGGAGAAGAGACAGGATTCCTCCGAGGGCTCCAAGGATTACGCCCTCGGTCAAGAAGGGAATCCTGATGAATACATTCGTTCCTCCGACAAAACGAAGGATTTCAATCTCATCTTTTCTTGCGATAACATTCAATTTTATAACGTTGGATACGATGAAAAACGAGGCTAATATCAGAATGCCTCCGAGAAAAAAACCGACTGCTTTTGCCAGCCGGCTTAGCGATTGCATCTTTTCCACCCAGTCCTTGTTGAACTGGATATCCTCGACACCCTTCATCCCGTTCATTCTTTCGATGAAGGGCTGGGCTTCCTCATAAGCGAGGTCTTTTTCGCGGAGCATGACTTCCAAGGATGGTGGGAAAGGATTCATCTTGAGATTGTCGACAACACCCTGGAGATCAGGAAATTTCGTCAGGAATTTTTCCATAGCCTGTTCAGAGCTCACAAACTGAGTTTTTTGGACAAGGGGGGAATTTTCCAGTTCTTTGGCGATGGCTTCCTGGTCTGCAGGAGAAATGTCTTTTGCCAAGAAAAAAACAACGGCCATATCCTGGGAAAGCTGTTGTGCCGTATACTGGAGATTGTTCGAAAGAGAAACAAAGATCCCGACGATAAGGAATGACAGACAGATGATCGTGACGGAGAAAACGTTCCTTGCTCTGAATTGCCAGAGGTTATTCAGCGTCTCTCTCTGAAAGTGTTTGAGTTTTTGTGCGATCAAATGTTTTCCTCTCTTAGAAGCTTCCCTTTGTACAGAAAAACGATTTTTTTCCCGAAATGCCGGATGAGTTCCCGGTCGTGTGTGCAGATGATGACCGTGGCTCCTTTTTTGTTGATCTCTGAAAAAAGGCTCATGATCTCAAAAGCGAGTTCTGTGTCGAGATTACCGGTTGGCTCGTCCGCTAGAATGATATTCGGATTGTTTACCACTGCCCTTGCGATGGCCACTCTCTGCTGTTCTCCGTATGAGAGCTGTGTTGGATATTCCCACATTTTGTGGTTGAGGTTAACCATCCTGAGAGCATTGAAGACCCGGCGCCGCAGTTCTTTTCTCGGGTATCCGAGAACCTGGAGTACGAGTGCGACATTATCGAAGACTCTTTTGTGGAACAGCAATCGAAAATCCTGAAATACAATTCCCATTGCGCGTCTTTGGCGGTAAATCTTATGGTCGGAGATTCGCAGGATATTCCTCCCGTCCACGAGGATCTGGCCATGTGTGGGGAAGATCTCGCGGAAGATAATTTTGAGAAGGGTCGATTTCCCTGAACCACTCGGGCCTGTAACAAAGCAAAAATCTCCTTGGTTGACCTTTAAAGTGATATCCTTAAGAGCCCAATCCGGTTTTTGGTATTGTTTCCATATATGATAGAGTTCGATCATCAGCTGAGCACAGATTATAGCACATCGATATGGGCAATCAAACAGACCTCTCTTTTATGCCACGGCTGTTGAATGGGAGGACTTTGAAACAGCATTTGGATATTGCGATCGCGCTTTGAGGAAACCGTTATGAAGGGATTGGGCTGCTTAGGGGATGAAAAGAAACATGAACCATCCGAATAACAGAGCCCCGGCAACCATGATCAGAAAAAGCGATATGAAGTAGCGTATTTGTGCTTTCCTTTCACGCCTGCGGATAATCGCCAGCACGATGCAGACAAAAAAAGCATAGATTATCATCGAAAGGAGATGACTTTTCAATATCATTTCTTTTTTCCTGATGCGATGTCGAAAGCATCGAGTGCTACGAGGTAGTTCAAAAGTCCGGCGCCGGCCAGGTAAGCTGTGCCGAATTCAAAAGTCGTGCTTTTGAGGTCTCCCAAACCGAAAGTCAATATTTTTGAAAGGAAATAATAGAAACCTATTCCCAGATCGGAAAAGAATCCGAGAATCGTCAGCGGATTTTCTGTCTGGAAGGAGTATATCCGGCCATCCAGAAAAAGACCGAGGGAAAACATGACTGTGATACAAACAAAAAAGATGAGCCCTCTCCAGTATTTTTTCAGTATGACATGACCGAGTCCGGGGATTACCCATCCAAGAACCATGCAAATGAAGGATTTGATTGCCATTTTTGAATAATGATAATAATGGAAATTGTCATTCAAATCAAGGAGAAATCCAAAGGGAAGGAAAGGATTGCATGTCCCACCGAGTTTCATTATAATGAATAATCGATTCCGGAGGGACTGATAACAGAGCAGGAAAAAAATCAGGCAGAGGAAATCTTGTTGTCACGACCGGTCGATAGACCATGTGAAAGATGCCCTATATCAATCAAACGAGGAGGATAGATGGATCTAAAAAATTATGACGAGATCATAAAATTTGCTATTAGCAGGGAAGAGGCAGCTATCGACGCCTACGGCGATATGAGCGAGAAAGCGAAAACCCCCGGATTGCGTGAATTGCTGCTCGAACTGCAAGGTGAAGAAAAAAATCACAAAAAACTTCTTGAGGATATTACCCAGGAACAAATCGGATCGTTCAAAACCGAAGATGTCATCGATCTCAAAATATCCGATTACCTGACAGAAGAGCCCCCAAGCGAAGACATGACATTTCAGGACCTTCTTATTCTTGCTGCCAAAAAAGAGCAGGAGGCCGTCGAGCTTTATTCGAAGTTGGCAGAAGGATCTGACAACGAAGAGTTGAAAAAATTGTTTAATTTTCTCATTACCCAGGAAAAATCTCATAAATTGAAAATCGAATCAGAATACGAGAAGCATGTTTTGGAGAGTTCCTGAATCACATGATCCGATAAATTTGGAAAAAGAATTGACTTTTCAGTGAGAGCGGTTATGATTTCTGAATCGAGAAATCATCAACGTTTTTTGAAGGAGAAAGACCATGGAAAAATGGGAATGCACTGCGTGCGGCTACATTTACGATCCCGAAAAAGGTGACCCTGATAACGGGGTCGAGCCAGGAACCGCGTTCGAAGACCTCCCCGACGATTGGGTTTGTCCTCAATGCGGGGTCGGGAAGGACTATTTTCAGAGAATGGACTGAGAAGAGTAGGGAAGACAGGCGTGCGTGTTGTGATAGTAGGCAATGGCCTTTCCGGGACCATTGCGTCCAAAACCATCCGTGAACTCGACCCGGTGGCTGATATCGCAATTTTTGCCGAAGAAAATCACCTTTATTATCCCCGTCCGAATCTGATCGAGTTCCTTGCGGGCGACATGTCTGAGCCCGACCTTTTCGCCTTTACAAAAGAATGGTTCGCGAATCAGAATATCTCCCTCCATCTCGGCCGACCCGTGGTAGAACTTCATCCCGGTTCCAAGGAAATAGAGTTGGAAGGCGGGAAGAGGGAGCCTTACGATTTTTTGCTCCTTGCCAACGGAGCATCCTCTTGGATACCGCCTATCCAAGGGACCGGCAAGAATGGGGTTTTTACATTGAGGACCTTGGATGACTCTCTCAAAATAATCGAGTGGATCGAAGATAATCCCAATGTTGTCATAATCGGGGGAGGATTGCTGGGCCTGGAGATTTCCCGGGCCGTCCGTGCAAGGGGTGCAGAGGTTCGTGTGGTGGAGTTTTTCCCTCGCCTGTTACCTAGACAGCTCGATGCAGAAGGGGCCTCGGTGCTTCAATCCCAGATCGAAAAAATGGGGATCCATGTCCAGCTGGGTGTTGTCACCGAGGAAATTCTCGGAAAAGAAAATATCAAAGGCCTAAAGCTTAAAGGCGGAGATGAGCTCGATGCGGAAGCCGCCATCGTGGCTGCGGGAGTGAGACCGAATATCCAACTGGCTTCAGAAGCCGGCCTTGATACAGACAAAGGCATTATCGTGGACGATTATCTCCGGACAAGTCATGAAGATATTTATGCTGCTGGGGATAACGTTCAGCACAATGACAGAATTTACGGAATCATACCTGCTTCCTTCAACCAAGCACGAACCGCTGCATTCAATATCGCAGGCCAAGAGAAAAAATACACAGGTACCGTTCCTTCGAATACACTGAAGGTTGTCGGGTTGGATTTGACGGCAATAGGGATTGTTAATCCGGAAGGAGAGGCCCACACGGAAATCAGGAAAGCGGACGCGAAGAAGGGGATTTATAAGAAGATTGTGCTGAAGGAGGGAAAGGCTGTCGGAGCAATTTGGATGGGAACAAAAGAAAACGTGAACGCAATCAACCGCATAGTCCTCCAACAGGTGGAAGTCGAAAAGTGGAAAGGATCTTTGCTGGAAGAGGGTTTTGATTTTTCTGTGCTATGAAAAATAAGATACCGATCCTCATACTTGCGTTTTATCTATTCGCCTCTCCCGCTCTAGGCCAGATCACGGGGTATGTCTCTTCCAATTTCTTCAAAAGCGAAGAAGACGGAGAATATTTTAAGGGGACTTTCACGAATCCATTGTTCGGGGTGATTTTTTCAGGAGATATTGCAAAAGGTTTTTTTTATGGAGCCGAGTTGCGAATCACCGATATTTCCAACATCGAAATCAATCAAGCCTGGGTGGGCCTGAGCCCTTCGGAAGCTTTCCGTCTCCAAGGAGGCCTTTATCTTGTGCCCTTCGGGATTTACAACCGCATCAACAGACCGCACCAGACAATCTTGATAAATTCGCCCCTGCATGTGGAGTATTGCTATCCCGATCAATGGAGGGATATCGGGGTATTGGTCGATGGGAAAATCGGAGGTTTTGTGTACCAGGGATATCTGGGAAACGGCCTTCGAGAGGGAGAAAACCTGCGCAGTGGTCAACAGTTTCAGGACAACAATAAAAATAAAGGTATGGGGGGGCGTATCGGATGGAGATTAAGCCAGGGATTCGAGCTGGCATATTCCATTAATTCAGGCAAGTATGATGATGAGGACAGCCGGAATCTTATCATGCACGGAGCGGATGTGACCTGGATCACTGAAGACTGGCAGATATTGGGAGAATATACGAAAGCCATAATCAATAATCCAGAAGATTATTCTGCCGGAGAGGCAGAAGGTTATTTTGTTCAGGTGGCGATTTTCATGGGTGCCTTCCAGCCCTTTGCCAGCTATCAGAATCTGAAATATTCGGATTCCTTTCATGGACCGGGCTTTTCCAGCATGCTGGAAGCCGGAGATGGGATCGCGATCGATAGGAGCCGCTGGGCCCTTGGGGTGGTCTATGTTCCCGCTCCGAATTTCACCATATCTTTCGAATACGATTTCAACCGGGAAAAAACACCCAACATTAAGAACGATATGTGGGCGGTCCAGGCGGCTGTCAGTTTTTAACCTTGTTTCCGATTGTGACTTCGGATAGAATAACGCTCGTCGATTCCGTCTGACAGAAAACTTCATGAATAATTCAGATTAGCGATCAAGGAAAAATTATGGCAAATATCGTAGTGCTCGGGACCCAATGGGGTGATGAAGGAAAAGGAAAGATTATCGATTTATTCGCTCCTTCGTTCGATGTGGTCGCCCGATCTCAGGGCGGGCATAATGCCGGCCACACAGTCTATGTCAACGGCAAAAAAATCGTGCTTCATCTTATTCCCTCCGGGATTCTTCGTTCGGATAAACTCTGTATCATCGGGAATGGGGTAGTCATCGATCCCGAAGCCTTTCTCAAAGAATTGGAAGAACTGGAATGTTTCGGCGTTAAAAATGATGGGAAGATCAGGATCAGCAAAAAAGCTCATCTGATTCTCCCTTATCATTCGCTGCTTGAAAAGATCAGCGAACGAGAGCGAGGGGAAAAAAAGATCGGAACGACCTCCCGCGGCATTGGCCCGGCCTATCGGGATAAAGCGGCGCGCATGGGAATCAGAGCAGGAGACCTGCTCAATCTTTCGGTACTCAAGGAAAAGATCGAACAGAATGTCGCAGAGAAAAATATTTACCTGGAACATTACGGAGAGAAAAAACTGGAGCCGGACCAGGTATTCGAGGAAATCGCCGCTTATGCCCCGCGTTTGGAAAAATACATAGATGATGTTTCTCTTCTGCTCGATGATTGTATCAACCAGGGAAAATCGATCCTGTTCGAGGGGGCTCAAGGAACCCTCCTGGACATCGACCATGGGACATATCCCTTTGTCACATCGTCCAACTCCACGGTGGGAGGGGTTTGCACGGGATTAGGAGTCGGCCCAGACAAGATCGACGCCGTTATCGGTATTACGAAAGCCTATACGACCCGGGTTGGGGGAGGTCCGTTCCCGACAGAGATTCATGGGGAATCCGGAAATCTGCTAATGGAAAAAGGAAATGAATTTGGAGCAACGACCGGGAGGCCACGCAGATGCGGGTGGTTTGATGCGGTTGCTGTGGGGTATTCCTGCCGGATTAACGGAATCAAAAACATCGTCTTGACCAAGCCCGATGTCCTCGACGGGATGGATGAAATACAGGTGTGCGTGGGGTACAAACGCAAGGGAAACATGCTGAGAAGTTATCCCTCCGAGGTCTGGGAACTGGCGGAAGTCGAGCCCGTTTTGAAAAAAGTACGGGGTTGGAAAACGCCTGTCAAAGGATTGAAAGATTACTCTTCTCTTCCGCAAGCTTTCAAAGACTATGTGACACTTATCGAGGATCTCATCCAGGCGGAAGTGACGGTTATCTCCACCGGCCAGGAGCGGGGTGATTCCATATTGAACGAAAAAAAACTGAATTCATTGATAGATATAGACAAGATCAAAGCCGAGCTCTGACCATTTTTTCGTTATGAAAGCCAAACCCATGCAGTGGATCGAGATAGACAGCTCTGCCCTCTCAAGCAACGTCCATCAATTTCGACGGCTAATCGGAAAAGACCGGAGATTGCTGGCAACAGTGAAAGCCAATGCGTATGGACATGGCCTGCTGGAAGTGGCGACGATCGCCCTCCGAGCCGGTGTCGATTGGCTTGGTGTCCATTCCATCGAAGAAGGGATTTTTCTGAGGGAAAAAAAAGTGGATTGCCCCATCCTTGTTTTGGGTTATGTCTCTCTGAACGAACTAGACCAGGCCATCGAACATGATCTGCGATTAACTGTCTATAATCCCGAGACCATTGAGCGCCTGGCCGCTCTTGCCTCCCGTACCCAGAAAAAAATACACTTGCATCTAAAGGTCGAGACCGGAACTCACCGTCAGGGTATTCTGGAAGAGAATGTCCTTTCTTTTTCGGAAAAGATCCGGGAGCATCCTGGGCTAGTATTGGAAGGGATGTCCTCCCATTTTGCCAATATCGAAGATACGACGAACCATTCCTATGCCCGCTTTCAGCTGGACAATTTTAAAAGAATGGCACAAAAGCTCGAAGCCCATGGAATCGGAATCCCGATCAAACATATGTCTTGCACAGCAGCAGCCATTCTTTTTCCGGAAACCTATTTTGATATGGTTCGAATCGGAATCGGGATGTATGGTCTCTGGCCGTCCAAAGAAACTTATCTTTCATGCATTCTTCAGAATCGAGAGCCCATTCAGTTGAAACCCGTTCTCTCCTGGAAAGCCCGTGTCGCTCAGATCAAAAAAATTCCCAAAGGAGCATTTGTGGGTTACGGGTGCACGTTTCGAGCGACTCGGGAGACAAAGCTGGCAGTCCTGCCCCTTGGCTATTTTGACGGCTATGGCCGGCAGTTCTCTAACGTGTCCTTTGTGCTGATCAAGGGACAGAGAGCTCCGGTCCGCGGGAGGATTGCCATGGATTTCATGATGACGGATGTGACCGATATTCCAGATGTCGAAGTGGAGGATGAGGCCGTGCTTGTGGGCGAGGATGGAGGAGAGCGCCTAACGGTAGATGATCTGGCTGCATTAGCGGAAACGATCAATTACGAAATAATCGCCCGGATAAATCCTTTGATACCCAGGCTCGTTGTGCCCCCATTGACTTGATTTATTTTTGGTGATAAAAATAACAGGAACCAAAAAAATTGGATGAACGGGAGGCGTTTCATGCCGGCAAAAAAATCAACGAAAAAAGTCCCCGAGAAGGCGACAAAAAAAACGGGCAAAAAGACGACAAAGACTGAGTCTGTGCCGAAAAAGGGAAAGAAAGTCAAACAGGGACAAGCATATGAATGCGGTATTTGCGGTTTTCGTTTGGTCATTGACGATTGCGGCTGTATCGAAGAACATTACCTCATCTGCTGCAAAGAGACTATGACCCAAAAGAAGTCAACGGCCACAGCGAAAAAGGCAGCTCCGAAAACAGCGAAAAAAACGGCTGCGAAAACGACAAAAAAAGCAGCACCTAAAACAGTAAAGAAAGTGAAATAAAAGAAATAGAAACGAATTTCCAGAATCAGCTCCCCAAAATGACCATGATTATCTGATAGGTTCATTTTTATTTCAGATCGTTTCCTTTGAGGGAGTCATTTTAATCGGATTGAAAATATGGACGAGGATCCAAAAGCTCGAGGCCTTGACCACCTGGAGATTTATTCGCAGGTTTCTGAAAAGATCACTCAACTCCCGGATCTAAAATCCAACCTTAACGAGGTGCTGCGGATCCTGCAAAAATTCACCAAATGCCACCATTTAGCCCTTCGAATAGTCGACAAGAAGGGAAATATTCCCTTTTATACCCATTTGGGCCTGGATCGGGAGTTTGTCCATTCCGAGCATTGGATCACTCTGAAGGATTGCCTTTGCGGGTATGTGGCCAGGGGGGAAGTGAACAAATCCTATCCCTTTATATCCGACCATGGGTCCTTCTTTACGTCTCACATGACAAAATTTATGAGAACGCTAAGAAAGGATTATCCGGAATTGGCTAAACACTCGATTCGCGGAGTCTGTGCCCAAAACGGATATGAATCTGTTGCGATCATCCCTATGAAGATAGGGGGAGAAATCGTTGCCGAACTCTACATTGCGGACGAAAAAAGGGATATGTTATCCCTCGACATGATGGATTTTATGGAAAAAGTGAGCGCGCAGATCGGAGTTGCCATCCAGAATGAACAACTCTACAGAGAATTGAACGATTCGAAGATGAGGCTGATGGAGCTAATCAACTCAGCCCCCATCGGGATCGTCGAACTCGACACAAAAGGATATTTCCTGCAAATTAACAGCAAAGGAGCGAAACTGATAGGGTATTCTTCCCCAGAGATTTTGCTGGAAAACAAAATCAAGATCGGCGATCTCCGTATCGACAAAGAAGATTGGGAGAAGTACATCGAAAGGGTGGACAAACAGGGAAATGTGGAAGACCATGTCATCGGCTTTTTGCGAGGGAACGAAAAGCTGTTCCTTGAATTTTCCTTGATGGCTGTTAAAGACTCTCGTGGGAACATCAAAAGATATCGCGGAACGTTTCAAGATATTACCGATAGTGTGAGGCTCGAACAAGAGCGGTTGGAAAAGGCAAAAACAGAATCCTTGAAGAATCAGTACTACCAGGAGACTCAGCTGCTGAAGGAGGAGTTGAGATCGCAGCATCCCTTCGAAGAAATGATAGGAATCAGTTCGGCTATCCAGTCTGTGAAACGCTCGATTCAACAAGTCGCCTCCACAGATACTTCGGTACTTATCAAAGGAGAGACAGGAACAGGAAAGGAGCTGGTTGCCCGCTACATACACGAACTTAGCCTTCGGAAAGAAAGAATTCTCGTAAAAGTGAACTGCGCCGCGTTATCCGAGGGACTTATCACATCCGAGCTTTTCGGTCATGAAAAAGGAGCTTTTACAGGGGCCATAACAAGGCGTCTCGGCCGTTTCGAATATGCAGACGGCGCAACAATTTTTCTGGATGAGATCGGAGATTTGCCATTGGAGACGCAAGCCATGCTACTGCGGATTCTCCAGGATGGGGAATTTGAGAGAGTGGGAAGTTCAAAGACGATAAGAGTGAACGTAAGGCTTATCGCTGCCACCAACAGGGATCTTGGACTCCTTGTTCAGGAAAAGAAATTCAGGCAGGATCTCTATTTCCGTCTGAATGTGTTCCCCATCGAAGTCCCCCCTCTTCGGGAACGAACGGAGGACATCCCCTTGTTGACGGCCTATTTTCTCGAAGCGTATGGACGAAAACTCGGGAAAAAGGTGGATAAAATCGGGGAGGAAACGCTGAGGCTATTTCAAGGTTATTCCTGGCCGGGAAATGTGAGGGAACTCCAAAATATCATAGAACATAGTCTGGTCACATCCAAAGGGGGATATCTCGATGTCCCCGAAAACTATTTTATCGATAAGGAAAAGGAAGGGAAAAAACGAGCCTATCCTTCTCTGGAGAATTTTGAAAAGCAATACATCGAGGATGTCCTTCAGCACACGGGAGGAATCCTTTATGGCCCTAAGGGAGCCGCGAAAATTCTCGGGATGAAACCTTCTACCCTGCAAAGCCGGATGAAAAAACTCGGAATCGATAAATCCAGGGGCAATCGCACATAACGGTATATAAAGGTATCATTACCGAAATATCGGTATCCCAGCTGAGATCAGGCCTCATTAAAAATCCAGAGCAGTAAGGATGATGTCATTTTCCAGGGAAGGAATTTCATAAAATCTGAATTCAGAAAAAAGCAAAACTTTGGTATGATTATTGCAGAATGGTAAATGGATTATCGCAAATGACGAAAAATGGAATACGCCAATTCACCTTTTCCCCCCTTAATGCGGAAAACGAAAAATGAAGATGATTGAAGATATTTCTGTGATGATTGCCGGAAAAGCCGGGGACGGTGTTCTTTTTACAGGGAATGTTCTTGCTAAGATACTGAAACGTCAGGGATGGCATATAGTAACTTACAGGGATTTCCCTTCGAATATACGGGGCGAAGCAACCAATTACACTATAAGAGCGAGTCTGAGGAAAATTTTCGGCCGCGGAGACCGAATCGATGTTCTTATGGCATTTGATTGTGATGCGATTTTAGAGCACATCAATTCTTTGGCAAAAGGCGGGATCGTGCTGTGCGAAGGACGGGAGTTGACCCGGCTGAAACCGGCAGAACGCATGGATAAGACTTTTCATCCCTTTCCGATGAGGATCCTCGCTAAGGATAAATTCGGGAACGAGATTTTCAAAAATATGATATTGCTGGGGGGATTATGCTATATCCTGGATCTCGACCTCTCGGTCATCGAGAACGTCATCACGGAGACCTTTTTGAAACGAAAAGGCAAGGAGGTCGTTCGAAGAAATGTCGAGGCCATTCATATGGGGTGCGAAGAAGCGAAGAAAAGGATCGAAAGCCGGGAAAGGCATTCCCTGAGGAGGAAAAAGGATGAGAACAGGCTTCTGATCAGCGGAAATGAGGCCATCGGATTGGGAGCACTCGTGGCCGGGTGCCGTTTTTTTGCCGCATATCCGATCTGCCCTGCTACAGAGATCTGGCAAATGTTGGTGCACTATTTCCCTGAGTGCGGGGGGATTGTCGTGCAGACCGAAGATGAACTGGCAGCCATAAACATGGCGATCGGTGCTTCTTACGCAGGAACGAGGGCAATGACTTCCACATCGGGACCTGGTGCTTCCCTGATGATGGAGGGATTCGGCCTTTCCGGAATGACCGAAGTCCCGGTGGTGGTTGTCCATGTGCAAAGAGTAGGACCGAGCACAGGATTGCCGACAAAATCAGAGCAATCCGATCTCTTGCAGTGGATCCATGGCTCCCATGGTGAAATCCCGCGAATCGTTCTCTCGCCAGGGAGCATCCAGGAGTGTTTCGAATTTACCATAAAGGCATTTAATCTTGCGGAAAAATATCAGTGCCCGGTTATCCTGCTTACCGAACAGGATTATGGCCAAAATTACAGAACGGTCACAAAATTCGATGTGACGAAGATCGAGATCGATAGAGGCAAATTGCTGACAGAAAAAGAATTGCTCGGGATAAAAAACTACAAGCGTTTCGCAATTACCAGGGACGGGGTTTCCCCCAGGGCATTGCCATCGATGAAAAACGGCATCCACATGGTAGAAAGCAACGAACATGACGAAAGAGGATTCAGGGATGAATCTGCCCGGAATAGAACGAAGATGATGGAAAAGAGAATGAAAAAGCTCGAAACAGCGCGGAAAGACCTTGTGCGTCCCAGGATTTGGGGGCATCAAGATGCAGAGATAGGAATAATAGGCTGCGGGTCCACGCTGGGCCCGATCAGAGAGGCCCTCGCGCAGCTCAGGGATTCCGGGATCGATGCCAAATTTATGCAAGTGAGGACATTATGGCCATTTCACCAAAAAGAAGTGAAGGACTTCATTTCAACCTGTAAACAATGCTATGTCGTGGATAACAATTATGAGGGCCAGCTTCGGCAACTGATTTATAGCCGAATGAGGCCGGGGATCGAACTGAAGGGAATCCGGAAATATTCCGCCTACACTTTCCGGCCCAAGGATATCGCCGAACCGATTCGAGAGGCGCAGTAAACGATGAAAGAAAAGGATTTCCATCTCCAGGATCCGACCTGGTGTCCCGGGTGCGGGATCTATGCGATTTTTTCTGCTCTAAAAAAGACGGCCTCGTCTATGAAAATAAATCCCGAAGACATGGTCGTTGTAACGGGTATCGGATGCCATGGTAGATTGAACAACTATTTCAGGGCTTATGGATTTCACTCGCTGCACGGAAGAGCCCTTCCTCTGGCTCAGGGAATCAAACTGGCTAACAAGACGCTCTCTGTGATAACCGTCAGCGGGGATGGGGATGCATATTCGATCGGGCTCGGACATTTTATCCATGCGGCTAGAAGGAACATCGATCTTACCTATATCGTGGTTAACAACATGATATATGGATTGACTCAGGGGCAGACATCTCCGACCAGCCAAAAGGGATTTGTTTCCGTGTCCACTCCTTTCGGATCGAAAGAATCTCCAGTCTGCGGCCTTCACCTGGCGCTCGTTTCGGGCGGAACATTCATTGCTAGAGGATTCTCGGGCGCTCCGCATCAACTGATCCGGCTGATCGAGAAAGGGATCCATCACCGTGGATTTTCTCTGATCGAGGTGCTGAGCCCTTGTGTCACACATAACCGGTTGAATAGTTATCAATGGTTTAAAGAGAACACGTATGATCTGGACCATGAAAAGGGATATGATTCCCGCAACAAGGAAAGGGCATTCTTGTCTCTGAACGAAAAACAAAAGCTTATCCTTGGTTTGCTGTACCAAGAGGAGAGGCCTTCTTATGATGACCTGTCGCTTCCAGGGGAGGCTCCCTTGATTCGAAGCAAAATGCAGGTAAATCAGAACAAACTGGATAAGATTTTGAAAAAATATGAATAGGAATATTAATAAATCGGTTCTAAATTTCGATTAGGAGGATAAAACGATGAATGAGAAAGTGAATAAAGCATTGGATAAGATTCGTCCCTCGCTTATGGCAGATGGAGGGAATGTCGAACTGGTCGATGTGACGGATGGAGTCGTAAAGGTCAGATTGACAGGAGCCTGCGGCGGATGCCCGATGTCCCAAATGACACTGAAAATGGGGATCGAGCGGCTGCTGAAACAAGAAATTCCTGAGATCAAAGAAGTCGTTGCCGTATAGGTTAGGAGGGAAGGCTGAAGAGTGTTGAAATGAGAAGGATATATTTAGATCATATCGCAAGCACGCCTGTTCATCCTGATGTATTGGAGGCAATGATTCCCTATCTCAAGGAAAAATTCGGGAATCCGCAGAGCCTCCATTCCCCCGGGCAGCAGGCCCTGGAGGCCATCGAGGATGCACGGGATCGTGTCGCTCGGTTGATCAATGCAGGATCTTCAGAGATCCTGTTCACATCGAGCGGATCGGAGGCCAATAATTTCGCCTTGAAAGGACTGGCTTTCGCCAATCAAAAAAAAGGAAAACATATCGTCCTTTCCGCAATCGAACATCAATCGATACTGCATGCCGCAAAATCTCTGGAAAGATCGGGATTCACCTTTTTCTATCTTCCTGTTGATAAACATGGCATGGTCGATCCGGATGATGTGCGAAACGCCATTACCGATGAGACGGTCCTTGTCTCAGTGATGTTCGCCAATGGAGAAGTGGGGACAATAGAGCCTTTGCAAGAGATCGCTGAAATCTGTCGTGATCGAGAGGTGCTCGTGCACACAGATGCTGTAGACGCGGTGGGGAATGTTCCTGTCGATGTCAAAGCCCTTGGAGTGGATGCCCTGAGTTTGGCCGGGAACCAGTTTTATGGCCCCAAGGGCAGTGCCGCCCTGTTCCTAAAAAAGGGGAGAAGAATCTTGCCTTTTATCGACGGAGGAATCCAAGAAGGAGGCCGGCGTGCAGGAACGGAGGATGTGCCCGCGATTGTGGGAATGGGAAAAGCTGCGGACATCGCGTTTCAGAACATGGAGTCTCGCATGGCAAAAATGCAAACCCTGCGAGACAGCCTGATCAAGCGGCTCCCCGAGTCCATCGATCATACGGTCCTGACAGGCCATCCTGAAAAAAGACTTCCCCATCATGCCAGTTTTTGTGTGGAGTTTGTCGAGGGCGAAGCCATGCTGCTCAATTTGGATATGCAGGGCATAGCCTTATCGAGCGGTTCGGCATGCACTTCCCGTGCCTTGAAAGCTTCCCATGTTCTTCTAGCCATGGGAATCGATCATGCCCTAGCCCAAAGTTCCCTCGTCTTCAGTTTGATCGACAGTATCTCTCTTGAAGATATCGACTACCTCTTGGAGGTATTTCCCCCAATAATCGAGAGACTGAGAAAAATGTCTCCCCTTTATTCCCAGTATTTACAGGAGAAGAAAAAATGATGTACAGCGAAAAAGTTATGGATCATTTCCAGAATCCCAGGAATGTCGGAACCATGAGTGATGCCGATGGCGTCGGACAGGTGGGAAATCCCGTTTGCGGGGACATGATGACTTTTTATATAAAAGTCAAGGAGGCCCGCATCGCCGATGTGAAATTCCAAACCTTCGGTTGTGGTGCTGCCATTGCTGTCTCCAGTATGGTCAGTGAAATGGCCATCGGGAAAACTATCGAGGAAGCGCTAAAGATCACCAACGAGAGTGTTGCTGAAGAGCTGGGTGGATTGCCCAAGAACAAGATGCATTGTTCCAATCTCGGAGCGGATGCTCTCCACAAAGCTATCGAAAATTATCAGGAAAAGCAGAAAGAGACAGAACCCCCTTCCGGTTCCCCTGAAAAATCACAGGACAAAGAGACCTGTTCCTGTCCTTACTGCGAGGGGCCGATCGAGGGATTGGAGAATACCTGCGTGAGCTGCCACATCGAGTTCGCGGATTGCCCCGAATGCCATAAACCCATGAATAAAAAAGCGGACGAGTGTCCTCACTGCGGTGCGACAAAACCCAGGGTGTGAGATTTCATCCAAAAAAAGGAGACAGAAAGCAGATGACGTCCGATCAAACTTTGGATTGTTACGGATTGTTGTGTCCGATGCCGATCATTCAAACCGCCCAGAAGATCAAACAGATGAAAGTCGGAGAAATCCTGGAAGTCCTCGCTACGGATAAAGGAATTCTCGAGGATATGCCTGCCTGGTGCAGGCAGACAGGTCAGGAATTTCTTGGAATCGAACAAGAAGGGGAAATGTTCAAAGCCTATGTCAAGAAAATACGGGATTAGAGGAATCAGATGCTGCGAATAACGGAAAAAATCGAAGGCGAGAGAACAAAAGTCCTCTTTCTGGAAGGAAAAATTTGCCAGGAGTACGTCAAAGAACTTAGGTCTGAGATCGATAAAGGGATGAGAGCCGGAGAGAGGATTATCCTGGATCTTGCACAGGTCATTTTTCTGGATGATGAGGCTGCATGCATGATCCGGCAACTCCAAGACAACCGCTTGAGTTTGAGAAATTGCTCTTTATTCATACGGACGGCCTTAGAAATGGAAGAAAAGGAAAAATGTTGAAACAATCCGAAATCAAGAAAAGAATCGAGCGATTGAAAAAGGACCGTGGTGCGGTCATTCTGGCCCATAATTACCAGATCGAGGAAGTGCAGGATGTGGCCGATTTTGTGGGAGATTCGCTGCAGTTGAGCCAGGAAGCGGCAAAGCTGAAGGCCGAGGTCATCGTTTTTTGCGGTGTCCACTTCATGGCGGAAACGGCTGTAATCTTGTCCCCCGAAAAAACGGTCCTCATGCCCGATCTCGAGGCAGGTTGTCCTATGGCCGACATGATAACGGCACCAGAACTAAAAGGGTGGAAAAGGCAGTACCCGGCAGGCAAGGTGGTTTGCTATGTGAACACATCGGCGGCCGTGAAGGCTGAGTGTGATATCTGTTGCACTTCCTCCAATGCCATAGAGGTCGTGGAAGCAGTGGACGGGAATGAGATCCTGTTCGCTCCTGATAAAAATCTTGCAGCCTATGTGGCGCGTTTTACCGATAAGAAAATTATACCCTGGGATGGATATTGTTATGTCCATAATAACATCACACTCAGGCACGTCAAAGAGAAAAAAGAACAATTCCCTCAAGCGGAAGTCTGGGTACATCCGGAATGCAGACCAGAGGTTATCGATATCGCTGATAAAGTCCTATCAACGGGAAAAATGGTCAAAGAAGCCAGGACAACGAAAAAAACGGATATCCTCATTGGAACGGAGTCAGGGATTATCTACCGAATGAAAAAGGAGAATCCGGGAAAGAATTTCTACCCTATCAAAGAATTGGCCCATTGTTCCAATATGAAAAAAATCAATCTCCGAAAAGTACTCGCATCCCTGGAGGAAGGAAAATACAGGGTGGAAGTTCCCCCTGAGATAATCCGGAAAGCGAAAGGCGCCATCGAAAAAATGGTCAGCCTCTAAAATGAAACACTCTTGGAAGATCGGAAAAATTGCCGGTATCGAAATCCATATCGATTCCAGTTGGTTCGTGATATTTATCTTGTTCACCTGGGCGTTGGCCAACTCTTATTATCCTCAACAATACCCGGATTGGCCCAAAGGACAATACTGGCTGATAGGAGTGTTTACGAGTATTCTCATGTTCGCATCGGTCCTGTTTCATGAGCTCGCTCATTCCCTTGTGGCGAAGGCACAAGGTGAGGAGGTCCGCCGCATCACGTTGTTTATCCTGGGTGGTGTGGCCCAGATTTCCGAGGAGCCAAAAAAGCCATGGAAGGAACTCACCATGGCCCTGGTCGGTCCGGTTTCCAGTATGGCATTGGCTTTTGGATTTTTCGTGATGTCTTTTTTCCTGGCGGGTGTGAGTGAAACACTGAAGGCATCATTTTTTTATCTGGCCCTAATCAACTTTATTCTTGGCCTGTTCAATCTTCTCCCCGGATTTCCGATGGACGGGGGAAGGGTTTTGCGCGCTCTGATTTGGCAGGCGACGGGTGATGTGAAAAAGGCCACGAGTATCGCCTCCAAGGCGGGTCAGGGAGTGGCTTTTTTGCTGATATTTCTTGGAGTTTTTCAAATCTTGAGAGGCAATCTAGGGGGATTTTGGCTGATATTCGTGGGGTGGTTTTTACATAGTGCCGCCATTAGAGGCTATCAACAGGTTACCATGGAATCTGCGCTCAGAGGGGTTCGTGCAAAAGAATTGATGAGAGAGGACTTCGAGAGGATATCGGGGGACATGCTGGTGAAAGAATTGGTGGAGAGCTATATCCTCCTTAAAAGGGAACGAGTTTTTCTTGTAGAGGACGGGGGTTCCCTCCGGGGGATCGTCTGTTTGGAGGATGTGAAGGCGACTCCCCGTGAGAAATGGTCTGATACGACTGTGGCTGAAATCATGACCCCTAAGGATAAGCTGGAAGCCGTCTCTCCCTTCGATGATGGGAATTCGATTCTTAAAAGCCTGACTGCAAAGGATATCCATCAGGTTCCCGTTGTGGAGGGGGGCAAAGTCATGGGAATCATCTGCAGGAGCGATGTCCTCCGTTATATCAAGCTTCGTTCCGACCTGGGGGTTTGAGGCTATATCGTGAACAAAATGCCTGAAAAAATTTTAAAACGGGATGGTTCATTAGTCCCTTTTGACGAGAAAAAAATCCTCCGCGCCATCCAGAAAGCGGCCTTCGAGGTGCTCCTGGACGAGAAAAAGTCCGAGGAAATCGCTCAGGTCATAAAAAAAGGAGTCCTCGCTGAGCTGTCTTCTTCCTATGCGGATAAAATACCCTCTGTTGAGAATATTCAGGATATCGTGGAAGAGGTGTTGATGGAAACGGGCTACCGCTCGATTGCCAGGAGCTATATTCTCTACAGGCAAGAGCACCAAGATATCCGCCGTGTCAAAGTGATCTACGGCGTTCGAGATGACCTGAAGCTTCCGATCAACACGCTTCTCGTTCTTAAAAAGCGCTATCTCCAAAAAGATGAAGATCAGAATGTCATAGAAAGCCCGAGAGAATTATTCGAGAGGGTGGCCCGTGCTGTGAGCGGCGCAGAATCGAGTTTCCGCTCCGGCCTCAGCAAGCAGCAAGTCGAGGAAAGGTTTTTCCAAATGATGAGCAGGCTGGAATTTATCCCCAACTCTCCGACACTCATGAATGCGGGCACGGAATTGGGGCAACTTTCTGCCTGTTTTGTTTTGCCCGTAGAAGATTCCATCGACGGGATTTTCGAGTCATTGAAGAATATGGCGCGGATTCATCAGACAGGCGGGGGAACTGGTTTCGATTTTTCCGGACTCAGGCCAAGAGGAGATCTTGTCTCTACGACAAAAGGGAGTGCATCGGGCCCGGTTTCTTTTATGAGCATATTCAATCAAGCCACCGGGGTGATCGTTCAAGGAGGACGACGCCGGGGGGCGAACATGGGTATTCTAAGATGCGATCATCCGGATATCGAAGACTTCATCGAAGCCAAAATTCAGGAAGGATCTTTTTCGAACTTCAATCTCTCGGTCGGGATCACCGATCGGTTCATGGAAGCTGTCCAAAAGAATGGGGGATTTGATCTGGTCAATCCGCGAACCGGGGAAAAAGCGAGGACCGTCAAAGCGAGAGCGCTTTTCGATCTATTGGTCTATTCATCCTGGCGTTCCGGCGATCCCGGGATGGTTTTCCTGGACGAGATCAACCGCCATAATCCGACACCCTTTTTAGGGCGAATCGAAGCCACCAATCCTTGCGGGGAGATCCCGCTTTTGTCCTATGAAAGCTGCAACCTGGCCTCAATCGACCTGTCGAAATTCGTCAAAAACGGGAAAATGGACTGGCCCATTCTCGAGGAAAACATCAAGTGGGGGGTACGTTTTCTGGATAATGTCATCGAGATCAACAAGTATCCGCTTACACAAATTCGGGAGATGGTATTCGGGAACAGGAAGATCGGGCTTGGCGTCATGGGTTTTGCGGACATGCTTATCCGGATGGGGATCCCTTACACCAGTGAGGAGGCGGTAAAAACGGCATCGAGCGTTATGAGGTTTTTCCATCTTGCATCGCTTAAAGCATCCCAGGGCTTGGCTGAAGAAAGGGGCGTCTTCCCGAATTACGAGCGGTCCGATTTTGCGCTGAAAAACGAAAGGCTGCGGAACGCAACGGTCAACACCGTGGCCCCAACAGGCACGATCAGCATTATAGCCGGATGCTCGAGCGGGATAGAGCCGTTGTTTGCCCTGAGCTATGTCCGAAATGTTTTGTCAGGGACGAGATTCTTCGAAATCCATCCGATTTTTGAGATGGAGCTTCGCCAGCGCGGCTTGTATTCTAAAGAATTGATAGCTGAAGTAGGGAGGAAAGGATCCCTCCGGGATCTCTCGCCTATTCCCGAAGATTTGAAGAAGATTTTCATCACATCGTTCGATGTGTCCGCTGAAATGCATCTCAGAATCCAGGCCGCTTTTCAAGAACACACCGATAATTCCGTCTCGAAAACCATCAACCTTCCAGCCGATGCAACTGTCGAAGATGTGAGACACATCTTCATGATGGCTCACCGGCTAAAATGCAAAGGCATAACGGTCTACCGGTACGGCACGAAAAGGGATCAGGTTCTTTCTTTCGATTCCCGTTCTATCGGAGAGAGAGAAGAGGATTTGAACTTCATCATGGCATCTTCGGAGTATTCGGGCGGATGCCATTCCGGCTTATGCACGTTTTAGCATAATTAAGGACAAATATGTCCGCGATATTTTTGTCATCGGGAAAATCGGGAGGTGGTCCAACGGTCGCTGCAGCGGACCTCAGACTTTCATAGGCCCTCGTGTATGCCGGAGAGGGAGACGGGTTCCCGGTCGCTTTCAATCCGTTGGCAGGAAGGAGGAAGATGAAAAAAGCAAAGGATAGGATCAATTCGATCATAGCCGAATTGAAAAAGGCATACCCAGAAAGCAAAACAGCGCTGACATTCGAAACGCCGCTGCAGATTCTTGTGGCGACGATTCTTTCTGCCCAATGCACCGATGAACAGGTCAACAAGGTCACTCCTGGCTTATTCCGCAAGTATAAAACCGCTGCGGATTTTGCCCAGGCTGATCCCCGGATCCTGGAAAACGAGATTCGGTCCACGGGTTTTTTCCGGAATAAAACGAAAAGCATTATGGGGACGGCCCAAAAAATCGTCCGGGATTTCGGAGGCCGGGTGCCGAATCGCATGGAAGACCTCATAACGCTTCCGGGAGTCGCCAGGAAAACGGCCAACATCGTGCTCTCCAGCGCATACCATAAGACCGAAGGGATCGCTGTGGACACCCACGTCAAGAGGCTTTCTCAGAGGTTGGGGTTGAGTAAAGAAAACAATCCTGATAAGATCGAAATGGATTTGATGGGCCTGGTTCCTAAAAAGGATTGGATCGATTTCAACTACATGCTCGTCAATCATGGGCGTCGGACCTGCCAGGCGCGCAAGCCCGATTGCCCCGGTTGCGTGTTGGATACCTTCTGTCCTTCGGCAAAAGATTTTTTTCCGGAGAAATATCAGTGAGCGTGTGCCACCATATCGGAGTTCTCAGCCAAGATCCCGAATCCCTGGTGACGTTTTATACGGAAAAATTGGGTTTCGAACACAAGGGATCTAAAATCATTTCTGCGGATTGGATGGACAAGATCTTCGGGGTTCCGGTCGCATGCCGGTTGATCAAACTGGGGTTCGGTTCCGCCGTCGTTGAGATATTCGCTCCTCAATCGGGAGAATTGGTTCGCAGAACCGCAGCTTCCAGCGGCTACAATCACTGGGGATTGGGTGTCGAGGATAAGGAGTCATATGTCATCAGGCTGGAAGAGATGGGGGTCCCCCTGTTGAGGCTCGAGGGAAACGGAAAGTTCATTTGCTTCATCAAAGATCCGGAAGGGAACCTGATCGAGATATACGAAAAATAGAAGAGATAATGATCAAAGAAGCCATGCTTTATCATCCTCTGGAAGACAAGAAAGTTTCTTGTGATCTTTGCCATCACAACTGCCAAATCGCGCCTGGAAAGCATGGGATTTGTTGGGTAAGGCAAAACAAGGATGGAAAGCTCTTCACCCGCGTATATGGGGACATCATCGCCGCTCATGTGGATCCCATCGAAAAAAAACCTCTGTATCATTTTTTGCCGGGAACATATTCTTTCTCGATCGCAACGATCGGCTGTAACTTTCGGTGCTCCTTTTGCCAAAATTGGCAAATTTCCCAGGCCGAGAAAGGAAAAGATATTCAGGATCACGGCCAAACGTATTCCCCTTATGATGTCGTTTCGACCGCAAAGAGACATCGTTGCCTGAGCATTTCCTATACGTATACCGAGCCGACCATTTATTTTGAATATGCGTTTGACACAGCTAAAGTTGCAAAAAAAGAGGGGTTGGCCAATGTTTTCGTGACAAACGGTTATATGCGACCGGAAGCCATAGAAACCATCCATCCATATCTGGATGCATGCAATGTGGACCTCAAGGCGATGCAGGAAGGTTTTTACAAGGATATGTGCGGCGCGCATCTCCAGCCTGTTTTGGATTCGATCCGCATGTTGAAAGAGAGGGGCATTTGGGTGGAAATAACGACTCTCATCATCCCCGGTCTCAATGACAGCGAAAACGAGTTCAAACAGATCGCCCGGTTCATCGCAGAAACGGATCGGGATATTCCCTGGCATATCAGCCGCTTCCACCCCGACTATAAATATACGGATTCACAGGCGACCCCGGTAGAGACTCTGCGCCTTGCCCGTTCGACCGGCTTGAAAGAAGGATTGCGTTTCATCTATATCGGGAATGTTCTCGGAGAATCAGAAGGAACCTTGTGTCCGAATTGTGGGAAGTTGCTGATACCGAGGCAGGGATTTTATGTAGCCGGGAATAAAATTAGAGATTCGAAATGCCCCTATTGCGAAACCCGGATTGCCGGTGTTTTCCGGGATGCATGATAGGCTCATGAAGTACAGGTTTTTCCCTCACACCGCCGATGCCAAATTTCAGGCATACGGGCGGACGCTGGAAGAGGCATTCGTTCACGCAGCCCTGGCCGTAGCGTCTTTGATGTGGGATTGGAAAAAAATCGCAAAAAATACCTCGATTTCCGTTTCGGTCGAAGGAAAGGATCTGGAACAACTCCTCGTCAGTTTCCTGGAAGAGGTGCTCTACCTACTGGACACGCAAAATTTTTTATTAGGAACTGTCGGTGACGTGCACCTCGAAAAAAAAGAAGATAGCTGGATGCTACATGCGGTATTCAGAGGAGATGCGAATAGGGGCAAGTACGAAATTTTCGGCGATGTGAAAGCCATAACGTATAATGAGATCGAGATCAAGGACCGGGCGCCTTTTCTGGTGCAGGTGGTCGCTGATTTATGAGAGGATACCATGGAATTGAAAAAAATAGACGCGAATACTTGGGAAATTCCCAAACACGGGGAAATGAGGGTGCCGTCGGTCATTTATGCATCCGAAATGCTTTTAAAAGGAGTGAAAGGCGATAAAACGCTCCAGCAAGCCAAAAATGTCGCGTGCCTGCGCGGAATTCAGAAAAAAGCCTATGTTATGCCGGATGCGCACCAGGGATATGGGTTTCCGATTGGGGGAGTGGCGGCTTTCGATCTGGATGAGGGGATCATTTCTCCCGGTGGCGTGGGGTATGACATTAATTGCGGGGTGCGGTTGTTGAAGACGGATTTTACAGAACAAGATATACGGGATAAGAGAAAAGCCCTGCTGTCGGAAATTTTCAAAGAGGTCCCCGCCGGAGTAGGCAAGGGAGGAACGACACGATTGAGCCGGAGGGTTTTGGAGGAGGTGTGCTTCAGGGGAGCGGAATGGGCTGTGGAGAACGGATTCGGGCTGAAAGAAGATCTGCAAAAGACAGAAGAGAACGGCAGAATGAAGGAAGCGGATACCAGCTATCTTTCCCCGCGAGCACTGGAGCGCGGCATTCCCCAGCTGGGAACGCTCGGGGCCGGGAACCATTTTTTAGAGATTCAAAAGGTATCGGAAATTTTTGATAAAGAAGTGGGAAAAGTTTTCGGGATTCATGCCTTGGGACAGATTCTCGTGATGATTCACTGCGGAAGCCGGGGACTCGGTCATCAGGTTGCCTCCGATTATATTCGGCTGATGGAGAACAAATTCGGAACCAGAGGATTACCGGATCGGGAGCTCATCAATGCCCCCATTCGTTCTGAGTTGGGAAAGAGATATTATAAATCCATGAGCGCTGCTGTGAATTTCGCTTTTGCCAATCGGCAGATGATAGCCCATTGGGTGAGAAGCGTGTTCGGAAAAATCTTAGGAAGTTCCGACGGGATGGATCAAATTTTCGATGTGTGCCACAATGTGGCAAAATTCGAGCGGCACACCATCGATGGAAAAGTCAAAGAAGTCTGCATTCATAGGAAGGGGGCCACGAGAAGTTTTGGACCGGGAAGGAAGGAAATACCGGAGATATATCGAACAGTGGGCCAACCCGTTCTGATCCCGGGGAGCATGGGAACATCTTCCTACATTCTCGTTGGAACCGACAAAGCCGAAACACTGAGTTTTGGATCCACAGCCCATGGGGCGGGAAGAGTGATGTCCAGGCATGAAGCGAAACGTCGGTTCAGAGGGGAAAAGATAAAACAGGAGCTTGAAGAAAAAGGAATCGAGCTCCGCTCGACCAGTTGGCAGGGAGTCGCAGAGGAAGCTTCTCAAGCCTATAAGAATGTGGATGAGGTCGTCCGGGTCTCCCATGAAGTGGGAATCGGCCAGCTTGTTGCTAAGGTCGTTCCGGTCGGCGTGATGAAAGGCTGAGCCTTAAGTCACGATCTTATCGATATCCTGCTCTGCGTAATCTGCAAAATCCTGTACCGCATCATACTCGGTTTTCAGCATCACATAATGGCTGTGTTCGACTTTGCTGAGGTATTGAAGCAGTCTTTTTTGGCCGTTTGCTACGCGTTCAGCCAATCGGGCATAGAAATCCTCTGCATATTTCTCCGCTTCCATGGCTTGAAGCAGGATATCCACCAGCGCTGTCGAGGGCGCTACATCGATAGATTTAAATAATTCCTCGCTGGGTTTCTCCGGGATTTGTATGGTTTGATTAAGAAAAAGGGCCGAGTGAAGATTCATCAGCATGACTTTGTGTTTATCCTCTTCGAAAGCCAGCCAACGGAATTTCTCTTTAAGCAGGGGATTTGAAACCCTGTCGGAAAGATTCGTGTAGGCTTTGTTCGAATCTATCTCCGACCTTATGGCATATCCCAAAAGGTCTTTTACCGAAGCAGTCGCGACATCGAGCATATTGTTCTCCTTCATGAATGAAATCGATCTGAGCCATTCAAAAATAGGAATCGAATCAGATAACGAACTATTTTAATCTTTTCTGTCCGTTTGGTAAAGGGCCTGCCCATATTGACTTTTTATACGGAGGTTTCTATTGTAGATGCCATGAAAGTCATTCTCGCAGGCTACAACGTCGATAGCGTCGTTATCGATGAACTGAAAAAAAACAGCCCTCCGCGTATGGATATCACTCCGGAAACGCTTTCCGCCTCCTACGCGCGTATTTCCCGGGATCCTCGACCCGCGGATGAACTCCGTGCTGCCGCCAGAGCTGAGGTGGAAAAGGCCCGCCGGTCGAATCGAAATATCATATTTAAAATGGGGCATCATTCCGTTGCCGAACATGCTGTGTTCAATTTCGACATTGTCGGCGTCAGCCGTTTTGCGTTAGAGGAGATAGAGAAATTCCGTCTTTGCTCCTACACGGAAAAATCTCAACGATACATCAAGTTGAAAGATGATTTTGTCCTTCCCGATGAAGTGAAAAAAGCGGGCCTGGCAGAGATATTTATCGATACGATAAAAGAACAAAACGCCCTCTACCACAAAATATATAAAAGACTGAAACCGTATTTTTACGACAGATACAAAGACATGGCGGGTAATCCCAGGAATCATCCGGTCCTTAACGGGTGGGCGAAGGAAGATTCCCGTTATATCGTCAGCCTGGCTACCCAGGCTCAAGTGGGGATGACCCTGAATGCCCGCAATCTGGAGTTCCTCATCCGCAGGTTCGCCTCGAAAAAGCTGGCCGAACTGAATGAGCTGAATAACAAGATCTACTCGCTGGCAAAAGATGTCGCCCCTTCCATTATCCTTTTTACGGATGCTAATGATTTTGATGCGAAGACTTACCGGGATTTGAAAAAAGAAGCACAAAAATTGTTGGAGCCCGGAGATATAAAAGGAGAAGGGCAGGTCTCTCTTGTCTCCTCTACCCCAGATGCAGACAGCAGGCTTGTGGCCGCTCTGTTTCATTCTGCATCCTCGGTTCCCTATAAAACCTGTCTTGAGAGAGCCAAGAAACTCGCTGTCAAAGATAAGGAATCCTTTCTCAAGCGGACCTGGCAGTACATGGAATTCTATGATTTTGCTCTCCGGGAGTTCGAATATCTGGATCTTCAGTTCGATATCGTTATTTCGGCGGCGTGTTTTGCCCAGCTCAAGCGTCACCGCATGGCAACCATAACTTCACAGCCCTACAATCCCTGCCTGGGGGTCACCATTCCTCCATCCGTCGAGGCAGTCGGCTGCCGGACAGAATTTTTGGACATGATTCAAAGGACCGACGATGTGTACTATTTGATGCGGAAAAAAATGGAGTTCGGGGCAGAATATATCTTAACCAATGCTCATCGGAAGCGAATCCTGTTCAAAGCAAATCTTCGAGAGCTTTACCATATCTCTCGTTTGAGGGAGGACCGGACAGCGCAGTGGGATATCCGTCAGGTTGTGTGTCGTATGGTCGAGCTGGCTAGGGAGAGGATGCCCATTGCTTGCTCTCTCATCGGGGGAAAGGACGTTTTTCCCCAGGTCTATAAAAAAATATATGGGAAATCTCCCAAGCTCGATCCCCCCAAGTTATGAACCGCCCGGGTGTTATCCCGTGATTTTATAGAACCGGCGTTTGCCAATTTTCAAGATATACTCGTTCTTACTGCCGAAATCCAACGTCATCTCGATATCGTCTATCCGGTTGCCGTCGATGGTGATGCCTCCCTGCCGGATCATGCGCTTGGCTTCTCCACGAGATGAGAGGATTCCTTCGAGAACATCGATGATTTGGGCTCTTCCGGTTCCGGGTATTTTCACCGGATCCACCTTGTATTCCATTATATCCGAGGGTATCTCTTTTTTTTTGAACACCTTCTCGAATTCCCGGACAGCTTGTGCGGCTTCAGCCTGCCCCCAAAAATCTGCCGCTATCGTTTCGGCCAGTTTCGACTTGAGATCCCTGGGATTGAGTTTTTCCTCCCGGATTTCTTTCCGCCAAGCCTCGATTTGGGAAAGGGGCACATCTGTAAGCAGTTCGTAGTAGCGAAACATCAAAGGGTCGGATACGGACATGATCTTGCCGAAGATTTCGTTCGGCGGCTCTGTGATCCCCACATAATTTCCAAGAGACTTGCTCATTTTTTCCACACCATCCAACCCTTCCAACAAGGGCATGGTGATAACGACTTGGGGTTCCTGCTGATATTCTCTCTGGATCTCCCTTCCCACAAGGAGATTGAATTTTTGGTCTGTTCCGCCCAGTTCGACATCGGCCTGAAGAGCGACCGAATCATAGGCTTGCATAATCGGATATAAAAGTTCATGGAGGGAAATGGGTTGGCCGCTTTTAAGCCTGTTGGAAAAATCGTCCCGTTCCAGAATTCTCGCCACCGTGTATTTCGAGGTCAGTTTGATGATATCGAAGCTGGTCAATTTCCCCAGCCAGCGGGAATTGAAATCGATGATCGTTTTTTCAGAGTCCAGTATCTTGAATATCTGGTTCTTGTAGGTCTCGGCGTTTTTGGCAATTTGTTCTCGGGTCATCGGAGGACGGGTTGCCGACTGACCCGAGGGATCCCCGATCAATCCCGTAAAATCCCCGATCAGAAAAATGACATCGTGACCCAAATCCTGGAAGTGCTTCATCTTTCGGATAAGGACCGTATGACCGAGGTGGATGTCGGGTGCAGTCGGGTCGAATCCGGCTTTGACCCGAAGCGGCTTGTTTTCTTTGACCGCCCGTGCCAGTTTTGTTTTGATCTCGCTTTCTTGGATTATTTCGACACAGCCCTTTTTTAAATAGGCAAATTGTTCTTCCACCGATTTCATATCTATTTCCTTTTTTTGCTTATATTTACCTGATAAATACTCGTCTGTCATTCACTTCTAGGCGGCCTTCAAAATAGAGCTTGACGGCTTCCGGATAGATTTTGTGCTCCTCTTTCAGAATCCTCGCGCTCAGGCTCTCTTCGGTGTCGTCTTGGAGGACCGGGACGACAGCTTGCAAAATGATCGGTCCCATATCGACGTCTGCTGTGACGAAATGGACGGTGGCACCGGAAAACCGGACGCCCCATTCTATGGCCTTTTGTTGAACGTGGAGGCCTGGAAAAGAGGGGAGGAGGGCTGGATGGATATTGATGACCCTGTTTTTAAAAGTGTTGCAAAACAAAGGTGTCAGGATTTTCATATAGCCCGCCAGACAGACCAAATCCACATCCCTTTTTTTTACTTCGGATATGATGGTCTCATCATAGGCTTCTCGAGATTGGTAATTTTTGGGATTCAGATATAAAGTGGCGAGATTGCGTTCCTTTGCGACCTGCAATCCTGGCGCTTCCTTTTTGTTGCTGAAGACAAGGACGATCTCTGCATCGATCTTTCCGGCCTCGATGGCATCATGAATCGCCATAAAGTTCGAGCCTCGGCCTGAAAGAAAAACCGCGATCCTTCCTTTTTTTTGGGGGCTTTGAAAAACATCCCGTGACATATTATCTTCCTTTTTAAGTCTGCTCTGCCGGCTAAAATCTAATGATGAAACCTATTTTAACCGATAATCCGCTAAAATCAACCACTGCTTCCGAAACAGAACGGTAATTCGATCCGGACGGCTTTTCCTCCCGGATTTCATTTTTTGCCTGCCATAAATCAAGGTCAGGAAGGTATTCCTCGAAATAATACAATGTGCCCGATTCTTCCGCCTGGTTCTCTCCGGAGAAGCCCCTGATTTTTGCGGTCCTGGCCAATGCTTCTAGAAAGAAGCGGACACCGATGTCCGTTTGATAAACAAGCCCGAGACCGCCTTGAAGAATAGGACCCTGTGCTGTTGCCCTTTCCAGACGGAAGTAGTTATAGTTTTCCGAGGATTCAAGTTTTTTCGCTTCTCTGTTCACGTATTTCGCCCAGGCCAGTCCGCCGCCGCCTCTTATATATAATTGAAGAACGTTGTTGAGAGGAAAGAAATAGTAAGCGGACAGGACCAGAGGATAGGCGCTCATAGTGATTGGGTAAACCTGGCTCAGGGGGCCAGCAACTCGCTGGATCAGGACCTCCGAATCCTTTTCTTTCAGGTCGCCATATATGTATCCTGTTCCAAGGCTGAGGCCGATACGAGGGGAGAAGGATAGCAGAAGTTCTCCTTCCAGTTGGACACCGGAGTGCAAGCTTTTGACATTCTCCGCCAGATACATCCAATTCTTGTCTTCCTCCGCCTCTCTTTTTTTCCATTCCGCCCACTCTTCCAGTCCCCGATTGATGCCCCTGGCTTCAAAAAAGGCATACCCTCCGGATAGTTTGAAATCCAGTTCCAGGCTTTGTGCAGGTATTCCGGACAAAGATAGGAGAAGGAGGATCCCTATGGAATTCCTGAGGAAATTTGTTGCTTTCATAAAAAAAAGTCGGCCTCGATACGATTTTATCAGTTTAACTTTTATGGAAAATACTTGCAATTTTTTTTTGGTTCTCGATTCTTTTCCGGGCACACCTTGTGCCATCGTTGAATTATGGGGATCGAAAAAGGCGCACAATGGGATTACTGAATCTGGAAGTGATCGGGGATAGCCTGTTTCCAGATCGTGTAGGCCTTTTCGACGGATAGGTCGACGATTTTATCACGATTATGGTATATGGTTATGCTCTTCCCCCCTGTCCTTCCGATTTCCTGGATAGGCACATTCCTCTGTCTAGCGATCTGAATAAGAACATCCTTGTTTCCCTGTTCTGCCGTAACGATGATTCTGGATTGAGATTCACTGAACAAAAGGGAGTCGCTGCGCATCGGGTCTTGCAGACGGAGCGTACAGCCCATTCTGTTTTCGCTGAAAAACACACATTCGGCGATGCAGGCAGCCAATCCCCCTTCGGAGATGTCATGGGCCGACCGGAGAAGCCCTTTTTCGATGGCGTCGAGGCAGACTTGGTGGAGCTGTTTTTCTTCTTCGAGGTCGATCTGCGGAGCACGGCCATTTTCCAAATCATGGATGAATTTGAGGTACTCGGATCCGCCAAGTTCGTCTTTATTCATTCCGAGGAGGAAAATCGGATCTCCTTCCTGTTTGAATCCCGGGCCGATCGATTTATTCACATCGCGCACCAGTCCCACGATGCCCAAAACGGGAGTCGGGTAGATGGAAATGCCTTCGGTGTCGTTATAAAAACTGACATTTCCGCCCGTAACGGGAATGTTGAAAACCCGGCAGGCCTCGGCTATCCCTTCGATCGCTTCCTGAAACTGCCACATGATCTCGGGTTTTTCAGGATTCCCGAAGTTCAAACAGTTGGTGACCCCCACGGGATGCGCTCCAACGCAAGCCAGGTTTCGGCAGGCCTCGGCAACCGCGATTTTTCCCCCTGTTTTCGGATCCAGATAGGTGTAAAGGGAGTTGCCGTCGAGCGTCATGGCAAGCCCGGATTTTTTGTTTTTTATTCGCAACACAGAGGCATCGGCACCTGGGAGGAGGACCGTATTGATCTGGATCATGTGGTCGTACTGCCGGAATATCCACTGTTTATCGGCGAGGGTCGGAGAGGAAAGCAGTTTTTCCAGAGTCCCGTCATAATCTTCAGGGGCCGGGATCGGATCGAGTTGTGTGTTTGTTCCAAAATAAGCGGGAACCTTGCTCTCTCTGCGGTAAACAGGGCACATATCCACGACAGCCTGAACAGGGATATCCACGACGGTCTCTCCCCCGAATTTGACTTTGAGCCGCTGATCGGATGTCACCCGGCCGACGATCACGGCATCCAGATCCCACTTGGCGTATATCTCTTGGACCTCCTTTACGGTCTCTTTTTTGGCCACGAGCAGCATGCGTTCCTGTGATTCGGAAAGCATTATCTCGTAGGGGGTCATGCCCTCTTCTCGCTGAGGGATGAGGTCCAGGTCGATTTCGATTCCCGAGTTCGAGTTGGAAGCCATCTCTGTAGTCGAACAGGTCAGACCAGCGGCCCCCATGTCCTGGATGCCGATTATCAAGTTTTTAGCCATGACCTCCAGGCATGCTTCCAGCAATAGTTTTTCCTTGAAGGGATCTCCCACCTGAACATTCGGCCGTTTTTCTTCCAGGTTCTCGCCGAATTCCGCGGATGCCATAGTTGCCCCGTGGATGCCGTCTCTGCCTGTCTTTGATCCCACATACAGCACGGGATTTCCTTCTCCCTCTGCTTTGGCGTAAAAGATCTTGTCTTTTTCACAGATCCCGAGGCAAAATGCGTTCACCAGGGGATTGAGGGTGTAAGATTTGTTGAAGTATATATCTCCGCCGACAGTCGGGACGCCCATGCAGTTTCCGTATCCCGCGATTCCCGAGATGACGCCCTCTGTTATGGATTTGTTTTTAGGAACGGTCACGGGGCCGAAACGAAGAGCATCCATCAGAGCGATCGGTCTAGCCCCCATCGTGAAAATATCCCTCAGGATGCCTCCGACGCCCGTGGCGGCACCCTGATAGGGCTCGATAAACGATGGGTGGTTGTGGGATTCGATTTTGAATACGGCAGCGAGGCCGTCTCCGATATCGATAATGCCTGCATTTTCCCCAGGCCCCTGAATCACGTTTTTTCCGGTCACGGGCAATTTTTGCAGGTGGATCTTCGAGCTTTTATAACTGCAGTGTTCGGACCACATCAAAGAAAAAATGCCCAGTTCCGTAATATTGGGATCTTTTCCAATAAGCTCCACAATCCTTTCATATTCTTTTTCTGTCAGGCTGTGTTCTTCCAGTATTTTCTTTGCGATCATGATAGGCTAGCTCCCTCCTGGGTTCCAGTGCTCCTTTGTTTTTGTTCGTACCTGGCCCGCTCTCATCTGATATTCGCGAAGTGATGAATGATCGATTCGAAGATGATCCGGCCATCATCGCTTCCGAGAAGCGATTCCGAAGCTCTTTCAGGGTGCGGCATCATGCCCAGAACATTATTATGTTTATTGATCAGGCCAGCGATATTTTCCATCGAGCCGTTTACATTGGCATTTTCCGTTATGCGGCCGTTTTCATCGGAGTAGCGGAAGACAATTTGATCGTTAGCTTTGATCTCATCGATCACCGATTGGGATGCATAGTAATTGCCGTCGAAATGGGCGATGGGAATCCTGAGCACCTGGTTTCTTTTTCCCCGGTTCGAGAATGGCGTCTGAATATTTTCTATCTTGAGGTGGACATGTTCACAAAGAAACTTCAGGTTTTTATTCCGCAGCATAGCTCCGGGAAGCAAGCCCAATTCCAGCAGAACTTGAAACCCGTTGCATATGCCGAGCACAAGCTTGCCTTTATGGGCAAATTCCTGGAGTTCCTGCATTAGTGGGGAGAATTTGGCTATCGCGCCCGAGCGCAAATAATCTCCGTAGGAAAATCCGCCGGGCAGAATCACACAGTCGGCATTTTTCAAGTCATGATCCTTGTGCCAGAGATAAAAAGTATCTTGTCCGCAAACGTCTTTGAGGACATGGTATGTGTCATGGTCGCAATTTGACCCAGGAAAAACAACGATACCGAATTTCAATTTACTCAATGATCTCCCAGGTGAATTTCTCGATGATGGGATTCGCTAAAACCTTATCGGCGAGTTCAGGGATAAGCTTTTTTATCTTTTCGTCGGGAAGGGTGTCGATTTCGATCGTGAAGACTTTACCCTGCCTGACGTCCCTTACGAAATCGTATCCCATCGTAAGCAGGGCATTCCGTACGGTCTGACCCTGTGGGTCCAGGACACTTTCTTTGTACGAGACGAGGACTCTAATTTTCATCGGCAAAAACCTTGTTAAAAATATAGTCGATTTTTTCCAAATAAGGATCGAGCGTAAAGCAATTCCCTATGTCTTCTGGGGTCAGAACTTCGGAAATTTCGGGATCCTGAGATATGAGGGTTTTAAAATCCAAATCTTCGTTCCAGGCTTTTAGGCTGTTTTTTTGAACGAGTTGATAGGCTTGCTCTCTTGAAAGGTTCTTTTTAGTGAGAGCCAGCATCACGCGCTGTGAAAAGATGAGTCCCTTGGTCAAGTGGATGTTCTTTTCCATCCTATCGGGACGGACGTTCCAATTTTTGACTAGCGAAGATGCCTCGGAAAGAAGATAATCTGTGATGATGAAAGAATCGGGAAAAATGACACGCTCGGCAGATGAATGGGAGATATCCCTTTCATGCCACAGCGGGATATTTTCCAAGGCGATATGAAGATTGGATCTGGTCACCCGGGCAAGTCCGGAGATCCTTTCGGCACGGACCGGATTCTTTTTGTGAGGCATGGAGGAAGATCCTTTCTGTCCTTTGGTAAAGGATTCTTCGACCTCCCCAACTTCGGTTTTCTGAAGGTGGCGGATCTCGACAGCGATCTTATCCAGCGTGGCACAGATTAGAGCCAGCGCAAAAAGAGCTTCGGCATGTCTGTCGCGCTGAAGCACTTGTGTGGATACCTTAGCGGGCTTCAATCCCAGCTTCCCCAGTGCGATCGTTTCCACCCGGGGATCCAGATGAATGTATGTGCCCACGGATCCCTGTATCCGCCCCACGCTCATGATATCGATTGCATTCTGGATTCGGCGTGCGTGGCGTTTGATCTCCTCGTACCAGACGAGGATCTTAACGCCGAATGTGATAGGTTCGGCATGGACGCCGTGAGTACGCCCGATGATGGGCGTCAATTTGTATTTCAAGGCTTGCTCTTCGCAAATTTTTTTAAGCGTTTCCAGCTCTTCGGCAATTTTTTCCAAAGATTCTTTCAAAAGAAGGGACAACGCTGTGTCGACCACATCATAGGATGTCAATCCCAGGTGGACGTACCGGGAATCGTCTCTCACATAATCTGCAACAGAGTGGAGAAAAGCTAGGACATCGTGCTTCACGACCCGTTCGATCTCCTCGATCCGGTCGACAGAAAATCCGATTTTTTGTTTGATTCTATCCAGGGCTTCTTTGGGGATCTCTCCCAATTCATGCCAAGCTTCACAAACAGATATCTCGACATCCAACCATTTTTGATATCTGTTTTGTTCTGTCCAGATCGCTCCCATTTCAGGTCGTGTGTATCTTTCGATCATGCGTCCGATCCTCTCATAAATTGAGGTCAAATCATATCAGCAACACCGCTCCCTGTCAACGCGAAATGAACTCGAAATCTTTTGCACAATCTCCTTGACAAAAAAGACAAGATTCTGTAGTATTGAGGCTGTATTCTTGTAAGTACAGAGGTAGGAAAAGAGAAAGAAGTCGCGCGAAAGAACTCCCTTTCTCTTCTTTTTATTCCCAAAATCGAAAAAACAGAACAACTTCACAGAAAGTGGCTTACGCCAGCGTAGCTCAGTTGGTAGAGCAGCTGATTTGTAATCAGCGGGTCGGGGGTTCGAATCCTCTCGCTGGCTTGCAGTGGACGGATTTTACTAATGGCTATAATACGGGCAGGTACCAAAGTGGCCAAATGGGGCGGGCTGTAAACCCGCTGGGGTGACCCTTCGGAGGTTCGAATCCTTCCCTGCCCATTTGAACAAGCGGGAATAGCTCAGTTGGTAGAGCAACGGCCTTCCAAGCCGTTAGTCGCGGGTTCGAGTCCCGTTTCCCGCTTTATTCAAAGCGTGTGGATGCCCACGTAGCTCAGTCGGTAGAGCACGTCCTTGGTAAGGACGGGGTCACCAGTTCAAATCTGGTCGTGGGCTTAGAAAAAAGGTTCGGTTTCATTTAAGCAAATAGGAGGTTTGCAATGGCGAAGGCAAAGTTTCAGAGGACGAAGCCGCATTTGAACATAGGGACAGTGGGGCACGTGGATCACGGCAAGACGACATTGACGAGTGCGATAACGAAGGTATTGAACAAGAAGATGG
>Ga0180437_10000952_pt1 | contig 51537 bp, 54 predicted proteins | sample SS_ome_4_FD_132410 | JGI IMG/M metagenome (GOLD analysis project Ga0180437, IMG submission 132410) | Hypersaline lake sediment archaeal communities from the Salton Sea, California, USA - SS_3_D_1 metaG | ecosystem: Environmental > Aquatic > Non-marine Saline and Alkaline > Hypersaline >... | reverse complement strand
TGGTTACACGATTGTGGTGATTAATAAACAGAAACAAATGGTCTGGGCTTATGTTTTTGTGGCCATTGTTTCTTTAATTGGTTATCTAATTTTAATCCCTAAATACGGTTATTTGGGTGCTGCCGGGTTTACAATTGTAGCTGAAGCTTTAATCTTTTTATTTAACTTTATCATGACCACTAAAACCATTAAATTTATGCCTAAATGTAACATCTTTTGGAAGACAATCGGGGCTTCAATTGTTATGTCAGGGTTTTTAATCTTATTTTATGGTCAGAATGTTATTTTAGTTATTGCTGTGGCAGCAGTCGTATATACAATTACCTTATATTTATTCAAAGGCATTGATAAAAAATTGGTTTTTGAAATAATAAAATTAAAAGGGGAACAGAAAAAATAAAAACTGCTCATAAAAAGGAGGGAGAAATGAAATCGTTATTTAAGTATTTTTGGTATCCTTGGTATTTGGCCTGGTCAGTGTTCATGAGTACACTTATCATTATTATAAGCTTTTTAGATCAACGAATGTTTCCGATCTGGACGATTTGTATGTTTGCCGGAGTACTCATGCTATATTTAAGCCATTGTTATGATGAGTACAAGAAAAAAATGCAGGATATAAAAAGCGAAGAGATGAGACAGCAAAAAATTGCTGAGACTGAAGAGGAAATTAGACTAAACCGAATAGAGTACGAGAAAGAAGATAGAGAACGGCAAAAAAAACGAGAAGAAAGTGATATGTTCATGGCTGCTTTTAAAAAATTCCCAGGCTGGGAACACCATGTAGATAAATCAGTCAAACATTAAACCCACATCATAACCCGCTTTAAAAAGCGGGTTTTTAACTTGACATAAAAATCAGCTTATGTTAATAGTTATATATTAATCTGTTCTTTAAAATATTTTAGCCTATTAAAGCTAAAAAAATAAATGAAAAGAAAAAAAGAAAGCAAAGGAGAAAAAATGAAAAAAAAGACAAAGGTAGTATTGGTTGTATTAATGGCATTAACGATTCCGCTTACTATTTTCTCGCAAGACATTGGTCAAGTGTTTACATTTGGATTTGCGCTTGGCTCTGCTAACTTTTATGAACCATTTGAAGATCCAGAGCCGAATGCCCCTGATTCATTACCAGTGCTGGAAAATATTACCTGGGAACAGGTGCTGGCCGAAGCAATTACTAATTTCAAAAAAATCCCAAACCAATACTTGATTGAAGTTAACAGCAATAGCGACAATAACAACGGAACAGCGTATTACAAGCCCGAAGTCAATGACGCATTGATTAACTTACTCTCACCAGAGACAAAACAAAAAATTCATCCCCAGCTGGAAATAATCATGAAAGATTACCAGCTACAAACCGACTTTTATAACTGGGTTAGACCCCATTTTTTGCAGACATACCGCAAACTTGAACCGCAATATCGCGGCTTTTATTTGCAGGTTATTGATTCACTTAATCAATACGTCAAAGAAATGAATTATGACTGGGAATCATATTATCTGGCGGTAACTCATGAAAATAAATGGCCAAATGATGATCTTTTGGAAAAATACTATCGCGAGGATTATAACACCTGTTACAACCCGGTTAATCCTAATCCTCATTCCAAATACCAGTTTTCACCTAGCTGCAACCCAGCACCTGGCACTGAAGCTTTTAGTTTTTATCTTTATGATGCCCACGGCAAAAAAACACTTCATCGCAAACTACATACCTGGCTTTTTTTCCAGATTCATAACGGACCCATGATGCGCTGGGAATGGCGTTACTGGCTACAAATAGCATATCGTGATTTATTAGCTGAATCTCATAAAATCGGGCAATGGGATATTGTTGCTGTGCCAAAAGAATTGCCAAAACTACAGCCAGATGTCTGGCAAAGCCTATTAATAATGGGCTTAGATTCTTTTTTCCATAATCCCCACATCTATGACTGCGAAAAAGACCCTGATTTCGGTAAAGACGCCACCATGGTTTATGGTGTCCTAGCGCCTGCAAACTTTTGGGGTAGAATACCTGATGACGTCAGAGAAGGGGAAGCAGCTAGCCAGCAAATGATGGATGCCATTTTCACCATCATGAAAAGCCCTAATTTAAGAAAAATCACTTATAACTGGCTCAAAAAACCTTATACCCAAGCATTTGTTTCCTTGCCACAAAAATATCAGGATATTTATATCGAAATCCTGGAACATGGGAACCAATATCTGGCAACCTATGATTATCAAGCAGAGCTGGCCTATTATGAACAACTCAAAAACGAAGCAAATCTTCCTCCTGAATGTGAATCAAAAGACAGTTATTTTGCTAAACATAAAAAAGCAGATAGGTGGGATTATGGAAATGACTGTTATGTCCATGGTTTTGTCTATACCAATCACAAAGGTGAAGACCGCCAATTTGCAAAACTTGAAGCCTGGTACTTCAGACAAATCTACAATGACCGGATGACCTTGTCAGATCTGAAATACTGGAATAAAAAATTATTACATGATGCCAAACAAGCCCAAGCCACAACCGTGGCTGTGCATTATTAAAACAAACACCCGCCTTGGCACTAACAAAGCTTAGGCGGGTTTTTTTATTTAGTCTTGACTAAATTATCAATTCATGCAACTATAATATATTGCACTTTAGACATGATCAGATGTTAATATAAATGGCTATGTTCCGCATTTTAACCAAACAACCATTGCAGATGGAGGCAAGACAAATGAAATTAAAATCAATTATTGTTCTTATGGGAATACTTATAGGTATTACATTTTTTGCACCTCAGCATAGTTATGCCTGGGGTTATGTCTGGCGTGATCTTACTGAAGAAAATGACCAGACTATTGATGGCATCCCCAGCCAAGAAATTGATAAAAAAGTAAGTCAAATGGTTGATAACCTTACTCTTGCCCCAAGACATTTACAAGATGCTCTGCCAAAAAACTGGCAACAGCTGCTAAAAAACATGATCTCAGGTTTAATTCCCAGACAATACCAGTATTATGGCGAAGATCCTGACCCACAGGCTCGTGATAAAATAGTTTATTTAGTCTGGTATTGCCTTAGTCCGCAAAGCAATGCTGATTTAACTGATAAAGAAAAAGCCTTGGTTAAACGAGTTATAATAAGAATCTTGAAATCAGATTATTTAAGCAGTCTTGCTTGGCCTATGATCAGGCCAATCTTTATTCAAGGGTATCAAATGCTGCCAGATCAAGAACAAACATATGTCAAAGAGTATATTGCTCAGGCTAAAAAAATCGTTTTTAGAACTGATTTTTATACTAAAGAAAGCAGGAACTGGTTTAACTGTTTAAATACTCATACAAATCGCTATGATTACTATTATAGTATTCTTAGTGAAGAAGAAGAAAAAAAATATATTGGTACAGCTGCTTATAAATTTATTTACTGGAATGCTGACGGTGAAGCCCGGGGTGATTTTGCCAAACTAGAAATTTGGATTTTCCGTCGAATTCATTATGACGGAATTTATCCTTACAAACTAAGAAAATGGGTACTTCGTTTAGAAACAGCTATTAATAACGCTTAATTTACCAAAAAACCCGCTCAAAGAGCGGGTTTTTAAGTTAATTTATGCTCATTTATTATCTTAAATTAGTTAAATCTATTGACAAAAACACAAAAATATGCTATAATTATAATACAAAACCAGTAAAAACTAGTTTTTTGATACATTTCCCGCAAAAACAATATCAAAAAACTATTATATATAAAAAAACGGTTCAGAGGCAATAATGAGTATCAACAAAAAGGAGTAGAAAAATGGACCAAAAGCTAAGAGAAACAGGCATTAATCTAGTGACTGAGGTTGCTAAACATCCCAAGGGATGTGAGATCTTGTTTGACATGTTAAAAGCAGCCTTTGATAATGACTCAGACGCATTTAATGACGCATTCATCATTCTCAGCAGAATCAAAAAGGAAGTATTTAATGAACAAAACGAAAACGGACAACTCAAACTCCTCAGGATTCTCACCGAATAGCTTCAAACGCCCCGCACTCAAACATGAGTTGCGGGGCTTTTTTATTTAATATTAGCCAAAAACCCCTGTTATCCCCTTTACAAGCACGCTCAAATATGATATACTATTAGTAGAAAAGCTAATTAACCCCCCGCCTGAGGCGGGCTTATTAGCTTTTTTCTTATACTAAAACAAAAATAAACTGATGAAAATCCAAATAAAAACTAAATTTGTGCTAATTTTAGTACTATTTGTCTCTGTAACACTAATTTTAGCTTTAGTTTCTGCTGATTCTACATCTTCTCAAGTTAAAGAAGGCAGAATTATTATTGCTGAACCAAATAAAAATGGTTCATTTTTTATTTCTGCTAATGTTAGCCAAAATGAAATAATTTCACCCGTGATTCGTACAGATTTTAATTTTAATTCCCTTTATGCTACTTGGCAGGCAGAAAATACTAATCTTGGCCAAGATTTTAAAATATATATTAAATTTTTAAATGAAACTTGGTCAGATTGGCTGGAATTAGAGCTTGATGATGATATTAATGGTAAAGATGGTTCACAGCCAATTTTAGCCAGCCAATTAGTGCCTACTAAATTAACTGATAGTTTTCAGTATAAAATTATTTTTGATCCCCATGCAGATAATAAAGATTTAGCAAATTTAGAATTTATTTACCTTGACACCAGCAAAGGGCCTAGTGGTAATTTTAAAATCAGTGCTAAGACTAGTTCTGATTTAAACATTATTTCCCGCGAAGAATGGGGTGCTAATGAAAATTATAAATACGATGAAGAAGGTAATGACTTATGGCAGGAAGAATATTATTTACCTGAAAAATTTATTATCCATCATACTGCTGGTGAAAACGCTAATGTTGATCCTAAAGCCACTGTCAGAGCAATCCAATACTGGCATGCAGTTGGCCGTGAATGGGGTGATATTGGTTATAATTATTTAATTGACTCCCAAGGTAATATTTATGAAGGCCGACGTGGAGGTGACGGTGTGGTGGCTGGCCATGCTTATATGAGAAACAGAAACTCAATAGGTATTGCAATTTTAGGTTGTTATGAATCACAAGACTCTGATCATCTTAATTCAACCTGTAATACTCCTGACAATTTAACTGAAGCAAGCAAATTAGCCTTAAACAAATTAATTGCTCTTAAATCCCAAGAATTTAATATTGATCCTTTAGGTCAATCAGAATTCCATGGTGAAATTTTATCTAATGTAATTGGTCATAAAGATGTTGGTAATACTGCTTGTCCAGGTAATTTGATTTATGAACAATTACCTCAAACCCGTGAATTAGCTTATAATTTTTTACAAGAATTAGGAGGTTATCAGTCGCCATTACCTACTTCAGCTGAATTTGTCAGACAAAGTGTCACAGAAATTGATATTGAAGAAACTAAAACAGCGCAAATAATAGTAGAATATAAAAATACTGGCCAAGCAATCTGGCGCGGCTATCAAGATGCTGGTCTATATATTACTGACTCTGCTGTTAAAAATCATTTAGCTACTGTTGGTTCAGTTAATATTGCTTTAAACACCAGTTATGAAGCACCAAATTTGGCAGAATACAGATTATTAGGCGGTAATGTTTACCCAGGCCAAACTGGCCGTTTTGTTTTAACTTTAACTCCCCCCACAAAAGAAAAAACCATTACTAATGATTATACTTTAGCTTGGCAAAACAAAGGATATTTTCCTAAGTCTGATTTTTCTGTAACCATTAACCGCATCCCTTGTTATTCTTGCCAGCAAGAACAAGACAATAGTTTAGACCCAACTTATAAATTATCTTTGTTACAATCTACTTTCCCTGAAGAAATACCAGCAGAAGATTTTATTCCAGTTGTAATTGAATTTCAAAATATTGGCAATCAACCCCTTAATCAAGATAATTTAAAATTACATATTGTTTATGCTGGTGAACATATTTCCCCTTTTAGAAACAGTTCCTGGCACAATGAATATGCTTCTATCCCACCAGCTCAAGATATTATTTATCCAAATCAATCAGCCAGATTTGAATTTAAAGTTAAAGCCCCAAATGTGGTTGCGCCCTTTCCTCATACTCTAACAGTGTTTTACAATGATCTGGCAATTTACCAGTTTGATAAAACTATCCAAGTCATTTCTGCTTATGCTTCTGAAATAACTGAGAACACTATTCCAGTGGCTGTTTTAACCAGCTGGCGCCCAACAGTAACTTTAACTTTTAAAAACACTGGCACCAAGACCTGGGATAATCCAAAATTAAAATCATATGATATTGATTATACTAATTCCTGGTTTAGAGACTGGTCTTGGCAAGACAATAAAACCATTGAAAAATCGAAAAAAGATATTGCCCCAGGTGAAGAAATAACTTTTATTTTTCAAATCACCCCCTATTGGAAACGCAACACTTACCCTCATGTTTACAAACTTTTTGATGGCGATGAGGAAATCTATATTAATGGTAAATCCGAATATTTAACATATACCCGAGTCGACTAAAAATCAGTCCAATAAATATTATCGTAGAGACGCATTGCAATGCGTCTCTATATTTTTATAAAACACGCCCTGTACCATACGGTACAGGGCGTGCTTATTTTTTATTTTAGTATTATTTAATTTCCCTCTTATTTATGCTATTATTTATATATAAATCAAAGACAAGACACTTATGGTCAAAATAAAAAAAGCAGTTATTCCTGTAGCTGGTTTTGGTACACGCTTTTTGCCAGCCACCAAAGCCATGCCCAAAGAAATGCTGCCTATTATTGATAAACCTGTTATCCAGTATATTGTGGAAGAGGCTGTTGCTTCTGGTATTGAAGATATTATTTTAGTCACTGGTCCGGCGAAAAGAGCTATTGAAGATCATTTTGATTATAATTTTGAATTACAAAATTGGCTAAAAAAACAAGGCAAAGACAAAACCAGACAAGAGATTAAAAATATTGCCACTATGGCCAATTTTATTTATATTCGCCAAAAAGGTCCTTATGGCAATGGCACGCCTGTTTTAAATGCCAAAAGAGTAATTGGTGATGAACCTTTTGCTGTAATCTGGGGTGATGATCTTTTTGTTAACCCAAAGGGTAAGCCAAGGTTAAAACAATTAATTGAAATTTTTAATAAATATCAAAATCCAGTTTTAACTGCTATTAAAATAAATGATGAAGGGACTAAAAAATATGGAGTCATCGATGGGATAAAAGTTGAATCAGAAGTTTATAAAATAAATAAAATAATTGAAAAGCCAGGACCAAGCAAAGCTCCCAGCCGAATCGGTGTTTTAGGCGCTTATATTTTAACTCCTGATATTTTTACAGCTTTAGAAAAAACTAAAATCGGCCAAGGCAATGAGCTTTGGTTAGTAGATGCTATTTTTAATTTAACTAAATCTCGTAGTCTTTATGCTTGCTTAGTTAAAGGTAAGTATTATGATACAGGTTCCAAATCTGGCTGGCTACAGGCTAATATTGATTTTGCCTTAACCCATAAAGATACAAATCAAGATATTAAAAACTATCTTAAAAAATTAAAATAAATTATATGATCTCTATTTTAAAAAACAAAAAATTTGTTCTGCTCTTAATAATTTGTTTACTTTTTGTGGCTACTGGTTTTAAATGTGGTGGTCCCCCAGAAGGACTAACCCCAGGCAAACCAGATGCTGTGACTTTAAATTACTGGAAAACCTGGGAAGCTAGTTCTGATATTTCTGGTTTAATTTCCCAATACAAAGCTATGCATCCTCATATTCAGATTAATTATCGTAATTTTAATTATGATACTTTTGAGGAGGAACTATTAAATGCTTTAGCTAAAGACAGAGGCCCAGATATAGTTTCTCTGCATAATACTTGGTTAAGAAAATATTATGTTGATGGTTTTATTACACAAATGCCTGCCACGACTACGTTAGATTACACAGTTCAAAGAGGCTCAATCCAAAAAGAAACATTTACTGAACAAAGAGTTTCGCCAACTTTAACATTAAAGGATATTAAAGCGCTTTTCCCTGATGTTGTTTATGATAATCAAGTGATCAATGGCCAAGTCTGGGGACTGCCCTTAAGCATAGATACTTTGGTCTTATTTTATAATTCTGATCTTTTGAATAACGCGGGTATTATTTATCCACCCAAAGACTGGAATGAATTTAAAAATCAGGTAATTAAATTAACTAAATTAGATGAAAGAAATAATATTATCCAGTCAGGTGCTGCTATTGGCACAGCCACTAACATTGAAAGAGCAGCAGACATTTTAAGCCTTTTAATGATGCAAAATAATGCGCCCATGACTGATCAGTTTGGCACTGTCATGTTTAATAAAGTTGCGCCAGGTGATGTAGTAGAATTTGTACCAGCTATCCAGGCTTTAAATTTTTATACAAGCTTTGCTTCACCTGCTAAGCAGGTTTATACCTGGAATGAACGCATGCAAAACTCTTTACAAGCTTTTATGTCCGGTGAAACAGCCTTCTTTTTTGGCTATTCTTATCATATTCCCCTGATTGAAGCCCAAGCACAAAAATTAAATTTTGAAGTTACTGAAGTTCCCAAAGGCAGGATTAATGTAAATTATGCTAATTATTGGGTTGAAACTGTAATGACAAAATCAACCCATCAAGATGAAGCTTGGGATTTTATTATTTTTATGGCCACTAATAAAAAAGCTAATAAAAGCTACTTAACTGCCTCTAGAAAACCAACAGCTTTACTAGAAAATATTGAAGAACAATCAACAGATTTACGTTTAGCTGCCTTTGCCAATCAAGTTTTAACTGCTAAATCCTGGTACAAAGGCACAAACGCAAAAGTGTTTGAATCAACCTTTAATGAGATGATAAGTCAGAATCTAGAAGGGACTCTTGATACGAAAAAAATAATTGATTTGGCTGTAAATAAAATTAATTATTCCCAATAATATAATAACCTTATGAATATCAAAAAAAGAAAAAAGACATTAATAATTATTATTTTTGTTGCCTTGTTACTTTGTAGCTTTAAACAAACACAAGCAGCTGGGCTTTTGCCTGGTTGTATTCGTGATGGCAGCTGCGATCTATGTCAAATGGTACAAGTGGTTATTAATATTGGCATTTTGCTAATTGGTATTAGCGGTGCTGTAACTTTGTTATATATTGTTTATGGCGGTTTTGTTTTGCTTACTTCTGGCGGTTCACAAGAAAAAGTAACTAAAGGTAAAAAAATTCTGATTCATAGCGCGATTGGTCTGGCTATTGCTTTTACAGCCTATATGTTTATCACTACTTTTGTTTCAGTGGTGACTAATGAATGGAACTGGGAAGCACAACTAACTTGCTTTGAAACCATAATTAAACCAATAATTACTTTTACCTAAAATAAATTACTAAATAAATTTATGAAATTTTTCCCAAAGTATTTTATCACTATTGTTGTTTTTGTTTGTTTATTTGTTATTTTTTTTCATATTGCTAATGCCCTTGACACTACTGGTTTAAATCCTGTAAGAGAAAGGGGTATTACTGGCATTAATACTGTTATTGGCCGGATTATTAAAGCAATTTTAGGTATAATTGGTGCTTTTGCCTTACTCATGATTGTTACTAGTGGCATGTTTCTCTTAACTGCTGCCGGCAATCAAGAAAAAGTTAAAAAAGGCAAAGATATGTTAACCTGGTCAATTATTGGTATTATGGTTATTATTGGCAGTTATATGATGGTTGACTATATTATTACAGCCATTACTGAAGGCGGAGCAGGCGAACCGCCACCACCAACCCCAGTCACTACTACCTGCAAAACCTGCACAGAGCAAGGAGGAACCTGTTTAACCTGTGCTGAGCTTGAAGCTGCAGCTGGAGCAGGGACTGTATGCAATGCTGCAAATGCCAAAATTCATTTACAGTCTACCGAAGCAGGATCAACATATAAATGTTCTGATAATGAAGCTTTTACAGACTGCACCGGACTATGCTGCAGTAAAGATGCAGCTTTTAACCCTGTACCTGAATGTGAGACCACAGGTGGCGGAGAGGAAGAAAAGGAAGTAGAAAATGATTGCACCAGTCTTATGGGAGCCTGTATTTCCTGCCCTAGCCCTGGTTGTGATAAAGCTGCTATTGAATCAGCCAACCCTACTAAAACTTGTGCTGATGTTGGTGACTCTACAGAATGTGGCGCTGATGCAGCTTGCTGTGCTGAAAAAACACAAAGTGTCTGTGTCATGAAAGGTGGTACTTGTAGGACTAGTGCTTGTCAGGCAGGGGAAAGTATTTCGTCTGACGGCTGTGATAATGTTGGTGAAAAATGCTGTATAGAATCAAGCAAAGTCAAAGAAGCCTGGCAACCCTGTGATGATACTGCCTCAGAGACTTGTGTACCAGGCTATATGTGTGATAATGATTATTGTGTTCCTGATCTAGGCGCAGGCTTATCTGTTGGTGAAGACTGTAATTATACAATGCAATGCGCACCCAATACAGCCAGCGATATAAAAACAAAAGATCCAGCTGGCAGATTTTGTAAATGTAAAAATCCTGGTACTTGTACTTTTGCAAAATGTATTACATTCCAAGGGACAGATCCAGCTACAGATGGTTTATGCGGGACTTGTCAGCCTTGGATTCCATCCGGTATAGACTGCGCCGGTGTTGATATAGCTGGTGACACTGCAATGGACTGCCTGAGCTGTTTATCTCAGGAATGCGAGCCTTCATCCACTATTTGTAAATAAAATTAAAAACATGAAATTAATCTTAAAATCTTTTCTCTTCATAATAATTGTTATTAGCTTACTTCTTGTTTTATCTAATGTAGCTAATGCTATTCCTGCTGAATTAAATCCCTTAAAAGTCAGTGCTGGAACTGCAGGTATTAATGAAGTAATTGGCCGGGTTATTAAAGCCGTTTTAGGTGTTATTGGCGCAGTAGCTTTACTCATGATTGTTGCTGGCGGAATGTTTATGTTAACTTCTGCAGGCAACCAAGAAAAAGTCAAAAAAGGCAAAGACATTTTAACCTGGTCTATTATTAGTATAATGGCTATTATTGGCAGTTATATGATGGTTGATTATATTATTATAGGTATTACACAAGGCAACGGTGGCCCAGCCCCATCAGGCAATGGCAATGGTAGTAGTCATGCCGCTACAGATACTGGCACTAGCTGTTCTAGTGGCAGCAAAACAGGCACTTGTTTTGAATTTCCCTGTTTAGCTACTGCAACTACAATGGATGAAAAAGCTGAATGTGTGGCTGATGCTATTTGCCCTGATAAAAGAGACTGCTTTGGCCAAGCTGATTGTGCAGGAGCAAACCAGCTTTGTTGCCAAGGACCGAATACATTGTCTGCAACAGACATCGCTATGTGTGAAGCTCGTAGCTCTAGTGGTGGATCAACTACTGATTGTACTGATTCAGGTGGCCAGTGTGTAACTTGCGCCCATGCTCTTGGTTCTTGTTTTACTATTGACACACCACCATGTCCCTGCACAAAAGCAGCAATGGAAACTGGTTTGGGTAGTGGCTGGACATGTGAAGAAGTTGGTGCCTCAACTGAATGCGGTGCTGACACAGCCTGTTGTAAAAAATAAATAATTTGTATGAAAAAAGCTTCAATTATCTTATTTATAATTTTATTTATTATTCTGGCTTTGCTAATTGCTGAGCCAAGTTTTGCTTCGTCTTACCAATTAAAAAACCCCATAGAACATATAACTGGTGGTTTGCCAACTTCAGGTGGTGTCGCTGCTTTTATTGGCAAAATTATCCAAGTCATTATTGGCATTCTTGGCGCAGCGGCTTTGCTCATGTTTATTTATGGCGGGATTACTTTACTTAGCTCAACTGGCTCAACAGATAAAATAACCAAGGGCAAACATATCCTGATTTGGGCAACAATTGGTTTAGTTTTAGTTGTTTTTTCCTTTACAATAATTGATTTTACTATTTTAGCCTTAACCGGAGAAAGCGTGCCAGTTAGCGGCGGCTCAAGTCCGCCTCCTCAACCTCCGCCAACTTCAACTATTACTTGTTCAGGCACTTGTATAGAAAAAACCACTGCTGCTAGCTGTGATAAGCTGACGCCCCCCCAAGTCCCGGGTAGTGGTGATTGTGAAAGTACTGACTATATCTGCTGTCAAGAACCAGTTGATAATTGCGCTGGCAAATGTGTGGAAAAAACAGCTGCTGACTGTGTCAGTTTAAGTCCAGCAATGATTACTGTACCTAGTGGAACATGCGAGGGCTCAAAATTAAAAAATCCAGGCGTTGAATTTTTATGCTGCCAAGAACCAGAAAATACTTGCGCTTCACCAGCTACTTGTATAGAAAAACCTGCTGCTGCTGCTGATTGTGCAGGCATAAACCCGGCATTAACAACAGCTAGTGGCGACTGCGCTGGCAGTCTTTATCAAACTGGCAAAGATCACCTCTGTTGCCAAGAGCCGGTTGATACTTGCGCTTCGCCAGGTTCCTGCATTGAAAACCCAACTTCTGCTCCTAACTGCGAAGGTATAGACCCGATTTACAAAACAGTTAGTGGTAACTGTGCTGGTACGACTTACCAAACCAGTAAAGACCATCTCTGCTGTGAAACCCTCCCTGATCCAAATGAGGACTGTATAAAATTTGTTAAATCATTAACAGGTGGCCATGAATATGCTGAATGCAGAGACACTGGTTGTCCTGACCCAATACCTAATGCAGCTAATACTTGTTCTATGAAATATTCATGTGAAGAATATTCTTGTAAAGGTGCTCAGCCAACATTATGCATATATCGGAATGTAAGTCTTTCGCTAGAAGATATGAAAAAACCAGAAGCCATTATCTGTGATGGCGGTAAATGGTGCTGTTATCGTCCTGCTACCTTAAATTGTAATCCATACTGCCTGCTACCTTAAATTGTAATCCATACTGCCCATAATTTTATTTTTTTGTTTTTACTTTACATTTTTTATTTTTGCTTTTTGCTTTTTTATTTTTATAAAAACCAATGTTTAAAAAAATCATCCCCATTATTTTAATATTATTTTTTGTTTTTGGCTGCTGTTCTCTTTCGCAAGCAGTTGGTATTGACCCAGTAGGCACGCCTGGAGCAATCACCATGCAGTCAGGTGAAGAAGCCATTGCTGAAACAATTGGCTTAATAATTAAAATTTGCATTGGCATTGTTGGCGCAGTAGCTCTTGGCATTTTTGTCTATGGCGGAGTTATCTGGGTGTCTGCCATGGGCAATGCTGAAAAAGTTACCCGAGGCAAAAATCTTTTTGTCTGGGCAACCATTGGCTTGGTTGTTGTTATTTTTGGTTATGTTATTACTGACTTTATTATTTATGCTTTAACTGGCGGTTTAGCTGCTCCTGAGAGAGAACCTTTTGGCCCAACAGCCTGTAATGACGATAAGGATAATGATTGTGATGGACTGGTTGATTTTGGAACAGGCCCAAAGAATGATCCTGGTTGTAGTAATTTATTTGATGAAGACGAATATAATGTTCCTGCGCCTGACACCTGCGATGGGACTTGCTATCGTAAAACACCAGGATCAATAGAAAAATGCGAAGATGTTCCCCGTAGTCGAGCCCAACAACAATTAGTTGATGGTACTGGTGACTGTAAAGCTACAGCCCTTAATACTTGCACAACTTCTCCAGCACGTGTTGACCCTAATACAGGCAACTGTATTCCTGCAACCATGTCTTGTTCTGCTGCTGATTTTATCTGCTGTAAAGAACCCCCTCCTCCCCCAATTTGTGGCGGTTCTGCCAATGTACCTAGTGGTGTAGGCACCCATACCCAAACTGTTGATATGTATGTCCAAAAAGGCAAATTAGGCGTTGCCTGGCATTTTCAAATAATACCTGACAAATTAAATATTTATTGCAATGGCGAAACAGACCCATTTTTCACGACTGAATATCGACAATGTGCCGGCACTTATCTGGTGGACTTTGATTGTGCTTCAACAACAGAACTTATATTTGAAGTTGTAAGCATAGACAAAAGTAATACTCAGTGGTGTTTTAATATAGTTTGTGATCCTACCGGCACAATACCAAATAATTGCACAGGATATAAATGCCCTCCTGATCCTTGCAATAATAAATACTGCTCATGGACAGCTCCGGCTTGTCCAGCAGGCATCCAATGCCCACCTCCCTAAATTTAATTAATATACAATGAAACATTTTTTAAAAATCTTAATAATTTCATTCATTATCCTAAGTGCTTTTTTAACTCTTTTTAGTATAAATCAAGCAACAGCCGTAGACCCGCTTACAGGTAGTGGTCCTGGAGGCACACCTTTAACTGCCCAAGCAGGCACAGCAGGTGTTAGAAATCTAATTGGCGTTATTATTAAATCAGTTCTGGGCGTAATGGGCTCTTGTGCTTTACTTATGGTTATTTATGGCGGCATTGTATTGCTTTCTTCTGGCGGGATTAATGAAAATATTCAAAAAGGCAAAAGGATCCTTTTTTGGAGTGCTGGCGCTCTTATTTTAATTATTTTTAGTTATACTATTATTGACTTTGTTATTAAAGCTTTAACCCCCAATTAATTTTTTATTACACCTGATTTACTAATTACAGCTAACTAATAATTTATAATATATATAATTTTAAATATTGACCTAAGCATATGAAAAAAACAATATTAGTAATTATTATTTTTTCAATATTTTTAGGTGGTTTTTTATTGTTTCTTGATTCAACCCAAGCTGTAAACATAGAAAGCCCTGGTTTATTGGCAGGTAAATCAGGCAAAGAAGGTATTTCCTGGGTAATTGGTCGGGTTATTTTTGGGCTTTTAGGTATTATTGGCGCTATCACTTTAATCATGTTTGTTTATGGCGGCATTGTCTGGTTAACTTCCATGGGCTCAAGCGAAGGTATTACTAAAGGTAAAAATGTTATGATTTGGGCTGTAGTTGGCTTAGTTATTATCTTGTTTGCCTATGCTGCCACTGAATTTATTATTATTGCCTTAACAGGCAAACCAGTGCCTGCCCCGCCTCAGCCACCACCACCACCACCACCGCCAGTAACAACGCCTCCTCCTAGCCCTACTGATTGTCTAGACGGCTCTGCCAAAGATTCTAATCTTTGCTGTACTGAATTCACAAAATATCCAGATAAAACAAATTGTAACTCTGCTATATCTGGGTCATTATATCGTTGTTGTGATTGTGGAAAAACTAATGAGTCAAAAGGTTTTGAATGTGAAAAAAACATCAGCAGTTGTGGCGGTTATATAGACTATAATGTTGTTGACAGTAGTGGCACCAATATCGGAACAATTCAAATTAAAAAATGTAAGATGGGAACAACTCCAGTTATTAGACTTACTGGCCATTGTGGTACTTCAGCTAATCATTGGTGCGTTCTTCCGGAAGCTGACTTAGCTACCTCTAACCTTAGAGATCCAAGCGCTTCGCCTCCGGCTGGTGGACCTTAATTTGCTAATTTTTAAAATATTCACAGTTTTGTTGCTAGACATTGGAAAATATATTATAATATATAATATTAGAAAATATTTGTTTTGTATTTTAAAAATTTAACTAACTTAATATATATAATTAATTATTAATTCTTAACTACCTGAGTTACATGCAGGTATTAAGAAAGGGTTAAAAACATGAAAAAAAGTTTAACTAGCATTATTGTTTTTGTGGCTCTTTTTAGCCTTTTAGGCTTGCCTCAAATAGCTAGCGCTGTCTCACTGGATATTGGCATAAATTATGCTACAGCTACTGGTTTAGGCACAAAAGACATAAGAGAAACAATTGCTTCAATCATTAATGTTGCCATGGGTCTTTTGGGTATTATTGCTGTTGCAATCATCTTATTAGGTGGTTTCAAATGGATGACCGCTGGTGGCTCTGAAGAAAAAGTTTCAGATGCTAAAAAGTTAATCATTTCAGGTGTTATTGGTTTGGTAATTATATTAACTGCTTATGCAATTGCTTCATTCGTTGTTTCTTCAATTCTAAATGCAACCTAGTAACTTTAAACGTTTAAAGGGTAGGGTTTTATCTCTACCCTTTAATCTTTAAGGGGAATTTTATGTTATTACACAATAAATATTTAAATAAAATTACTTTATTGGCCTTGACTGGTTTTTTATTAATTGGTCTTTTTTTACCTTTAACAAGCTCAGCCACTGGCTATGGTTTGGATACAGCAGCCTCAGTCTCTGGTTTATCAAGCACAACTGGCGGTGCCTCTGATATCCCTGTCTACTTAGGACGTTTTGCTGGCGGAGCATTAGCTTTAAGTGGTTCTATCTTTTTATTCTTAATTATTTATGGTGGTATTATTATGATGACTGCTGCTGGCAGCCAGGAAAAGGTTAAAAAAGGCAAGGATATTATTACTTGGGCAATAATCGGCGCTCTTATTTTAGGTGGTGCTTATGCTATCACTAATTTAGTTTTCCAAGTATTTACTCCTTAATCGCTTAGTCATGAAAAGATTTTTATATCTTACATTTTTTATAATCACTGTTATAGCTGGTTTTTTAATTATTAATAATTGTTTAGCATATAGTGTTTCAGATATTTCTACTTTTACTGGACAAACCAGAGAAGGTGCTGGTTTAAGTGAGCTTGAATACACTGATATAGCTTCTGGTGTTATTAATGTTATGCTAAGCGTTGTTGGGGCAATTTTTGTTATTTTAATAATTTTTAGTGGCTTTACTTGGATGACTTCACAAGGTAATCAGGAAAAAGTAGATAAAGCCAAAAAAACCCTATTTTATGCGGTGGCCGGACTTGTTATTGTTATGGCTTCTTATTCTATTGCCTCAATCATTATAACTGCTATTGAACAAGCCCCTGAAACTCCTCTCACTGGCGGTCCAACTGGTTATGATGGTGGCGGTGGAGATGTTGCCACTACCTGCTCAGGATCTGGACTGCAATGTGTTCCTTCGATTCTTGATTGCCAATCATCAGGTTCAACAGAAAGATTTCCTGCTACTTGGTTGACCTTGGACTGTGTTAATACTTGTGCACAAAGCACAACTTATGACGGCACTTGTGCTGGTCAACCAACTAAAAGCAAATGTGAAAATAATTCTGCCTGCGCGTGGGGTTTTGCCCAAGCCAATCTAGATTTAGGCGCCTGGGATCTTAATATTAATAGTCCTATGGGATCTTGTGACTGGAAATGTAATTTTCAAGTCTGTTGTAAAAGTGTATCTAATCCTTGTATGAATTTAGGCGTTGTTCAATGTTTAAAAAACGACAACGTGTGTGAATGGGTGCCATCTGCTAGTGGCGTAGGTGGGGAATGTTTACTCCAAACAGTTGAAGGTTATTAGTAGTCAGCTTTATATTAATAATAATTATGAAAAAAAACTATTACTTAATAAATTTCATATTAATACTTTGTCTAAGTTTATTTTTAATTGCCAGCCACACCTCGTATGCTGCTTTAAATTTCAAAGACACCACTAGTCTGACTGAAAAGGGTGCTGAATCATCTGGTGTTGCCCGAGCTGGTGATCCAACTGCTCTGGCTGCTTCAATAATTTCTGCACTTTTAAGCTTGGTGGGCGTTGTGTTTTTTATACTTTTTCTTTATGGCAGTATTATGTGGATGACTGCTGCTGGTAATGATGAAAAAGTAGGCAGTGCTAAAAAAATTATTGTTAGCTCTGTTATTGGCCTAGCCATTGTGTCCTTGGCTTATGTTATTTCTTTTTTCGTAATTCAAGCTTTAGAAAAAAACGCTCTGTAAATTATTTATTATGCTAAAAAAATATTTATTTATCACCTTAATCATTCTTGTCCTGTCTTTTTTAATTTTTAATGCTGTTTGTGCCCAAAGACCAAGCAGTTTTGGAGAAGGCTTAAATAAAACAGCTGAAGATATTCAGGATATTGACCAAGAAACAAGTTTATCAGATTATTTAGTTTTTGCTACGCAAGCGCTTCTAAGCTTTATTGGTGTTGCTTTTGTGGCCCTATTAATCTACGGGGGCTTGACTTATATGACTGCCCAAGGCGTAGAAGAAAGAATCGTAAAATCTAAAAAAATTATTATTCAAGCTGTTGTTGGCATTGTCTTAATCGGTGCTGGACATGCCATAACATTATTTATTGCTTCACAAATTGAACAACCAGGGGAAGGCTACCAAACACCTTATTCCGAAGAATGTTTAAATCCTTATGAATATGGTTATTTTTCCATTTATTGTTGTGAATACCGTTATCAAAGAAGCGGAGAGATTCATATTGAATGCTGTGAGCAATCACCTTTTTATAATGCCCATGAAGCTGACTGCGCACTGAAATTAGGAGGCACAGGAAATGACTAAATAATAATTATCAATTTATATTTATGAAAAAATTTACTAGTTTAATAATTATCTTTATTACCCTGATTGGCATATTTTTTCTGATTAATAGCAGTTCTGCCGGTCTAATAACTAATGGTGTCTCATCTTTTGGCCAAGCAGTTTATGGTGGTGAACCTCGACCACCTCAAGAAATCGCGGCTTTAATTATTAGAGTAGTAATTGGCTTGCTTGGGATGGTATTTTTTGCCTTACTAGTTTACGGTGGCTACATGTATATGACAGCAGCTGGCAAAGAAGAACGTGTAAAAAAAGCCAAAGATACCATTGTAGCAGCTGTAATTGGCCTGATTATTGTTTTAGCCTCATATGCTATTGCTACATTTGTGATTAATGCTGTAACTAGCAGTACTGGTGGTGGTGGTGGCGGCGGTAGTCCTACCTATAGTGGAGAAGCACAAGATTAATTATAATATTTAATAATTTTATAATAAAAACCACCTGGTCGTATGACTAGGTGGCTTTATGCTATAATAAAAAAAGGGATGACATATTATATCATCCCTTTGAAATCTTTTGACTTAAATACTCATTAAAAATGGAAAGGTTTAATCTCATAGACATAGTCATAACCTTGTGCATTACGACTATCCGGCACTTTTAACATTGTATTTATTCGTCCAGGCTCCCCTTCAATCCTCAGGAAATAAAGACCTGGTTTAAGCCGTATTTCCCGGCTTTCTCCAGCTTTAAGGTTAAAACTGGCATAAGTTTGCCTGTCCCCGTCTTGCTGAGTAAAAATTTCCAAAGTTTTAAAATGCTCAGTCTTATTGATTATTAAAACTCTGCGTTCTTCACTCTGGATTACAGGCGGCCTTGAGCTTGAACTTGAGCTTGAACTTGAACTTGAGCTTGCACTTGCACTTGAATTTGATGAAGAAGCTGGCGGTGTTCTTCGTACAGGTGGTCTTGACGAGGGACGACGAGTAGTAGATCTGTATCTGGGCTCATGAGTGACTGTCATGCTCGTGGTGTCCATTTGACACTCTACTCGGGCATTAGGATTCATTTCACTCAGGTTTTCCGCAGTAATTGAACAATTAGTTGCCAATTCTGCCGAATGCTCCATGCCGTCACGGGCGACTTCAGGCGTCAAATGTGATCCTTCAAAACCAACAGTTTGGATTTTCATGCAACCAATATTACCTAAGGCAAAACAAATTGCCACAAGCAAACTATAAACCATTTTATTCATTGGTTCCTCCTTGTTAAAATCTAGCGACTTCAAAAGCAAAGTCATAAATCTGGCCAGCTACCGTGGAATCATTATGATTGTTATCCACATGAAAAGCTACACTGATCCTTTTGTTCGCTGCCCAAAGACTGACCACATAATCGCCTGGCATCAAATCAATGATGCGCGTTTCACCATGCCTCATGGTAAAATGATAATGGTTCTGCTTTCTTTTATCAGCATAAGAGATTATGTTGACATCTGTCTGATCCCATGAGGTACTGTAAAAAATACCATACTGAGGTTCTGGAGGCGGTGGCGGATTAGGGTCATACTCGACTTCCATCTCTTCCTGGGTAATCCGACAATTCACATAAGCATTAGGATTCTGACTGCTCAAATTCTCCGCAGTAGTGGCGCAATTATCAGCCAGTTCCGCCGAATGCTCCATGCCGTCACGGGCTACTTCAGGGGTTAAATTACTGCCTTCAAATCCGACTGTTGAAATTTTAATACAACTTGTATTATAAGCAAAGCAAACAGTCAGAAGGAAAGCAAACATTATGTTTTTCTTGTTCATTTCTTCCTCCTTGGTTGGCGAAAAACTACAATTTTCAAGAACACAAATTTTCTATTTTAAACCTATTCGGATTTTTTATAATATCATATTTTTATCATTTTGTCAATATGAAGCCTTATTTAAAACCCATAAATTGGCTAAAATTAAATAAAATTTTACTTTACTTAATTATAAGTTATCTTGTCTTAACTTTTAGTATTTGTTTATTTAAATATTATAATTTTGATTACACTGGACTTGATTTGGCTATTTTTAATCAAGTCTTTTACAATTCTTCCCAAGGTGATTTATTTGCTTTTACTATTCATCCAACATCCTATCTTGGCGATCATTTTACTCCAATTTTATTATTGCTATTGCCTGTTTATTTCATTTTTACTTCTCCTTTAACTTTGCTTTTTTTACAAGCTTTATTTTTGGCTTTAGCTAGCATCCCTTTATACTTAATTGCTAAAAAGCACTTAAATCCAAAACAGACTTTATTTATCCTGATTTTGTATTTATTTAATCCGTTAACTTTAAATATTGCCTTGTTTGAATTTCATTTATTGCCCTTAATTCCGTTTTTTATTTTATGGACTTTTTATTTTTATGATAATAATAAATTTAAATTATTTATTGTCCTGGCGTGTTTAAGCTTATTAATCAGAGAAGATGTCTCGTTTGTTATTTTTATGTTTGGCTTTATTGCTCTGCTGGATCGTAAAAGGCTTAAATGGGTACTCACCCCGATAATTATTTCCATTTTATATTTTTTAACTGCTTTAAAAATTGTTGCGCATTTTTCAGCCGCGGCTACTTATAAATTTTTAATCTATTATCAATGGCTAGGAGATTCAATCCCTGACATTATTTTAAATTTCTTTCCTCGTTTTCCTTTAGTCCTTCAGCATGTTTTTAGTCTGGCTAATTTTGAATTAATCCTTGGTTTATTGCTAATTTTTATTTTTATTCCTTTGTTTCGACCTAAATATCTATTGCTTTGCTCAGGTATGTTTATGCAGATTATCTTAGGCTTTGCTTCCGGAGAATTAATTCTACGCACTCACTACAGCTCAGTTTTTTTAACCTCATTAATCATTGCTACAGTTTTTAGTTTAAAGGCTTTGCTCAACAACAATAAATTTATTAGTCTTTATAAAAAATACCGAGATTTAATTCTATTAATAGTCTTTACTTGTTTAATTTACAATTTTTTAATCTTAGGTCCTTTGCCTTGTTTTATTAAAAATCTTTTTATTAATAATTATCAGCAAACAACACTAAAAAATGAGTTTGTCAAAAAAATCCCTGCTACTGCCCCAGTGATTACTAGTTATGATTTTATTACGCATTTATCTTCACGAGAAAAAATCTATTCTTTAAATTATGTTTTTTTAAATCGCCAACAATATAACGCCGGTGAATATATTGTCCCTGATAATACTCCTTATCTTTTAATAAATTTTTCTGATTTGCTGACTTTTCATTTACAATATGAACTTAATGCGAGCAAATATTATTACAAAGGAGATGAAAATCTATTAACCCTATTAAAAACTAAAAATTACAAGCTAAAAGAAATCAAAAAAAATATAGCCTTATGGCAAAAAGATGGACCTGAACAAGAAAAATTTCTCTACCAAACCTTTGAGCAAGTACCAATAATTTCTACCCCTAAAGATATAAATATAAATAATGAATTTAATTTTCTTGGCTTTGACCAATCAGCAGAAAAACTTAGTCTTTATTTCCAACCCTTGACTACTATGGCTAAAAATTATTTTATTGTCCTCAATAATCAAATTTACCCACTAGGCTATGGTCTTTACCCCACCAGTGCTTGGGAACAAAAAAAAGTTATAAAAATTAATTTTTATAACTTAGAACCCGTTACTGATTTTACAATTATTGATATTGATGGTGGTTTAGAGCTTGATGGTATTGGCAATATCAATCATATTTTTGATCGTTATGATACTATTGGCCAGGCTGAATTAAATTAACCTGAAAAATTTGCACTTTATCATTTTCATAAACTAACTTTAAATATTCTTTAGCTAGGGGATCATAATCTCCTAGTTTTTTTTCTAAAGCAGTATATAAAACATAATCAATCTTAGCTTGCTTTAAAAATTCGATTTTCTGCTGGTCATCCTGATTATTACTAAAAAACCAATCTAATTTAGTAACTTTTTCATTAAAATTAATTGTCTCAACTGCATGTCCTAAAAAAACCCGACGAGCAATTTGGCCTGGGATAATATTGCTATTTTGAATTGAACACAACAATGTTTGAGAAAAATTAGTTTGTTGTTTATACCAAGCCAATGCTTGACTAAAGTCCTTTGTTAAATACACGTAACAGGATTTTCTTTGTAAATATTTTATATCTTTATATAAAAAAAGAATATTAGTAAAACATAGCATAACAACAAAAAATCCAGTTAAAAAATACAAATACGCTTTTTTAATCTCAATCTTTTGCCTTTTTATATAAAGCCATATGATTAGCAAACACAAACAGGCCAAAGTTGCTAAAGGAATTTGCCAACCTTCAGTCAATCGCCTCTGAAAATTAAAAGGGCCATATATTAAAACAATTCCAAACCAAAACCAAACAAATAAAAATATAATCCTTTTATTAACTTTTTTTCTTTCAATTAAATAAACCTGACAAAGAATCGCTAAAATTAAATTTAAGCCATAACTCAAAAAGAAATAACTTGCCAAAGGTGATAAAGAATTATTTTGCGCTGATTTAATCTGAAAATTTTCATTTGTTAGTAAAAAATACAAATAATAACTAACACTGGGTAAAGAAATACTTACCAGTAGTATATAATATAAAAAATACTGCCAAATTATTTTTCTTTTACTTACACATATGACTACTAAATATACTAATGGGATAGAATAAATCGTAATAAAATAAAAGGGGTGAAAATTAAATAAAAATAAACCCACAACACCAGCCAAAATAGAATAAATAATTTTTTTCTCCCATATTGCCCGTAAAAAATAATAAAAAATACAAATAATTAAACTTAAAGAAAGAATAAAATGCGGTGAGTAAAATAAAATTAAAAAATTATTGGCTTCTGGAACAAAAAGGTCTATAGGGAAATCAAAATTTAACGGACTAAATTCTTTATCAGGAAAAATTAAGGACCAATAACCACCAAAACCAGCAGAAAAAATTATATATAATAAAAAAACCTTTTTTAGTCTTAGCTCAAGATTAGGCAAGATAAGCTTAATAAATTTATAAACAATATAAATAAAAAAAGGGAGCAAAATAATTCTAAATAAATGAAATGTCAAGGCAGGGTTTAAATGTAAAATTTTACCAACCAATCCAACTACTAACCAAAATAGATTAAAAAATTGCAAATAATCAGTTTCATTAGTATATAAAATATCAAGCAGCCAATTGCCTTGCCTTATCTGTTCTAAATAAGAAAAATATAAAGCTCCGTCAACTGGTACTAATTTATGCAAACCAGTATAAACAAAATCGCCTTGGCTAGCATAGCCATAAATAAAAGGCAAGCAAGTTAATACTATTAAAAACAAGCTTAAACTTATAATGAATTTTATTTCTTTTTTACTAAGCTGATAATTCATGCTAATAATTAACTTTATATATTTTTACGTTCTGCTGATCATAAACTTGATCTAACCAATCAATGTTATCTAAATTATATTCCCCCAGAAATTTTTCTCTCTCGCTATAAAAAATATAATTAATATTGTTTTCTTGCAAAAACTCTTTTTTCTTTTGATCCTGCTGATCAGCCTTAAAAAACCAATTATCTAATAAATCTCTTTTATTCTTATAATCAATTGTTTGATGTGGATGACCAACATATACTGGCCAACCAGTTAAACCGGCAATAGCTGAACCATTTAAAGCTGCACTCAAAATCGCTTGACTATCATTTGAATTATCCCTATACCAATTCACTGCTTGCCAATAATTTTGCGGGAAATAAAAAATATAATGTAGCTCTTGATAATGATAGATGGTTGAGGTGATAAATGATAAATTGGACAAACTAATAAAAACTAAAAGGATTATAATTACAATAATATTTAATATCTTAGCCTGATAAATTTTTAAAAAGTATCTGATAATAGCCAAAGCGCCATAAGTGCCTAAAATTGCTAAAGCTATCTGCACAGTGCTAATTAATTTTCTTTGCCAAGCAAAAGGCAAATAAACCAGGATAAATAAAATGATAATCCAGCAAAGTAAAAATATAATTTTTTTATTAAGCAACTTATGCCTGATCAAATACAAAGAAATCAGACAAAAAACAATTACGGGCAAATAACCAATTATATAGCCTCTTACAGGTGATGATAAAATAATATTTTGTTCAACCCAACCCCAGATTGTTGGCTCTGGTTTTAAGATAAAAAACCAGTACGCCAAAGCTGGTAAAAAACTAATTAAAACTGCTGTATACTTGTGTAAATATTTTTGCCAGCTAAATTTTAGACCTTTTAAGGCAAAGAAAGCCAACTGAACAAAAAAATAAACTGTTAAAACCGCAGCAACAATAATTATGTCATATGTATGCAAAAATCCTAATAAACACCCACTGCAAAATAAATATAATAAATCTCTTTGCTTGAATTCCTTTTTTAAAACCAAATAAAAAATTAATAAAATAATCAACTGGCTAAATATAAATAAGGCTGAATGTGCTAAACTTAAAAAAACATTAGCTTCTGGCATTATTAAATCAATAGCAAAATTATTAAAAATTATTCTGTCATCAGTTATAATCCCCTCAACCCGAGGCTTAAAAAAGAAACCCAAACCAGAAGAAAAACAAATTAAAATAAAAGCCACTAATTTATTAAAAAACTTTGAAAAAAAAATATCTAAAAAATAATAAAATAAAAATATTAAAAAGATAAAACCAGCAATCACTCGTGCCAAATGAAAAATTAATAAAGAATTTATTTGCAAAAACCTAGCTAACCAGCCAAGTAACAGCCATAAGGGTGCAAAAAAAATATCTTTTTGTGTTTCTGAAGTAAAATTATTAGCCGTCAAAAGTTTGCCATTTTTCACTTGTTCTATATTAGATAAGTAAACATGTAAATCTCCTTGATTTAAATAATTACCACCTAAATAAACATCCCCATTAGCCAAAAAAAGTCCAACCATATAAGGCAAGCTTGTTAAAAATAAAACACCAACTATTATACTAAAAACAATTATATTTTGTTTTGCGGTATGCTTATTAAATATCATTTACTTATTTTAATTTATAAATACTGCCATTATTATCCTGATACACCTTACTAAAATTACCAGCCGTTTCCAAGTTATTAGCTAATTGTATCCGATCATCATTAACTATAAAATATCTGGCCTGAAAATTTTCTTTAACTTCTTTGTATAAATTGTCAGACTTTTTAGCCATGGTAATATCAGCGTATAGCTTATACAAATCAGGCGCATAATTATACATAAAAGTAGGATCTAAACCAACAATATAATAATTATAATGATTATGATAAAATAACATAGGAAAATCATCCCAGCTTGTATGCATTACAATATCACCTGGCTGAGAATTAATTTGTAAATAATTAGCAATGCCAGCGTATCTATCAAAACTAAATCCTCTTTTATATTGTTGCCTAACCAAATAAGCATCTTTTATCATTATAAAAGGAAAAACAAACGCCACATAAATTAATAAAAATTGAAAAAAACTGCCAATAAAATAATTTTCTTTTTTAAGTTTTTGTAAAGCCTTTGCTGTATTTATTTTAGCTAAAGAATAAGTAAAGCTATAAGCTGCAAAAAAAACTGAAAATGGTACAAAATATTCAACATAACGTTTTGATTTTAAGGTTAGAACAAAAAAGAATAAAGTCCCTAAAAAAAAGAAAATACTTTGTGGCTTTTGTTTTTTTATAAATACAAAAAATAAAATCATACTAACTGCCACAAAAATAATAGTCACTCCACAATTACTAAGTAAATCAAAAAACGGATAAGGATACCATTCTCCACCAACATTGACTAAGCCACGGTAATTAATTAAACCTATTTCAAAAATTTGCTGCCAATAAAATTTTAAATTTTTCGGAAAATATGGATTAATTATTAAACCCGCCAAAACCCCTAAAAAACTACAGGCAAAGCAAATAAAATGTTCAATACTAAAAAAATTTTTAGAAAAATGTAATAAATAATCTTTAATTTTTAACTTAACAAACCTTTTCTTTATTCTTTGCCATAAACTAATATTTATAAAAGTATCATAAATAGACTCAGCTAAAATATAAAACAAAGTCATTACTAAAATAAGTAAAAATCCGCCATATGACCAAACATAAAGAAAAGAAATAATTATTAATAGCCAATATTTTTGACGAAAAAAACAAAATATACCAAGAAACAAAATAATTAAAGAAAAAGCAATTGCTTTAGTTAAGGACAGCCTAAATAAAAAAGCTGGCGCAAAAACTAAAATCAAGGCAAAAATTTCAGCATAATTTATTTTATCTTTTTTAAAAAAAAGATAAGCTAACATAATAAAACCAGTAGCTAAAAAAACTGTATAAACCTTATAACCAATAAAATCTCCAAACAAGGCAATAAAAGGTACGCCTAAAACATGATATAAAAAATGATGATCAATATAATAATCTTTTAACACAGTAAATTGTAGCCAAGGAAAATCAAGCACAGGTCCTTGCTGGGCAATTAGTTTGCTTATTTTTAAATGATAAAAAGAATCAGGGTCTAAAAAGGTAGGGGTTGAATTTAGCCATAAAATTAAATAAAAAACAATAAAAAAAATCAAGAGATATAAAATCACTTGATTTTTTTGTAAAAATTCCTTTATTTTATTTACTTTTTTAGCCAAATCCTGCATAGCTGCTATTTTTTAAATTTTAAACGCCAAATCTCCTTTAAATACAACCAAGAAACCTTTAATACTTGCACTTTACTGGCATTATCATCTGTACGAGGTTCTTGCCACCTAACTGGGATTTCTTTGATTTTCAAACCAGATTTTTCAGCCAAATAAACTAATTCATTATCAAAAAACCAAGTATTATTATCAACTTGCGGCAAAATTTCTTTAATCACCCGTTTATTTACTGCTTTAAACCCGCAGGGTAGGTCTTTTATTTTTGTGCCTAAAAATATTTTTAAAACTAAGCGGTAGCCAAAAGAAAAAATGCGCCTTAAAACTGTTTTTGTTACTTGCGATTCTTTTAAGTAACGCGAACCAATAACAATATCCTTGCCTTGCTTAACACCCTCAATTAAATCTGGCAAAGCCTGTAAATCAGTCGCTAAATCAGCATCCATAAAAATAAAAACATTATAATCAGCTTCGTATTTTTGCCAAGCTGTTCTAATAGCAATACCTTTGCCTTTTTGTTCCACAAAAAGATAAACTAAATTTTTTATTTGCCCAATTAATCCCTTAACAACTTGCGCAGTTTGGTCATTTGAATTATTATCAGCCACCACTAGTAAATATTCAGCCTTAATTTGCTCAGTTAAAAACTTATCAACCTCTAAAAGAGTCTGTTTAATAATCTTTTCTTCATTATAAGCAGGAATAACTATTAAAATTTTCATATTTTATAAAAATAAACTGATTGTGCATCAGTCCCCTTATAAATCAATTATAACAATTTGAACCTAAATTAAAAAGGGCTCACAGTGCAGTATGAGCCCTATTATCGTTTAATGCTCTGCCAGACCCCCAGGCTGGGAATTCGGTCTGAAAACCTCTACGGTTTGTTAATAAGCTGAAACTTATAAACAAGCCTTATCCAGTTTTCATTCAGCAACTTATTTCTGCACCAATAAGCCGAGAGGGCTTAGTCTTTAGACGGCCGTGGATGGCAGTGAATCTCCCCCAACGGAAAAAAGGGCAATGATCACCATTCTTTTGCCAGCGCCACCTTTGCAGAGAGACATCAAGAAAATCGCCTGGTATTCCTAGAATCCTTGTCTTAATCCGGAAAACAAGAATTCTCCCATTTAGGGCTTCATTAAACGATTTTATATAATAATCTTTTAAATATTATTTGTCAAATAATATCTAATTGCTTAATCTATTTCCTATAAACATAAACAAAATGGCTCAAGCCAGTTTTTTTAGCTTTATCAATTTTAATTATTTTCAATGGCTGCCAATTCTTAAATTCAAAAGTATTAGAAATTACTATAGCGCCAGGTTTTAATTCTTTTTTTAATTTTTCTTCTAATCTAGACTGCTCTTTATCAATTAAATAACAAAAAATATAATCAGCCTTAGACAAATCTTCTTTAAAAAAATCTTTTAACTTTATTTTAATTTTATTTTTTGAAAAAAGATTAATCAAATGTCCCAACAAATAAGGCACAATAAAATATTCAAAGCCAATCACCTGAACATTTTTTTGTTTAACTAATTCCCGGCCAAAACGGCCATCACCACAGCCCAAATCATAAACTAAAGCATTATCTTTAAATTCTATCTCTGCTAATATTTGCCTAATCATTTTCTTGCTTGTGCGCACATAAGGTGCGTTACCTTTAACAAAGACTTTTATTATTTCATTTAACCAAAAAAGTAACATAATCCAAAAAAAGATAATGATTGCCAAACCAAAATATATAGTAATTTGCCAAAAACCAAAATAGGCTAAGCCAACCAAGACTAAAAACAAAACAAATAATATTAGTAAAACGATAATCATAATAAAAAATCCCTGCTTAATTGTTTTATAGCACGGGAATAAAACAATCAAACAGGGTATATCATAAATTAATTATTATTATATTATTGTTTAATTTTTATAAACTCCTCCTAACCTCCTCTTAAAATTCAGTTTACCACAATATTAATTTCTGACAATAGCTAATGTGGATATCCTTGATAAGTTTTCAAATTTTTATTAGTATAAAAATAAGGATAAAACCCTTAAAAAGTTAGAAAGTATAAAGTTTAAAAAAACTTTCTAACTTTATTACTTTTAACTATATAAATCATGTCAGGTCATTCCAAATGGTCAACAATAAAAAGAGCTAAAGGCGCGGCAGATGCAAAACGTGCAGCAATCTTTACTAAAATAGCACGGGCTATTACTGTGGCAGCCAAAGAAAAAGGTGGTGATCCAACTACTAATTTTGGGTTGCGTTTAGCCATAGAAAAAGCTAAATCAGCCAATATGCCCAAAGATAATATTGAACGGGCCATTAAAAAAGGCACAGGGGAAATTGAATCAGAGATAATTGAAGAAATTATTTATGAAGGTTTTGGGCCAGAACAAGTTGCTATTGTTATTAAAGTTTTGACTGATAACCGTAATCGAGCTGCCCAAGGCATTAAGCATATTTTCACTAAACAAGGCGGTTCATTAGGCGGACCCAATTCTGTAATGTGGCAATTTGATAAAAAGGGTGTTATTAGAATTGACAATGCACAATTAGCTGATAAGAATTTAGAAGAACTAGAATTACAAATAATTGATTTAGGTACTCAAGATATTAAAAAAACAAATGAAGCTTTAATAATTTATACAAAAGTAGAAGACTTGCAAAATGTTAGCAAAGGCTTAGAAGACTTGGGAATAAAAGTCGAATATGCTGAAATCGAATATGTGCCTAAAGAAACAATAACTTTAACCGCAGAACAACAAGCTAAAGTTGATAAATTTCTTGAAGCCCTGGATGACAATGAAGACGTGGATGATTATTATACAAATCTACAAGAATAAATTTACTAATATAAAAATAGCGCCCGTTACTTAAAGTAATTAGGCGCTTTTTTATTGGGAAATATTTATTTTCCCCCTTTTAAAATGCTGAGAAGAAAATCAGGTCTTGGGCTTTTGCCAATGCAATGCGTTGCCCCATAATCATAGCCTTTTTCTCTGGCTTCATCACTTTCGCTGGTGAACAAAACCCTCACTGGTGCTAAATCACGAACTGCGAGCAACACTTGATAGCCTGTCTTGTCCTCCCTTTCTGCGTCTTCTGCGCACCATTTGAGATCAATCATCAGGGCATCGAAATTTCCTGCTTTTGCTTTTCCAACAAAGTCATGTGGGTCAGCTGTAAACTCGAACTTAGCCAATTCCCCATATTTCATTGAAAAAGATATACGAGCAGGACTGTCTGCTTGCCCGATTTGATCGTCACCAACCAAAACTCTAAGCTTTTCCATCCTATTCCCCCCCTTATTGTTAATTTTAATGATCTCCATCTGCTTGAATTCATTATCTTTAATAATGAACTCAAGTGATGTGGGGAGATGCTATGTTTAGCACCTCCCCATTTGTAAAAGCAGGCCTGTGTGATCTAAGCCTTGATCAGCCGAGAGTCAATGTCAAGGACATAATCACGGAACTTTCTGGATTTGGACATGTCGCTTAACAGGCTTACTATCTTGTCAATTGCCTCCCAGAACAGAGTTATGTCAGTTTCTACAAATTCACCTACGCCTATCTTTGTGCAAAGCATAGCCACTTCTTCCAAAGCCGTTTCAACCATTGCATGTTCCTTTTCAAAGCTCTCGCTCATGACAAACCCGTATACTGGAGTCAATGTGGCAAGAAAATTTTTAATATCCGGTCCCAAGCTTCTCCATGTTTTGCAACCTTGCTGAAGAAGCTGGACTGCTGACTCCTTACCCTCAATGGCCTCCCTCATGATCTGTTCACGATTTTCCTTTTCCTTGCTTTCGGGATCATAAGCGATTGTGCTTAAAAATTCGTGCTTTAAACGATCGTGAGACAGCTCACTCCTTACCTTTTCAAAGGGTTTTTTAATCATTTTCTCCTCCTTTTTTATAAGCTATAGCCTCGAAGTCATCCATTTATTATAAACTCCTTTTCAGAAGTTAACTGTAAAGTACGTCTGCCTAAATTCACTACTTTATGTAATGAATTCAGGTGATGTGGGGAGGAAGCAAATTTGCTTCCTCCCCTAAAAATTATGACAGGTTAAATAAGGTAAATGCCCTCTGTTTTTTTAAGTATCCTCAGTTCTCCTGTGTCCACCTTTTGCTTGAGTTTTTTATTCTCCAACCAGTTAGGCCTTTCTAAAGGCTCTATCTCCTTTTCCATTATTACTTCCGCGGAAAATTTGCTGACAGTCAGTTCCCAGTAATCAGTCGCTTTGCCAGGAATGAATCTGCCATACTCCTTTTTGCATTGAGCAGCCATTTTTTCTGTATTGATCCCCATTCTGAGATCATACAATCCACGAATGGCCTCAGCATCATCACACACGGTGCCGAAACTGCTTATGAAAACTAATGCGCCTATTGCTGTATGACAGCAACAACAATCTACTCTGCTGACATAAACAATTGTCTTGGTTGTCTTTACCCCTTGATGATCGACTACTGGCAATTGCTCTTTGACTGCCTGAAGCAATACATCCATGCATAAATCATCTGGGTTAAGATTTATTTTCGTTCCTAGCTGTGGTTCTACCTCCTCGTTTTTGTGGTTAATTGGGTAGCCCAAGGTGATACGCTGCTTCTCATCCTCAAAAAGTATCATTTCTTCCATTTTTCTCCTCCTTTTTGTTATAAGCCATAGCCTCGGAAACATTTTTATATATAAAGTACATCTGCTTAAATCCACTATCCTGAGTAAACGAAGGATAATGGACTTGAGTGATGTGGGGAAGGCTCTTTTGAACCTTCCCCTTTAATAACTACCCGCCAGGATGTGCCACAAAAACATTTACTTCATGAAGTTTTTGGATAGTAGTTATGACTTCCTCTGAAAACCAATTGTCCGTGGTCTTTAGCTGCCTAAGTACATCAAAATGCCAATGCCTAACATTAGAGAGGGTAAAAACCTTAACCTCTGAATTTGACTCGTGAATCTCGTCTGAGAGCTGTTCAACAGCTATTTGCCGAAAAACTCTTGGGTTTGCGAAGGCAACTGACAATGCGCCGTTATACCTTTCTATTGTCTTTTTCACCTTGACGATCAATTCAGAATCGTCTATTTCTTCATCCAGTAGAACTACGTCGGCGTGTTGGACGAAATCAACAGCATCCCATTCCCAGACCCACTTATCAAACCCCTGATAATCGATGTCTATACCAGTAAGTTCAACAAGCCTCTTGCACACTTTGCTTTCTTTGCCTCGGTATTCCTGCGGATCCTTATCACTTGAGCAAAAAACTGCTACTTTAACTGGTTTTATCATTTTATTCCCTCCTTTTTGTTCGAAGTTATTGCCTCGGAAATTTTTTATATAAAGTACATCTGCTTAAATCCACTATCCTGAGTAAACGAAGGATAATGGACTTGAGTGATGTGGGGAGGAAGTAATTTTACTTCCTCCCCTAACCTCCTCTAAGTTTAATCGTGCGTATAATCGCTGGGAGGATCAATCGTAAAGTGGGTCAAGTCTGGATCAGCATCAGCAAAATGAGCGGGGTCATAAGGTCCAAACTCTCCAGAAGTGCCAAAAATTCGTCGTCTGTTAAAGTCAATGAGTCCTCCGCCAACAATATCATCAGGATCAATATAAAATTTTACAGCAATATCACGATGCAAACAGTTTCTAAAATCAGTGCTTAAGTAATGAATTGAGAATCTTTTATCAGGAAAACGATTTATTGACACGATAAATTTACTAATCATTTTCTCCTCCTTTGTGTTATAAGTCGTCATTCAGAACCTTGTTTTATGTAGACCTCAGAGAGGTAGCCTGTAAAGAACTTTTGTATTCTTTCTAACTATAGTATAACACAATTTTAACTATTTGTCAACATTAACCGTCAAAATAACTTTTTTTGTCGATACTAATCCACAAGCAAAAAACAATAGTTATCCCTTAATATTAGCCAAATAAAAAGACTTGACAAATTTTGTCAGTATGCTATAATAATAGTATAAAGTCGATAAAAATCGACATAAATATAAGTATATGGAAATAAAAAATAACTTAAAAATACTTGATTTAAGTGATAAAGAAATAGAAATCTACCTTGCCTGCTTAGAACTTGGCTTTGTTAATGTTAAGCAATTAGCCCGTAAAACCTTTATTAAAAGAACTACAATTTATGATATTTTACAAAATCTAGAAGATAAGGGCTTGATTGGTCAAACTCAAGAAGGTAAAAAACGATTGTTTTATGCCACTGAACCAATCAAACTAATTGAATTATTAGACAAAAAAAGACAGCAATTATTTGCTGCTTTGCCTGAACTAAACAATCTTTATCAGGAAGGCCGTGCCAAAGCCCGTGCCAGATTTATTGAGGGCTTTGATGATTTAAAAGCTTTGTTTAATGACTTATTTACTGATCATCCTAATTCTGAAATCCATGTTTTAGGTTTAAATGAATTATTAAAAAGGGATGATTTTATTGATTTTTTTAAGTTTTATCATAGGAAAAGAAAAGAACATAAAATCAAACTTAATCTAATGTTAACAAAAAAAATTGAAAAAATGTTTAAGGACAAGTATATCAAAGCTGGCATGATTTATAAAACTGATGAAGTAAAATTTGTTAATTTTACCTTTCCCTCAGGTATTTTTATATTTAAAGATTGGGTGATTAATATTATGGCTGATGGCAATGTCACGGCTTATGTTTTAAAATCAAAAGATAATGCAGAACGCTATCGTAAATACTGGCAAACTTTTTGGCAAAGAGCCAAATAAAAAAGCGCCTGATTATTAATCAAGGCGCTTTTGTTTTATTCTTGATATTGAATATTAACAAACGGATGACAATTATTTAACAATTGCTCCAGATCACTGGAATCTTGTCTTAAATATTTATTGAAAAAAGCCAAAGTATAATTAATATACTTTTTCTTTTTGCACGGATAAAACCAATATCCACGTAAGGCTAATTGGGCGCCAAAGTATTGTGACATTAGATCACTGGGCGTCAGATGATCAGTGCCAATAAATTCAACTAAATACTTGGGTGTAATAGTTAAATTATACGGTAACTGTAAATTAGTCCAATAATCCACTTCAAAATGATCCCCAGTCATATATATGACTGGCACTTGCAGATTTAAATCCCCGTAATGCGGGAAAATAAAACTGCCAGGTGAAATAGCCACAACTGCTTGTAAGCGCGAATCAGTTAAATCAATAAAATTACCTTTATAAGGACATTGACAGCACAGCTTACGCTGTATTTCAGCTGAAGAAAATTCAGTCTCTGGCGCATTACAGATGGTTGGTTCATAATTACTGGGATCCTCACAATCAATTTTTCCGCCAGCTAAGGCTAACATTGTCCAACCGCCAAAAGAATGGCCAAGCCCTCCAATACGACTGTAATCAATAAACCCCGCGAATTGCGGCTCATTTAAAAACTCTGTCAGCACAAATGAGATTTCTTGTGGCCGATAAGCTGGGTTTTGCAAATAAGTTAATTGCTGGGGAAACAATCTGGCAACTGTTTGATCAAAATTACCATGGCCTAAAAGCATGGCTTTAACTATTTGCTTATAAGTTAAATCACTACCCCCGCCAATGCGACAAATACTGGCATCTGCATGATCAGGAGCAATAACTATATACCCTTGACTAGCTAAGCTTTCTGTTAAAAAAACTGACTGATAACTGCACATGCCCAGACCATGGCTAAAGATAAGTAATGGGTATGGAGAATCAGCAGTATTGATCGGCGCATTAAAAATAGCTTGACCAGATATAAAACCATAATAATTAAAACCTTGTTCACCAGTTAGCTGAGTCGGATACCAAACCATTACTTGTATATCCCTCAACCCATTATGCCAAGTAAAAGTTTGCACTCCGACTTCAAAAGCCTTTGTAGTTAATGGCGCTAAAATAAACAAAACAACCAGCAAAATAACTTTTTTCATGTCATCCCCTCCTTGGCCACCATATCTTTATGCGCAGGTGGCCCTTATATTTTAAATTTTCAAGCTACTAATCATTAAAATGTAGCATTTTTATGTATGAAAGTCAAGGCTAAAAATAAAAAAGAGGGCGATTAAATCACCGCCCTCTTAATTCGCTTAAAAGCGTCTATCCGCATGAAAATGGTCGATTTTAACAGGGACTTTCATAAACCAAGGCATGCTATCAGCACTATCAACCCGATAAGTATTAGACTTTAACAAAAAGGTCTCTCCGTCTTTTAAACGGAAAAACCCTTCCAAGTCTCGAATCATCATCCAAGCCATTTTTTGATAAATAGCTCTTTTTGATGTCCTCCATCTCTGCAATTCTTGCAGCTTATCAGATAGATTTATCAGGTACACCGCAGATGTGTTTCTATCCATATACAAATGAAGAATAGTATATTCTCCGTCAGGAAGTTCTGCAAGATCACTAAATCGCTTAGCCTGAAAATTCTTAATTACGCTTGCCTCATAATGTGTTTCGGTTCTGATTTTTTCAGGCTGAACAAATAAACTCTCGCCACAACGCTGACACAGCTTTTCTGCTTGACCTGATTTAATTTTAATCACATCAAGCGGCGCACTGTCTGCCTCAAGCTGTTTTTCCCATTCCCAAGAGTAATACAAGCTTGTATCAGCCTGTAAAACACCTATAACTTCAAATTCAGACCACGGACGATCTCCTGACTCCCATTTGTCAAGGACAATAATAGGAAAATCATCATACTTAACAAATGGCACGGCCATTCCTAGATGGTTCCAGTAAAAAAGCCTTGCCAGATCAGCCTCTTCTTTAGAATACATACCTCGACGGGCATTTTCTTCTACCCACTCTCTGGATCCGACATACTGACCCTTCTCATAAATTCCGTCCTTAAGAATACCCGTGGGGTTGCCAGGCACCATAATGCTGGCCTGCCCCATTTGAAAAGAAAGAATATGCAAAACATAGAAACACCCTGCGAGAAGCAGTAACAAGCCTAAAACCACAATACCTCGAAAAATTTTAGCCATCCCGTCCTCCTTTTATTTTATGTACGAATATTATATTTTATCATATTTTCGCCCTTATGTCAACCTTTTATTTAATGTCTTTCTTTGTTAAAATATAAATAATGAAAGCCCAAAAACAAATTATTCTTGGTATAGATCCAGGCTTAGCCACGACTGGTTATGCTTTTATTAAAGAAACAAAGCCTAATATTGAAATTATTGATTATGGCATTATTTCTACCCCAGCTAAAATGGAATTTTCTGAACGTCTAAAAAAAATCCACCAAGATTTAAAACTTTTAATTAAAAAATTTAAACCTCAAGTAATTGTAGTTGAAAACATATATTTTGCTAAAAATGCTAAAACAGCTTTACAGGTAGGCCAGGCCAGAGGAGTTATTCTACTTACAGCGATTTTGTATAAATTACCATTATATGAATTTACTCCTTTACAAGTTAAACAAGCTGTTTGCGGTTATGGTCAAGCTGATAAATGCCAAGTACAAAAAATGGTTAAAAATATTTTAAAACTTAAAGAAATTCCCAAGCCAGATGATGCAGCCGATGCTTTAGCTATTGCTCTAACCTTTTTACAATCAAAAAATTATCTTAACAAAGCTAAATAAAACACTTGAAAAATTAGTCAAAATTGACTATAATGGCTATATTAAATAATAAAATTAAAAAGTAGAAAGTAAAAATAAAAAATATAAATCAAAAATAAAATTTTTTTTAAAGTTACCCTTCATTTATCAATTTTTATTTTTAATTTTTACTTTTGACCAAAATGCCGATTCCACAATTAACCCAATCACCTAAAGGCTGGGAAAAATACAAAAAAATGAAGAAAAAAACCAAGAAAAAACTTCCTAAGAAAAAAATCTCTTTAAAAGAACTTAAACGACGCAAAAGAGAAAAGCGTATCAAAAAATTAATTGCCTGGTTAATTACGCTAGGAATTATTGGCGCATTATTAGGAGGGATTTTTCTAATTGGCGCTTTTGCCTGGTATTCACGTGATTTACCAGATCCTAACAAGGTAATTGATAGGATTATTGCAGAATCAACTAAAATCTATGACCGAACAGGTGAAACGTTACTTTGGGAAATTCATGGTGATGAAAAAAGAACAATTGTTGAATTAGACCAAATCTCTGATTATATTAAATGGGCCACTATTTCTGCTGAAGATAAACATTTTTATGAGCATCATGGCATTAATGTTTTTTCTATTATCCAAGGCGTCATTTTAGATCCTTTACGCGGCAGAAGAGCCAGAGGTGGCTCAACTTTAACCCAACAATTAGTTAAAAATGCGATTTTAACCAACGAAAGAAGTGTTGAGCGTAAAATTAAAGAATGGATTTTATCGTATCAGATTGAAAGAAAATTTAGTAAAGATCAAATTTTAAAAATGTATTTTAATGAAATACCCTATGGCTCTGTTAATTATGGGGTTGAGTCTGCTTCACAATACTTTTTTGGCAAATCAGCCAAAGATATTACTCTAGCTGAAGCAGCAATTTTAGCTGCCTTACCTCAAGCCCCAACCAGATTATCTCCTTATGGTTCTCATACTGATCAGCTTTATGCGCGCCAACACTGGATTTTAAATGAAATGGTTGAAGTTGGTTATATTTCTAAGGAAGAAGCTGAATCAGCCAAAAATACTGAACTAACCTTTAAAAAAGAAGAGATCTTAAATATTAAAGCGCCTCATTTTGTTTTTTACGTCAGAGAACTTTTAGCAGAAAAATTAGGTGAAAAAGTCTTAGAACAAGGTGGTTTAAAAGTAATTACTACTTTAGATTGGGAAAAACAACAAAAAGCTGATGAGGCTGTTCATAATGCCCAGGAACATATTTTAGAATACGGAGCAACTAATGCAGCTTTAGTTTCAATTGATGCTAAAACAGGCGAAATATTATCTATGGTAGGTTCAATGGATTTTACTAATGATGAAATTGACGGTCAAGTTAATGTTTCCATCATGCCTCGCCAACCTGGGTCATCAGGCAAGCCAGTTGCTTATGCCGCAGCTTTTGAAAAAGGCTTTACCACTGAAACAGTCTTATACGATGTTTTGACAACTTTTCCTTCTACTCCAAAACCATATGCACCTAATAACTATGATTTAAAAGAAAGAGGTCCCATTACTATCAGACGAGCCCTTGGCGGTTCATTAAACATACCTGCTGTTAAAGCTTTATATTTGGCTGGCATAGAAAATGTCAAAACTTTAATGCAGAATATGGGTTATTCAACTATTAATGCAGAAAGTCAATGTGGGTTATCCTTGGTCTTGGGTGGCTGCGAAGTAAAATTAGTTGACCATGTTGGCGCTTTTACTGCTTTTGCCAGAGACGGCGAAAGAGCTGAAACAGCAGCGATTTTAAAAGTTATGGATAAAGACGGGAAAACTTTAGATGAATTTAAAATCCAGACACATCAAGTTTTAGAAAAAAACACAGCTAGACAAATTAACAGTATTTTATCAGATGATAATGCCCGAGCTTGGGTTTTTGGCGCAGGTTCAAAATTAACTTTACCAGATAGGCCTGTTTGTGCTAAAACAGGCACTACTAATGATAATAATGATGCCTGGACAATTGGTTACACTCCTTCTGTAGTCACAGGTGTCTGGGTGGGCAATAGTGATGGGACAGACATGAAAGGTTCTGCCACTGGTTCAAGCGTTGCTGCGCCAATCTGGAATGATTATATGAGAAATATTTTAACTGATACCCCAGTAGAATATTTTAAGTCTCCAGCTGAATTAAGTGAAGACCTGCCAGGGGTTTTAAAAGGGGAAACAACTGGTGAAGTTGAAATTGAAATTGATAAAGCTTCTGGTAAATTGGCAACCCCATTAACTCCAGAATCATTTATTGAGAAAAAAATATTCAGACAAGATCATTCCATTTTGCATTATGTAGACAAAAATAACCCTACGGGTGGACAGCCTGAAAATCCTGGCGATGATCCAATGTATGTTCACTGGGAAACTGCCATTGAGGAATGGCTAAAAAAGCAAGCTGAAGAAAAAGGCGAAGAATTTGCCAGAGAAGAACCACCAACAGAATTTGATGATTTACATATACCTGAAAACATCCCAACCATTACCTTAATCAACCCCCAAAATAATGCCACATTAGAAACATATCCAATAACTTTTAAGGTTCAAGCCAGCGCTCCAAGAGGAATGTCCCGAGTTGTTTATGAAATAGGTGGTGAAGTCATTGGCGTTAGCAGAGTATCTCCTTATAATCTAACAGTAGAAGGGCTTGATGCTGCTAATGGTTATCAGCAATTAAAAGTCACTGCTTATGATGATATTGATAATGCTAATTCAGTGCAAATTGAATTAAATTTAAAACTGCCTCAAGCGCCGATTTTGATTAATTGGCTTAGTCCTCGCGAAAATGCGACTATCCCACAAAACTTAGATATTACAATTGATTTTACTCTTTCTCAAACCAAAATATTAGATCAATTAAGTTTTTATTATTTAGATGAATCAGGTTCCTCTAGTAAAATTGCTGATGTTTATGAATTTAATAATGAGCAAATGAGCATTATCTGGCAAAACACGCCTGGACCAGGAGCTTATGCCATATATGCAGAGTTTAAGAAAAAAGACAGCACAACCAGTCAATCAAATAGACTAAAAATCAATATTCAATAAAAAACTGCCCCTTAATAAAGGGGCAGTTTTTTTACCAAAATATTTACAAACTTTTATAAATCTCGATTAATTTTTCTGTTTGTTTGTTAATGCTATATTCTTTAGCAATTTCTTTTGCCTGCTGGGACATTTTTGAATATTTTTTAGCATCACTCAAAATTTCTTGTATTTTCTTACTAAAATTAATTTTATTCTCGCCTGTTGTATAACCATTAATCCCGTCTTTTAAAATATTTGTAAACGCAGTATCTTTAACAGCCACAATTGGTAACCCACAAGCTGCTGCTTCTAAAATTACCATGCCCTGGGTATCTGTTTTTGAAGCAAAAACAAAAATATCAGCTGCTTGATAAGCTTGAATCACTTCTGTTTTTTTAAAATAGCCTGTAAAAATGACTTGTTTGGATAACTGCAATTTTCGGGCTAAATCTTGCAAGGCTTTTTTATGAGGACCATCACCAATAATTACTAATTTAATGGCACGATCTCTATTAGCAATTAACGCTAAGCTCTTTATTAAAAAATCAATGTTTTTTTCTTTGCCTAAACGCCCAACAAAAATTAAAACTTTATCTTTCTTTTCAATTTTATATTTTTGACGAAAATTATTTTTACTGATTTTTTTAAATTCACTTAATTTAATGCCTGTTGGTAAAACTTTAACTGGCTTATTCACGCCATAAGACTTTAATAGCTTTTTAATTTTTTCAGATGGAGCGATATTTAAATCACAACGATTAGAAAAAACAGCTGCTGCTTTTTCCACCATGTTTGGTGTTATTACTTTGCCCTTTAATATATAGGCCTTAATATATTCTGGATACAAAGTATGGTAAGTATAAACAAAAGGCACCTTTTTAATATAAGCATAATAATAACCTAATAAGCCTAAACTAAAAGGTGTATGAGCATGGACAATATCCAAATCTTTTGCCCAAAACTCTTTTAAAATATGGCGGGAAAAAGGGATAGAAATATGATATTCTGGCTGAAAAACAAACTTAAAAGAGCGAAAACGCATAATATTTTGCTCTTTTTTATTTACTCCTAATTTAGGACAAAAAACATAAACCTGATATCCCTTTTTTTCTAATTCTAAACGAAAACTATCAATTGAAGCGACTACACCATTAATTTGCGGACGATAAGTATCTGTAAAAAACCCTATTTTTAATTTTCTTCTCATGACTATATTATAACAAATAATAAAAAAACCTGCTTAAAACAAGCAGGTCTAATAATTAAGTTTTAATTTTATCAATGCCTTTCTCTGGTCTTTTTAGTTCTGGTAGTTTAATATTTAGTTCTGTTGATCTGTCAATTGCATCATTTATATACCCTGACAGTAATCTGTGCAACATTCTTAACATTCTGCGCCGAATAAAGTAAATCGGATGAAGCATATTATGATGCCCTCTGATTACCCGCAAAATATGATTATTAACTTCAAACCAAATCATCACTGCTTTTTCTAAATCCTTTTCAGTTATTTCTGTCTTTGTTTCCTCCATAATTACCTCCTTTTCTTTAAACTGCTATTATCATATCTTATATGCTTATTTTTCAAAAGTCAAATAATCCTTAATCCTTTTTATTCAAATTTGTGGTCTCACTCTATGCTGCCATATCTTTATATCGCTTATTACTTCTTATTGCCCACTCTTGGGGTTTGCCTGCCTCGTCGGCAGACAGGGGGTGGCGAGCTAAGCGCCAAAAACAAAATATTATTCCGTCATCAGGGTAATAGCGCATTGAGCCACCCCAAAACTTTCCTGCCTGCCGGCAGACAGGTTTGCTTCTTTTTTTTAGTTATAAAAAAAGAAGAAGTAAAGAATTAAAAAAAGAATCGACTTAAAAAGCCGATTCTTTTTACACCCTACTTACAAACAATATTTTTCAATTATTTTTTTATATACTTTTTCACCCTTAATGAGTTGATCTTTAGTTATATATTCATCTGGTTGGTGGGCTAAATCATTGCCTGGGCCTAAAATTATGCAATCATAACCATGTTTGCTATAAAACGAGCCTTCTGTTGTGCCATCACCGCCTTCTACTTTTTGCTTAGTTAGCTTTTCCATATCAGTAATTAGCTTTTTATTTTTAATTATCATGGGCTGAATTTGCAATTCTAGATTTATTTTAAATTTACATTTCATCTCTCTTAAAATTTTTAAAATCTGCTGATAAATTTGTAGGCCTTGCTTGTTATTTATTGTCCTATATTCAAATTCTAAACAACAATAAGCCGGTACCCTGTTAATTAAATCTCCGCCTTGAATTTTAGCTATGTTTAAAGTAGCAAAAGGATTATTAAAAATATTATTTTGAGTCTTTCTAACCTGTTCAAAATATTTACTTAATTTAGCAGCAAATTCTTGAGCTAAAGCAATCGCATTAATGCCTTTATAACTTTCTGACCCGTGAGCCTCTTTGCCTATAAATTCTACTTTTATAGCATAAGCTCCTTTAGAGGCAGCAACAGGAACTAACCCTGTTTCTTCAGCTAACACGACCAACTTAGTCTTTAATTTTACTTTTTTTAAAAAATCCTGAATCCCACGCAAATCAACTTCCTCGCCAAAAGTAAAAACAAAATTTATCCCTTTTTTTAATTTCTCAAGGTTATAATTTTTTAATAAGCCTAAAATTACTGCAATCGGTCCTTTCATATCACAAGTTCCTAGCCCATACAATTTATCTCCTTTACAAGTTAACTTAAAAGGCTCATAATTCCAATTTTTAGTTGCTGGGACTGTATCAGTGTGCCCAGAAAAACTTAAAACTGTTTTTCGGCGTTGGTTAAATTTAGCCAACAAATTTATCTTATTAGTTTTTTTATCCTTTACATACTGAATCTTAAATCCTTTCGGTTTTAAAAGACTAGCAATATATTTCATAATTGCTTGATTTTCTTTATCTTCAACTGTATTAAAGCTTATTAATTTGTCTAAAATTTGTTCGGTTTTCATATATTTAAAGGCTATTTTTTAGAATATGGCAGGCTAAAAACTAAATTTTAACCTGCCGATTTACTTAATGCCAGTCATCAAAATCTTCTACTGGCAAATATTTTGCTTCAAAACACTTTCTCATTTAAGCCTCCTTTTTAGTTTGTACCCGGCCAAGGCCTGTAATGACCTTGGCCGGGGGTTTTGGTACTATGAATTAGTACCCGCCTTTGTGCCAGCCACCTTTGTGCCAGCCGCCTTTACGCCAACCTTTCCTTGAGCGTTCCAAGGCGCACCTCCTTGCCTATAAATTAACCCTGTTTAGGGCTGAGGCCTTAAAAAGAACATAATAAAAAATAGTCCTAGTTAGGACTATTTTTCTAAAATATATATATAATTTACATATTTCGCCTGTTTGCTAACAATCTGAAAAATAACCTAGCCATTGAACTACGTCTTTGTAATGTCTCCAAGTCTTTTTTTGTAGGTTATTTTGCAAATTCATAATTTTATCTCTCTATTTTCTTTTTACCATGCTAATGCTTTTTTGTCAACCAAGTAATTGAGATAAATGTTAATAAGTCAGGTTTTTACAGTTTAAAAATAACTAATTTTGAAAAATTTGCTGCGCTGCTTGCCATAATGAATCATCGCCATGTTTCACTTTCATCCAATACCACCATTCCACACCCCAAAAATACGCTCTTGCTAAATTGGTTTCTTGTACGTATTTAGCATTTTTTAATAACAATTCATGGTTCATGGTTTTATAATGCTGCTCTACTGGAATTTCTAATGGGCCAATAGGAAACCATGGTTCTGCTTGTAATTCAGCTATAAAAGTTGTTTCTAAGGGTCGCCCCCAAATAAAAGCCTTTACCCGATAATAAGAAGGTGGCACAAAAAAGTATTTCCAAAATCCAATATATTTATTATAAGTAATCCTATATAAAGTACTGCCAAACAAATCACCATATTTAATAGCTGGATACCAAATACTTAATTCTCCTGAATCAGTAATTAATACTGGCCGATCATCCAAAGAACGAACAAAAACAATTTCCTCTTTTAGCTCTTTTTTAGTAATTTTCGGACATTCACCAAAAAAATCTAAAAATGGTTCATTTTCTACTTGCCAAATTTCCACAGTCTGGTTGTTTTTATAACGTTCAATAATCAATTGTATATTTTGTAAAACTTTAGCTCTTTGCTCTTCCAAGGTTAGCTCTTTTACCCAGCCTGGGTCATGACACTCTGGCCAACGGGGCTGACGTCGTCCAATCACTAAAATTACTTTAGCATTTCTTAAGCCTGCCTGTTCAATTTGCCAGTCAATATCAGCAAAATTATACTGGTCTTTAACAGGTTCGATGTTGTCCCAATAAGTTGGTATTCTTAAATACTTTACTTGTAATTCATCCAGCATAGCCAAATACGCTTCTTGCCAGTCTAACCCCATATAATCAGCAAATTTTTTTGAAAAAGTTATACCGACTTGGGTTGGCCTCTCGCTATTATAACTAAAAAAAGCTAAAAGCACATACAAGGCCACAAAAATTAATATGCCAATTATTATGCCTGCTAATATTTTTTTTGTTTTCATTTTCATATTTTTATTTTAAAGCTAATAAATATAAACCCATGCCAATTAAAATAATGGCAATAATTTTTTGCACCACTTGCTTGGTTGATAAGCTTTCTTTTAAAACCGGGATTTTAATACCTAAAAGACTGGCAAAAACAAAGACTAAAGCATATTGAACTGCTTGTAAAGCATTTACTAGGGTTGCACTGGCTATTTTAAAAGCATAATTTTGCCCAATCACGCCTAAACCACCCACAACCTGAATTGCAAATAATAACACCCCTTTTTGTTGTTTAGGACGATTCCAGTCTGTTTTAATTGCTTTTCTGTTTTTAGGTATTAGTAAAAGCATTAAAGCCGTCAAAAACCCGCCAATTCTTATCCAAACAAACCCAGAAACAAAAGGCTGATAAATATAAACATATTTAGCTAAAACATAACTAGCAGCGAAAAATACTCCTGCAATTATGGCATAAAAAACTTGGGTTTTGTTAATTTTTTGTTTTTTGGGTGATAAGTCCCAAGAAATAATAATAATCGCGACAATCAAAATTAAAAATGCGCCTATTTGCCATTGACTTAACCGTTCATCTAAAAACAAATAGGACATTAAAAAAGTAAAAATAGGACTAGCACCGCCCATAATTGTAATGGCTTTAGTTGTTTCTCCAGCATTAATAGCCTTATACATAAAAAATAAAGCAAAGACAAAAGCCACGCCCCCACAAAAAGACCAGAAAATCTGCGCTGTGCTTGGCCATATTACCCCAAAAGGAATTAAAAGCAAAGTTACAATCCCTAAAAAACCAACATAAAAAGCATAAACCACTGGCTCAGTCTTATACTTACTAACCATTAATTTATCGCCTACATTTGCTAAAGCAAATAAAGTATACGCGCCAATAGTTATTAATAACCAATTCATGTTTTAATAAATAATAATTAAAAAAATATTTTATTTGACATTAATAAAATCATTCCAAGCCTGATAAACTTCTTTTGTCGCCATCAAGTCCCCTACATTATATTTAGCAATTTTTAAATATTCCTTATTCTTAAACAATGTTTTGACTTCATCGCCATCAACACCATCTTCTTTAGGACTTTTTATGCCTAACGCCCGGCAAACTAAATGTAATTTAGGCCGTCTTTGCACTGCGCCGTAAAAACTCAACTGATCCATTAAATCAATATGTAGAGCATTAAATTTTTGACTAGTTAAATAACGGTTGGACATAAGATCTTTGCTTGGCTTAACTTTTAAAGCTGCTGATCGGATCATTAAAAAGGGAACATCAAACCCCCGACCATTAAAACTTATAAATTCATTATATTCAACTATGCCTTGCCAAAATGACTCTAACATTTCCTTTTCTGTCATAGCCTTAAAAGTTATATTGTTTTCTGTAAAATCTTCTGCTTTTACTCCAGGCGCCTGATAATAAACAACTCCTTTGTTCGCTTCAATATCTAAAACCCCAATAACTACAATTTCGCCTGTATAAGGAGAAAATCCTAAACCATCTTTAACATTAGCTAAAGCAGATTCATAAGCTTCTTCAGAATAAGCTTCTTTTTTTAACCAATAGGTTAAAGCTTTTTGGGTTGGAGCATCCATCTGCTCCCAATCTTCACCTATTGTTTCAATATCAAAAACTAATTTTGGCATAACTTTAGTATAAAGTTAAAAAGTAAAAAGCTATAAAGTTTCTTAACTTTCCAACTTTTTCACTTTCTAACTATTCAAATAATTTTCAACCGACCGATCATAAGTTTTTTCCTGTTCAGTAGAAAAATAACAAGCTGGTAATTCGCCTTTTTCACGATGATAAGCTAAACACTGGCAACATACTCCTTTTTTATCACAAGGATAGGTACAATTACAAAAATTTAAGTTTTGCTCTTTATTGCATTGCATATTATTTTAATTTTAACATAAAAAGAGAGCTTTTACACTCTCTTTCTTGTTTTCTTTCTAATTTATTCATTTTCTTCAGGTGGAAACAACCCGTTCTTAAATTTCCAACCTAATATGACGCTTGCTTTATCATCTTCTGTCATTTTTTCATCACTCTCTAACATTAATTTTAGCTCTGCAATCTGGAAGCCCCACTCAGCTTCTGTTAAATGCGTCGGGCACAGTTCTTGCAAGGCCTTAAAATGTGCTGGAAGTGATAAATCAAAATCTTTATTATAAACTGGCCACTGCTTTTTTACATCAATCGTGCCCTTAGGGCTTTCCTGAAGGCGTGGTTCTTCTAATCCCATAATTTTTATAAATTACTAATTATTGTTTAATTGGCATTATTATATATAGGTAATCCTTTGAAGCTATTGGTTCTTCTCCTTCTGGTAAACTTTCAGCTGGCTTAATTACGCAGGGGTTAGCACCATCTATCATTTCAAAAATTATCTGACTAGTGTCAATGTTTTGTAAACCATCTAATAAATAACGGTAATTAACTACAATTTTATTTTCATCACCGTCAACCTGACTTTCAACTTTTGATTTATTTTTCCCTAATTGATTGTTTGTCGAAGAAACAACAACGCCATCTTTTTTTAACTCAATATTAATATCATAAATGCCGGTGCGAGAAAATAAAGCGGCTGTTTTAGTAGCTTTAATTAATTCTGTTATATTTATCAGCGCTTTAGTTTTATATTCTGTGGGAATAATCTGCTCATAATTAGGATATTGCCCTTCAATAATCCTAGAAACGAGTTCTACATTATCAAAAACAAAAAGAATTTGATTGTCTTCAAAATATATTTCTAAAAATTTTGCAGTTTCCTCTGAGTCTATCTCCCCATCACCGCTAACCGTTGAAAGAATGCGAAATAATTCTTGCACTGTGCGAGCAGGAACAATAACCTCTTTTTCTTCTTTTACTTTTTGGTTTAATTTTATTTTCCTTTCAGCTAAACGATAACTATCTGTGGCAGCAATCGTTAACGCTCCATCTTTAAAATTGAAATATATGCCAGAAATTTCTGGCCGAGTCTCTGAAACTGAAACAGCAAACAGAACCTGTGAAAAAGCTTTTAATGCCTCATTGATTTTACAAACAATTGGCTCTTTTTTGCTAACTTGGGGAATAAGGGGATATTCCTCTGCGCTACTGCCCTTGATATTCGTATCTTGATTATCAGTTTTAATTTCTAGAGCATCGTCTTTTAAAGCAACTTCAATCTTTTGTTTAGGTAATAAATTAATATAATCATTAAATAGTTTAGAATTAACAGTATAAGTCCCTTCTACTTCTACTTTACCGCGAACTTGGCAATTTATGCCCATTTCTAGGTTTGTGCTTATTAAACTAATAACCCCTTTTTCCGCTTTAATTAAAACATTATTTAAAATTGGTAAAGAAGTGCTTTTACTTGCTAAATGAGAAACTATATTAAGTCCTTGATTTAAATTTTCTTGAGTACAAGTTATTTTCATAAGATATTATTATTTAATATTTAATAATTAATTAATATTATAATAATGATAAGCAAGTGGATAAATAATAATAATTTTTAAAAACGCCTGGTTTTATTATGTTTTTTATAATTTTTCTATGTTGATAAAATATGAATAAACAATATATAAAAATGTGGGGCAGTTGGGTATTAATTTTTAGCAGAACAACTAGCAGAAAGTAATACCCAGGTTATAGGGAAAATAGCAGCTAGTTTTTAATAAGTTATCAGCAAAAAATTTATTAATTATACACTGGCTGTCAACAGAAAATTAGATATTATATAAGCGTTGTTTAATTTGCTCTATTTCTCTTCTAGTCCTTTCATTATTTTCATAATCATCATGAATTTTTTTAACTGCATGCATGGCAGTTGTATGATCTCTGCCGCCTAATTCCTGGCCAATTGTTGGAAAGGAGTTGTTGATTTCCTGACGCAATAAATACATAATGATTTGTCTAGGAATAACTAGCTTTTTCTCTCGACATTTACCAATAATATCATCAACAGCAACATCATAGAATGCAGCAACAGTCTGAATTATGTCTTTGGCAGTAACTGATTTTTTTTGTAGATTAGTCGTTATGCCGGCTAAAATTTTCTTAACAGAATCTAAAGTTGGTGCAGAGCCATTTAATTGATGATAAGCGATTATTCTATTAAGAGCACCTTCTAGCTCTCTGACATTGCTGGAAATTGTATTTGCTAAAAATTTTAAGATAGCGGGGTCAAGCGGATATTTTTTTTCATTTATTTTATATTCTAAAATCGCTAAGCGAGTTTCATAATCGGGTTCAGAAATATCAGCAATCATGCCCCACTCAAAACGGGTTAATAAACGGTTTTCTAAAGCAGGAATAGATTTAGGTGGACGGTCAGAAGAAATAACAACTTGTTTATTCGTCTGATGTAAAGCATTAAAAGTGTGAAAAAATTCTTCCTGCGTCCCTTCTTTACCAGCAATAAATTGAATATCATCAATAAGTAAGACATCAACAGATCGATAAACATCTTTAAAGCTATTAGCTTTGCCATTAGAAACAGAATTTATAAAATCATTAGTAAATTTTTCACAAGTAATATAAAGAATCTTTTTCTCATCAGTATTATTTAATATCTCATGACCAATTGCTTGTAAAAGATGGGTTTTGCCTAGCCCAGCACCACCATAAAGAAATAAAGGGTTATAAGTTATGCCAGGGTTAGCAGCCACTGCCGTGGCAGCTGCTTTGGCTAGTTCATTATTCTTGCCGACAATAAAAGAAGGGAAAATATATTTGGGGTTAAGGCCAAAAGCATTGCCATTGCCATTGTCTGTTGATTTTTTATTAACAGAAATTTTGACTGATTTTGTTTCAGGTTTAATATCTTCTTCCTTGATAATTTCTTGTGGTTCCCCTTGCTTTTTTATTGAAGCGACTTGATAGCTGATTTCTTTAAAATCTTCTTCTGTAATATTGCGTAAAGCTTTTAAAATATCAGAGTTGTATTTTTTTTCTAACCAACTTTTAGTAAACGCATTAGGCACGCCAATAACAACCTTGCTTTTATCAAGATCTAAAATGAAAGTACCTTTAAACCAAGTAGTAAAATTAGCCTTACTTAATGAAAGCTCTAATTCCCCTAAAGCGGCTTGCCAAATTTGTTGTGTGTTCATACCCCCTAAAAGTTAGAGATAAGATATATAAAAAATAATAACATATATAAAAAATAGTAAAAAATCGATTTTGTTAATAGACTGTTTATATCCTGTGGATTTAGTTTAATAGATATTTTTTGTTTTGACAAATTTTTCCACATCTGCTATTATAGTTGTAGTTTATAAAGTAGAAAGAAAAAGGTTAAAAGGATTTTTTATTTTTACTTTTTAATTTTTAATTTTATCAAATATGCCAAAAAGAACTTATCAGCCAAAGCGCAGAAAAAGAGTAAAAACGCATGGTTTTCGTAAAAGAATGCAGACTAAGAAAGGTCAACAAACATTAAATAAGAGAAGAACTAAGAAAAGAAAGAAGTTAACTGTTTCACAGGAAAGAAGAGGAAAGAAATAGAAAAAATAGGCAAAAATGTCTATTTTTTTTATAATACATATATATGCTAGCAAAACAATATCGTTTAACTAAAAATCTGCAATTTGAGGCAGTCACAAACAAGGGGAAGGCAGTTTATTCTCCTCTTTTGTTAATTAAACATCTAAAAAATAATTATAACTATTCACGTTTTGGCATTATTGTCTCTAATAAGGTCAGTAAAAAAGCTAGTCAGCGTAATTTAATTAAAAGAAGGGTTAGAGAAATTATAAAATCAGAAATTAACAAAATTAAAAAAGGTCAGGATATTGTAATTATAATTTCACCAAAAGTAATAAATGAACAGGGCAAGATTAAGTCATATGAGCAGATTAAAGAAATATTATTAACCAGCTTTAAAAAAGCAAACTTATTATGAAAAAGCTTTCAATTTTAACAATGTATATTCGGCTTACTTTTTTATTTGTAATAAAAATGTATCAAAAAACATTATCGCTTGATCACGGACCATTAGCTAAGATTTTTCCTTTTTGGGGTTGTCGTTACCATCCCAGTTGTAGCCAGTATGCCTATGAAGCCATTACTAAATATGGCGTTATTAAAGGTAGCTGGTTGAGTTTTAAAAGAATATTACGCTGTCATCCTTTTACTAAGGGTGGCCATGATCCAGTACCCTAAATAAAAAAAGCGGTAATTAACCGCTTTTAAAGGTAAAAAGAATTTGATTAAACTGCTGCCAATAGGTAGTTTTTTTGTCTTTTTCAGGAATATAGGCTATTAGAACTGTCTTTCCAAGAGGTACAATTATTATTAAAGTCTCTTGGGAGTAACACCAGTATTGGTTTTGTTTCATTCGTAACTCTTGAAAAGTTATTTCAGGGGAAACAGAACAGCCAGCAATTAGGTTTGTCATATCTTCTGGCTCTAGGTTTGTAAGAATTTCTATTTTCATCCCAATCAATAATTCCAAACTAGTGTCTTTTGTGCTTAAAGCTCGAGGATCAAAAAGTGCTACATAGCCATTTTTGGCTGAACTTACATCAATAATCCAGTCAGCTGGGTAAGAAATTTGATAATCAGAAAAAGCATTAATATATACGTCTTGCTTTGGTTCAGTCGCCTGACCAGTTAATGTACATAAAAAAACAATCAGTCCAGCAATAAAAACCTTTTTCCTCATGATCTGCCTCCTTTTGCGCTATGAACCAGAAATTTTAATAATCTTATTTTGATTTTTATGGCCCTTTATTATATTAAGGTACTGTTTTTTTATCTTAAACTCTTTAGCTAAAAAGTCAAGTAGGGCTTTGTTAGCCTTATTATCAGTTGCCGGAGCTGTTAATTTTATTTTTAAAAAGTTATCATCTTGCTCAACTATTTTATTGGTTTTTGCATTAGGAATAACTTTAATTTGATAAGTTTTGTCAGGCATAAGATTATAATAAAAAATCAACATTACCTTGTCCCTGGCGCAAAATAACAGGTGGGTCTTGAGTAAAGTCAATAACCGTAGATGGTTCGGCGCTTAGACTATTAGCATCAATAATTAAATCTATCTTATTTTGCATTTCTTTGTTTAGTTGGTGTGGATTAGTTAAAACTTGTTGACCAGAGATATTTAAACTTGTAGAAATTATGGGGTGTTCAAGCTTTTTTACTATTTCTAAACAAATATTATTAGCTGGCATTCTAATGCCAATTGTTTTGTTTTTTGATAAAACAGTTTTTGGTGCTTTATTTTTTGCTTTTAAAATAAAAGTATATGGACCAGGCAAGACTTTTTTCATTATTTTAAAAGCATGGTCAGGAATAATAGCAAAATCAGCTAT